>ENA-OPCP01002322-OPCP01002322.1-human-gut-metagenome-genome-assembly--contig:-NODE-2322-length-10104-cov-3.184297_pt1 | contig 10104 bp, 10 predicted proteins | sample MGYA00241563_ERZ501477 | MGnify/ENA primary metagenome ERZ501477 (study PRJEB25962, sample SAMEA2042572) | human gut metagenome | biome: human gut; feature: human-associated habitat; material: faeces... | reverse complement strand
AATTTGGAGAAGATCATTGCGGAGATGGGGTAAAACACACTGGAAATTCACAAATAACGTATCATCGTTACTCCGAACGCTCTGTAATTTTGGCACCCGCTCAAGCTGCTATTAAAAACCCGAGAGCATAAGGATTTTATAGCGAATTATCGTTAAAAATCTGGCATAAAATAAGGCTCACCGTCAATTTTGGCGGTGGGCCTTATTTGTTTGCTCATGTATGAGGTGAATTGCGTTTAACACGGGGGCGCTTCCCAGAAGCATCACAGATACACCTCCACGGTCAGGTCGGTCCACGCTGCACGGCGGAACTGGTGGGGCATCTTGTTGGCTTCCCGGTAACGTTTGGCGGTTTCAAAGTCGATGGTGAAGGTGAGGAGGGGCTTTTCCGATACAGCCATCAGATTGGTGCGTTCCTCTTTGGACTTCTTGCAGCCGGTGTTCAGCTTCCAGCGGTAGGAGTAATCGGCAAAGGGGGTGACCACTTCAACGAACTGGTCGATCAATTCGGGAGCAAGACGGGCACCGTGCACATCGACCTTCTGAGAGAGAAAATCGTAGATTGCTTTCAGGTCCGAAGAAACCGTCTGCGGTTCGGGCGCAGGGGAGAGGGATTTCAACTCCTGCTCTAAGCGGGCAATCTCGTCATCTGCCTGTTTGCAAAGGGCTTGATATTCTTCTCGTGGCAGTTCGCCGTCTGCACGCATGGCAGCGTAGTTCAGCTTGCGTTTTTTGATTTTTTCGATCTGGCTCTGAATCGGTGCAGCGGACATTCGTGTGGCGGCTTTTCCGTTCTGGCAGCTTTCGATCATCTTGCAGGCACGGAGAATGGCTTTATTCTGATTGCCCCAGACCTTTTCAAAGATCTTCTTCGCCATCAGCTCCAGCTTCCACTCCGGGATAGAAATGGCATCACAACTGAGCTGTTCGGTCATGTTGTGCTCCAGAACGAAGGAACGGGTCGGGTTGACGGTTCGCATATTGCATTGGTAGCCAAAGACCGGCGTTCCGTCCTTCAGTTTACGCCAGTTGAAAATGCGGTAGGAAGAACCGCAGCGGCAACGAAGTTTTGCGACCCATAAATATTTGGTGCTGTCAATGCCCTTGCGTCGTGTTTCTCCATCAGGAAGACGCAGATTGACAATACGGCTTTTACGGATGCGCTCACATTCATGCCAGAGGGCTTCTGATACGATGGGTTCGAAGTTGCCTTTTACATAGACGAAGGAGGTTTCATCCAGATTGTTGATGCGTTTCTTTTCAAGATAGTTGTTGACCTTGGACTTGTTGTAGCAGACATAGCCCATATACGTTGCGTTACGAAGGATACGGCTGATTTTTGTACAGGACCAACTGACGTTTCCGTGCCCATCCTTGCGGCCCAGCCGGGAAAGTTCATTGACGATCGCCTTTTCCCCGTAGCCCTGCGAATAGAGCGTGAAAACCATTCGTATGGTTGCAGCCTGTTCCTCGTTGATAACGTATGTACGGTTGACCTTAATCACCCACCAGGTCATGAATGGTAGTAACGACCTTTGCCATGCGCTCCAGACCGCTCCCCTGCGCGAGACCCAGCCGGACGGCAGCCGCCACCCCTTCGACACCTTCATCTGCGCCAAGACCCCTGCCGGCCGCTGGGGCGACCCCGAGGACATGGTGGGCCCCTGCGTGTTCCTGGCCAGCCATGCTTCTGACTTCGTCAACGGCCAGATCCTGTACGCCGATGGCGGCATCCTGGCTTACATCGGCCGTCAGCCCAAGTAACTCCGTCCTTTAAAACAAACAGAAAGCCGCCCGGAAACGTTCTCAGACGCTTCCGGGCGGCTTTTGTCGTATGTCGACCTTCTTTTTCCCAAGTGCTTCTTTCGCGGATGATTGTTCATAATTTGTCGAGCCAATGTTATTTCATATTTCTTGACTTTTTATTGAAAGCATGGCGGCGTAAGTGCTCCAGAATCCATGCATCTGAGAAAATCACACCGGGCAGTTCTTGTAAAGTGCAAAACGATGTAGTACACTTATGACAACTGCCGACAAGCTACACAGCAGAACCGGAAATTCAGTGGGTGTCAGGCACAGGGAATCTTTACGGTGTTCGGGCAAAAGGGGATGCGCAATATGTTTCAGGATTATTCGATTGACGATTACAAAAAGGCATGTTATATCATCCTGCGGCCAGATCTAACTCCGGAATACTTTATCCGGCATTTTGGAATGAGCCGCTATGAGTACAGCATCTGTCAGCAGCGTCTGAAAGAACTGCAAAAGTTCTATGGGATCGAGTATCATTTTGAAGAAAACCGGATCCATTGGACCGTCACCGATGAGAAACAGTTTCAGCAGCACTATAAGGGGATGTGGTCCTTCTACAATCGCCACCGCAGAAACCTTACAAACCGGAGCGAACTGGTCAGAGGGCTTTATATTGCCAGAAAGATTCTTCTTGCCAATGACCATACGGATTTGGATGCTGTGTCAGAAACAATGGGTTTTTCCCGCAGCAATCTGCGCAATGCAATCAAACTTTGCCGCACCTTTTTGCAAAGTTATAACATCCGGCTGGAAAACGCGCCCCATTACGGAGTGTACCCTATGGGCAACGAATGGAACATCCGGCGCTGTCTGATGGCGATCTATAGTCTGCTGGACGTGAACGTTATTCCGGAAGAAGATTATCCTGAGATCGCGGAAGGGCTCAGCAATCCGCACTACCCCGTGCTTCGGGGGAAAGTGTATGAAGCGCTGCTGCATAATAGCTGCAATTATTCCCAGGCACAGGTCCGGCGGCTGACGTATTATATCTTCTTCCAGCACCTGCGCATCCGGCAGGGAAGGATATTTTCCGGTTTTGAAAACATCCATCCGGCCATCATCGGCTATGTCCGCAGCTCCGAACGGCTGATGAAGATCAGTGCGGACATTACCCGGTCCTGTTTTGGCGGGGAAGCATTTTCCGAACAGGAGATTTTATCGGTTGCCATGATGTTGTTTGAAATGTATGACGAACCGGAGGAGTTCTGCGCCTTTGTGGAAGCAACCTTTCCCGAGGAAGCCAACGACCTGTACCGCATGGTGGATGGCTATCTGCTGCGAAGTTACGGCTTCTCCATCACCGGCCTGTACAGTTCCATTCTCCGGACAACGCTCTACCGCCTGATCATTCACCATCAGATGGGTTTGCTGTCCGAACATGCAGGGCACTCTGAAAGCCGGGCACAGATGATCTCAGACTATCCGCTGGTGATGCTTCTCTACCAGAACATCCAGCAGCTCCTTGCGGAACGCTATGGAAACGAGGCAGCCGGAATCTGCTGTGCTCCGCTGTGTGAACTGATTGCCTTTTATATTCAGGGGATAGATTATGCTGCGCCGCGGCTCCGCATCGGGATCACCGCCCGTTCCGACATTTATGCTCCCGAAATGATCCGGAACCTTCTCCTTGCAAAGCTGAACCCGCGGTATTACAGCTCGGTGGAATGCTGTACCTATGTTGACATGCTGGAAAACATCCCGGAGGCTCGGAAAAAGTATGATCTGATCCTGTGCGATGAACGCCTGTCCAACGATCCGCTGTTTCTTTCATATGCAGAGATCCGGAACGATCTCAACAACATCAATGCCTATCTTCAGATGCTGCGGGACCTGTTTGGAAATGACCTGAAAAAAGAAGATATCCGCACCCAGGAGCTGAAGCTGAGTGATGGGTGGGCCGAAGAGCTTCTGGCAGAGAGCCGTGCCTTTCCCGTTGCTGCTTTCACGGTGGAAGAAATCCAGAAGAAAACGATCTGTGTGAATGACTGTCTGGTTCTGCTTCTCACGCAACAGACGGCGCCACACAGTCTGCTGCAGTTCGGGAAATTGAAAAGTCGGCTCCGGGTCGGTGACAAGCGAGTCTCCCGTTATCTGCTGCTTTCCGGGCGTGTAAATGCCCAAAACATCCGGATCATCAATTTGCTGCTCTACGAGCTGATACAGGACCCGCTGTTCTGGGCTACGCTTACCAGCTGCCCCTGCCCGGAAACGCTGAACAATCAGATTAACCGGCTGCTCAAATGATGCTGCCCTTTTGAAAAAACGACAACACCGCATAGAATTCCTGCTCTCTCTGAGGGAGCGTGGGATCCTGTGTGGTGCTTTTTGTGCACTTTGTCAAAAGCAAACATATGAGCTTGTCAAATTTGTACAATGATGCAATTTTTTATGTAAAGTGCTCGAAAAAATCAGACAAGGAAAGTCTGTGGCAGACTTGTTATAATACACTCAGAAACTTTTCCGGAAAGTGATCCACATCAAAAAAGGAGGACACACAATGATTGCTTTGCTCAGAATTGATGAACGTCTGATCCATGGTCAGGTTGCAACCAGCTGGTCAAAGGCATTGGCCATCGACACCATCGTATGTGCAAGCGACGAAGCGGCCCAGAACCCGCTCAAAAAGAAAATGCTGCTGATTGCAGCGCCGCCGGGCAAAAAGACCCATGTTCGCAGCGTGGACGAGGTGATCGGACTTCTGCAGGATCCGCGCGCAGAACGCATGAAGATTTTTTTGCTGACGGACAACCCCAAGGATGCGCTGAAACTGGTTTCGGCGCTGGGACTGAAAAATGTCAACTTGGGTAATTACCACAACCGCAAGGCAGAACATACCGCAAGCGTTTCTATGTATGTGCAGTTGGATCGGGACGATCTTGGTGCATTGAAGGAGATCAGCGAACGTGTTGCGGACGCTTATGTCCAAAGCCTGCCCTCGACCGAAAAAACGTCCCTGAAGGCCTTTGTTGCAGCAGCGGAAAAGGCTGAATGGAAATAAAAAAGGAGGAAACACAGTATGTTAGTTCCTGCATTGCTTGTAGCGTTTGCTTACTGGATCACATGGCTGATTGACGGCATTCTGGGATGGCAGACCATGACCCGCCCGATCGTGCTGGGCACAGTGATCGGTTTGCTCTGCGGTGACCTGAAGACCGGCGTTATAATGGGTGCCTCGTTGGAAGCTGTTTATATGGGCATTTCCGGCATCGGCGGCTCTCTCGCAGCCGATTATCGTTCGGGTACGGCAGTTGGCGTGGGCCTCGCGATCCTGTCCGGGATCTCCATGGAGGAGGGCATTGCAATCGCAGTTCCGATCGGTGCTCTGTGCCTTGGCCTGATGCCGGTCACCACAATGGTTAGCAACCTGATGGAAGTGCCCCTGATGAACGCCGCCAAGCAGGGCGATGTCAAAAAGTACAACCGTCTGGTCTGGTTCCAGGCCATCGTGCTCCAGCACCTGCTGGATACTGCCGTCATCTTCCTGTGCTGCTACTTCGGATCCACCGTGATCACGACCACATTCGATGCGATCCCCGCCTGGCTGATGAATGGTCTGTCGGCATCCGGCGGCATGCTGGTGGTCGTCGGCCTGGCGCTGACGACCCAGGCCATTTTCTCGAAGTACACCGTACCGTTCGTTCTGGTTGGCTTTGTTCTGACCAAATATCTGGCAATGCCGGTGCTCTCCGTGGCAATCCTCGGCTTTGTCTGTGCCTACATGGTCTTTGATCGTTCTCGTGCTCTGAAGCAGGTTGAAAATACGGTTGGAGGTGACGATTTCTATGCCTAATAAGCAGAATACGATTTCGCCGGAAGAAAAAAAGATCCTGAACAAATGCTATTGGGGCTCTCTGTCCTGCATGCGCACCACCAGCAATGTGGTTGGTCAGGGACGTGCCATGGTGCTGTCCACGGCACCGGTTATTGAAAAATATTATCAGGATGACGAAGCCAAAAAAGAAGCGCTTACCCGCCACGCTTCAGAGTACATCAACACAAACCAGACCATGTATGGTCTGTTGGCAGGCATTGCCTGTGCAATGGAAAAGGAACGCGCAGAAAAGGGCAACGTGGAACCCGGCACGATCACCAGTGTCATTGCATCCCTGATGGGCCCCTTGGCCGGTATTGGTGACTCGTTCTTCTTCAACTGTGTCCGTGTTATCGTAGCCGGCATCGCCATCGGAATTGCAGCCGACGGCAATCTTCTTGGACCACTGCTGTTTGTAGCACTGTTCGGCTTCGGTCTTCTTGCACTCAAGTATGTGCTGTTCATGACCGGTTACCGCACCGGCACCTCTTTGATCGATCAGGCTTCGGAATCCGGCATTATTTCTATGCTGATGGAAGTTGCCGGCATTCTGGGTGCCATGATGGTCGGTGTTCTGATTGCTTCCAATATCAAGATCAACATTGCTCTGGCACCGGTGGTCAACGGCGCAGAAATCAACATTCAGGGCATTCTGGACAATGTGATGCCTGGTCTGCTCAGCCTTGTTCTCTGGTGGGGTAGCTATAAGGCTCTGCAGAAGGGCCTGACCCCAGTCAAACTGATCTTCATCATTATGGGTGGATGCATTCTGCTCTCGCTGGTTGGTATTCTGTAAAATTGTGACGGGGAAGGAAGGCTCGCAAAGCACCTTCCTTCCCTGGTTTTTATGTTGAGAAGGGAGAGGTCGAAATGAAACTGCTGACGCAATCGGACGACTACGGATTTACCCGTGGTGTGACCTGTGGCATTCTGGATGCAATTGAAAACGGTGTCGTCCGGAATACCGGGTTGTTTGTAAATATGCCGGAAAGCGAGCACGCAGCATCCTTTATCCAAGATTATCCGCAGGTGTGCTTTGGCATCGACTTCAATATTGTCTCCGGAGATCCGGTCTCTGACCCGGAACTGCTCCCGGACCTGGTGGATCAGGACGGACATTTTATCCGTTCCACCGTCAAAATGGCAGATCCGCGCTTTGGTAAGGAAGAGTTGTGGCCCTACGAACAGGTGCTGACCGAACTGCGGGCACAGCTGAAGCACTTTGTCCGTCTTGCAGGGCAGCCGCCGGAATATCTGCACGGACACTCCATCAGCCGCAGCAGCCCGGCCTATATCCGGGCGATCCGGACCCTGTCGGAAGAAAGCGGCGTTCCGTACAGCAGACTGCCACAAAAAGGTGAATATGTACTGGGCTGCCAACGGTTACAATACCAAGCCTTTCACGGTGGAAAAGCAGCTGGAAACCGATGCACTGGCGTATGTCCGGGAACATCTGGATGAGGCACTGGGGCACGAATACGTCCTTTTGGGCGGTCATGTCGGCTTTGTGGATGCAGATCTGTTCCGTTACACGACCTATTCGGTCATCCGCTGCAAAGATCACGAAGTATTCACCTCGGACTTTGTGAAGAACTGGATCCTCCGCAACAACGTTGAGCTGATCACATACCGTGACCTGAAATAAGAAAGGAGAAACAGATGAAACTGATTGTACGAGGCGCCGATTATGCCATGACCGACAGCATCACCGACGGCTGCCTGCGCGCAGCCCGCTGCGGGATTCTGACCGATGTGGGCCTGATGACAAACAATGCTGCACAGGCCCGCTATGCGGTGAACGAGTTGAAAAAGTATCCGCATGTTTCGGTTGGTCAGGACCTGAATCTTGTGTCCGGGCTGCCCGCCAGCGACCCGAAGGACATCCCTGCACTGGTGGATGAAAACGGCATTTTTATTTCTTCGACCCGCCGCAAACTGGAAAATCTGTATGAGATTCCTTACGACCAGATCTACCGTGAAATGAAACAGCAGGTCGAAAATTTCATCGAAATTGTGGGCCGCAAGCCGTGCTACTTTGCAGGGCATTCGCTTTCCACACCGGAAGTCGAGCAGGCCATGGTGGATATTGCAGAGGAATATGGCGTACTGCTGAACTGCTTTGGTCTGAAGGATCTGCCGGTCGGCACACGCTGGTACTATAAAAACATGAAGGTCGACCCGAATGACCGCAAGCCATCTTACGGTCTGGCTGAACAGGGTGCAACGGATGTCATCGGGCATATTCTTTCTGGCGGCTGTGAGTTCGACTTCAATGCACCGTATGCGATGCTTGCAACCCACTGCGGTTACTGCGATGGTGAATTGCAAAACATGTCGACTTTTTCCGTCATCCGCGGCAGAGAACTCGAAGCGCTCTGCTCGCCGAAGATCAAGGAATGGGTCAAGGCAAACTGCATTGAGCTGATCAGCTTTGATCAGTATCTGGCAGAGCACGCGAAATAAACCACCGCGCATCTGCGCTTAAAACGCATAAAGGGATATGTGCCACTGGAAAAAATGGAGCATATGATGACAAAATGGAAAGAAAGACACTATTGGTAAAGGAACCAGGCTTTTACAGGCTGATGCTGATGCTTGCACTTCCTGTGATCATCCAGAATATGATCACGGTGGGCGTGAACATTATGGACACTGTGATGCTGGGCAGCTTTGGTGAGATACAGCTTTCCGGTTCTTCGCTGGCAAATGATTTTATCAACCTGTTCCAGATCGCCTGTATGGGCGTCGGTGGCGGTGCATCCGTTCTCAGTGCGCAGTTTTATGGCAAAGGCGACTACAACAATGTGAAAAAGACGGTTGCGATCATGCTGCGTGTAATTCTCTCTGTGGCCGTCGTCTGCATGGTGATCTCGTTGTTTTTCCCGGAGGAGCTTCTCCGGATCTATACAGCCGACACTGCTGTGATCGAAAAGGGTGCAATTTATCTCCGGTACAGCACAGCTTCTTTTGTAATGATGGCCATCACAATGACCCTGACCTTGATTCTGCGGTCTATTCATGATGTAAAGATCCCGCTCTACGCATCGATTGGCAGTTTCTTCGTCAACATCTTTTTTAACTGGGTCTTTATTTTTGGTCACTTTGGTGTGCCACAGATGCAGATTGCCGGTGCCGCAATCGGAACCGTTCTTGCCCGTCTGTTTGAGCTGATCGTGATCGGCGGACACTTCTTCTTCCAGGAAAAGCAGTTGCGCTTCCGCATCCGGGATCTTTGGATGCCGGTCGGAGATCTGCTGGGTACATACTGCAAATACTGCATTCCGGTTCTGTGCTCTGACATGCTTCTGGGTATCGGCAACAGCATGGTCTCGGTCATCATCGGCCACATCGGAACATCGTTTGTAGCAGCCAATTCCATCGTTGCCATGATCCAGCGCCTTTGCACAGTCATGACACAAGGCATCGGACAGGCCGCGGCCGTGATCACCGGAAACAATGTGGGAAGCGGCAAATTGGACAAGGCTTACCGGGAAAGCACAACCATGATCATCTTGACCGTGTTGTTTAGCCTGGGAACCAGCCTCATTTTAATGATCATCGGGCCGTTTGTGGTCAATGCCTACAACCTTTCCGCTGAAACACATGACATTGCCATGCAGCTCCTGGACGCGATCAGCTTTATCATTGTATTTCAGGCACTGCAGTCCGTGCTGACAAAGGGTATCCTGCGGGGTGGTGGAGACACACGGTTCTGCATGATGATTGATGCCACATTTCTTTGGCTGATTTCCATTCCACTTGGATGGCTCACCGGTGTTGTCTTGAAGTTGCCGGCATTTGTCGTATATGTCTGCATGAAACTGGACTGGATCATCAAGGTTTTTGTGTGTCTGTTCCGTTTCAAAAGTAAAAAATGCTTTCGGATCGTCTCCGACAGTACGGAAGAAAGGAATGCCGATTCATGTTAAAGATTTTTCTGTCCTCTCATGGCCGCTTTGCCAGCGGCATCAGGAGTTCCTGCGAGATCCTTCTGGGAGCGCAACAAAATCTGACGGTTTTTGATGCCTATGTAGACAACGATACCGTGCAGGAGCATCTGGATGATTTCTACAAAACCGTTTCTGCTGAGGATCAAGTCCTGCTTTGCAGCGATCTGTATGGAGGCAGCGTCAATCAGTCAATGTATCCATATCTCCAGAAGCCGAACACGCGTCTGGTCAGCGGCGTCAACATGACATTCATGATGAACGTCTTGTGTGAGGAAGAATTGTCCGATGAGCGACTGGAGGAGATTCTGGAGGAAAGCCGCAGCTATCTGCGCAGGGTAAATCTGGAAACCAATGAGACAGAAGATTAATCCTTCTTCTAAGGAAAAAGCAGTAGGAAAAGCCACGACGAATGTTCATATTGTGACGTTTCATCGTGGCTTTTCTTGCGGTCAGAGTGGCGAGACTCAAGCTCGCGGCCTCCTGCTCCCATAGAAGAAGTAAAAAGACATCGCAAGCCGATGCTGCTCAGTT
>ENA-OPCP01002317-OPCP01002317.1-human-gut-metagenome-genome-assembly--contig:-NODE-2317-length-10120-cov-3.437258_pt1 | contig 10120 bp, 7 predicted proteins | sample MGYA00241563_ERZ501477 | MGnify/ENA primary metagenome ERZ501477 (study PRJEB25962, sample SAMEA2042572) | human gut metagenome | biome: human gut; feature: human-associated habitat; material: faeces... | reverse complement strand
CCGACTCCCGCCTGATCCAGCATCTGCTCGCCGACGTGATGGGCGACGGCGGCCAGTGGACCATGGCCATGAACGTGTACAAGAAGTACGGTGCCGTTCCGAAGGATCTGTTCCCGGAAACCGAATCCTCCAAGAACACCGGCGAAATGAACGTGCAATTGCGTCGCCTGCTGCATACGGCCGTCGCGCACATGTATGCTGATCCGGCTTCGATCGAATCGGTAATCGCCGAAGCGACCGCCGCCGGACACCGCATTCTGACGATTCACTTGGGCGAGCCGCCGAAGAGCTTCGACTGGGAGTGGACCGACAAGGACGGCGAGTTCCACCGCGATGGTGAGGTCACGCCTGTGGAATTCTGGCAGAAGTACGTCGGTTCCGCTGATTTGGAAAGCTACGTGTGCCTGGTCGACGATCCTCGTCAGGAGCATGCGAAGGGCAAGAAGATCGGTATCGAGCACTTGGGTAATGTGGCCGGGGGAGACCCGACCGAATACCTGAACGTGCCGAACCAGTTCATGAAGGATTGCGTGCGTCAGATTCTCGAAGAGCAGGGCATTCCAGTATGGTTCGGTGCTGACTGCCACCCGATGATGGATCGTGAAAACGGCGCTTGGGCTACTGATCTGTTTGAATACGGCAAGGTGTATGGCGTCGACTTCGATCTGAACAAGGAAGATCGCGTGCGTTTCGCCGATTCCGCGATGAACCACGCTATGGCGTTCGTCGGCGTGGACGTGGCCGAAGACGGCACGACCACCCGTCGTTGGCGTGTGGAGAACTCTTGGGGCGACAAGATCGCAGACAAGGGCTACTTCACTATGAGCGACGACTGGTTCACCGAATACGTGTACGAGGTCGCCGTGCCGAAGGCGCTGCTCCCTGCCGAATATCAGGCCGCTCTTGACGAGCCAGCCACCATGCTCCCCGCATGGGATCCGATGGGCGCTCTGGCTGACTGATACGTAAACCGACAAACCGATTGACGAATGCCGACTGCATGGGACTTCGCAAAAAGTCCAGCATGCAGTCGGCATTCGTGCTATTCCACTTTTATCCGTTAAGGTAACTTCGGTGATTATCATCCATGCACAGTATGCATGAAGCAGGTATGCAGGTATAAGGAGGAGCAGAAGAGATGTCAGGTCTTCGCGGTCCAGATAGTTCGAAGGATGCGCAGTTGTTGGATAACGCCGTGTTTCCGGAGACCGTGGATGTCAATATTCGACAGTTGGACCCGATTCCGGCTCCCCGATATTTTCTGAAGGAAATTCCACTCACCGATGAGATGAGCGATCTGGTGTTGAAGTCCCGTCAGGAAATCCGCGATGTGCTCAACGGCAAAGACGATCGTCTGCTTGCCATCGTCGGCCCATGCTCGATTCATGATCCGAAAGCGGCGCACGAATACGCGGCAAAACTCGCCGCGGTCAAAAAAGAACTGGAAGACCAACTGGTCATTGTGATGCGCGTGTATTTCGAAAAGCCACGCACCACCATCGGTTGGAAGGGTCTGATCAACGATCCCGATCTCGACGGCCAGTTCAATATTCGCAAGGGCATGTGGCTCGCACGCAAGGTGCTGACCGACGTGCTGAGCGTTGGACTCCCGGCAGCCACGGAATGGCTGGATCCGATCACCCCGCAGTACATCTGCGACCTGATTAGCTGGGGTGCGATCGGCGCTCGCAACACCGAAAGCCAGGTGCATCGCGAGCTCGCGTCGGGCATGTCGATGCCAATCGGCTTCAAGAACGCCACCGACGGTTCGATCAAGCCGGCAGCGGATTCCTGCTTCGCGGCCGCCTTCGAGCATCATTTCCTGTCCATCAATCTTGACGGTCGTGTGATTTCCGCCGAAACCAAGGGCAATCCCGATTGCCATCTGGTGTTGCGCGGCTCCTCGCACGGCCCGAACTACGATACCGATTCCGTGGCGAAGGCGTTGGCCGATCTGAAGGTTTCCAAGGCGTCCGGCCCGAGCGAGCACGGTCTTGTCATCGACGCGGCGCACGGCAACTGCGGCAAGGACGAAGTGCGCGAAGCCGAAGTGATCGAAAACATCGCCTCCCGCATCGCAACGGGAGAGTCGGGCATCAGCGGCATCATGATGGAAAGCTTCCTGAAAGCCGGCAATCAGAAGCCCGCTCCGCTCGACCAGCTCGAGTACGGCAAATCCATCACCGACGCCTGCGTGCCGTGGGAACGTACCGAACAGTTGCTGCACACGCTTGCCGATGCGGTCGAAAGCCGTCGCGCACTCGCCAAATAAGCGCAAATAATCGCAAATAACTAACCGTGCGGAATACGTGTAACTGCGTAATCGCACGGTTTTTGCATAGCGACTGCCATTTGATTGATATTCTTGGGGAGATAGGTGATTGTCAAGGAGAGCAGTGAAATGCAGCAGCAGCTGAACACGCCTGAAGAGCTTCGCGCCATCCGCGAGGCCATGGATGAGGGAAAGAATCCGCTGGTGGCTACGGATGTGCCACGCTGGGAAGATCAGGTCGGCATCAGCCGCATCGTGAACCGCAGGGTGCTTGAATTCGAGGTGCTTCCCACGCCGGCGCAGGTGTTGGGGGACCTGCCGCTCAGCGATCAGGCGCAAGAGATCGTCGCCTATTCACGCGATGAGATTCGTGCCTGCCTGTACGGCCAGGACGATCGATTGCTGGTGATCGTCGGTCCGTGTTCCGTGCATGATCCGGCTGCCGCACTCGATTACGCCCGTCGCTTGGCCGCGTTGAAAGACGAGCTGGGCGGAGAATTGCTGATTGTGATGCGCGTGTATTTCGAAAAACCGCGTACGACGGTCGGTTGGAAAGGCTTGATCAACGATCCCGACATCGACGGCAGCTGCAATATCAAAAAAGGCCTGCTTTTGGCCCGTCGTACGCTGCTTGGCGTATTGGACGCAGGTTTGGCCACCGCCACGGAATTCCTGGAACCAACCAGCCCGCAATACATTTCCGACGCGGTCAGCTGGGGTGCGATCGGCGCTCGCAATACGGAAAGCCAGGTGCACCGCCAGCTCGCTTCGGGCATGTCGATGCCGATCGGCTTCAAAAACGCTACCGACGGTTCCATCAAAGCGCCGACCGACTCGTGTTTTGCGTCGGCACAGCAGCATACGTTCTTCGGCATCGATCATATGGGTCGTGCGGCCGTAGTCAAAACGCTTGGCAATCCCGACTGCCATGTGGTATTGCGTGGTTCGAGCAGCGGCCCGAACTATGACGCCGAATCCGTGGCGAATGCCATGAAGCTCATCCGTGAGGAAATGCCGGTCGAATCCGCGGCGGCACACGGTCTGATCGTGGACTGCTCGCACGGCAATTCCGGCAAAGACGAACATCGCCAAGTCGAAGTGGTACGTAATATCGCAAGCCGTATCGCCGAAGGTGAGGAAGGCATCACCGGCATCATGATGGAAAGCTTCATCGAAGGTGGCAGTCAAAAACCGGCACCGCTCGCCGAACTCACGTACGGTCAATCCATCACCGACAAATGCTTGAGCTGGCAGATTACGGAAGCGTTGCTGCGCGAACTTGCGCAAGCTGTGGGCAAGCGCCGCTGGAAGTGAGCGAAGCGAAAATAAGCGAAACCGAGCGAAAAGCGTGAAGCAATCGAAAGGAACGAACGCATGAGCACAATCGCCATCATCGGCGCCATGGACGAGGAAGTCGCCAATATCGCATCCGCATTGAGCGACATCACCGTAACGGAGGAAGCCGGCGTCAGCGTGACACGCGGCACCATCGAAACCAACAAGGGCACTCGCGTCAACGTTGCGGCAACGGTCGGCGGCATGGGCACCGTCAATATCGCCGCCACCACGCAGCATCTCATCGACGCGGACCAGCCTGACGCCGTGATCTTCTCCGGCATCGCAGGCAATCTCAACACGCATCTGCACATCAACGACGTGGTGCTTGGCGGCACGTTGCGCTACCTCGACACCGACATGCGCCTCGTCGGCCAGTGGAAGCCAGGCACTGCGGACCAGCCGGTGGAGGAATTCCACTCCGACGACCGTCTGATCGAAGTCGCCGATAAGGTGCTGACCGATCTGAGCGTGCATCACATCACCGGCATCATCGCCACGGGCAACTATTTCGTGGACGATCCGAAGAAAGTGGAGCAGGTGATTCGCGAAACCGGCGCGGACGCGGTCGAAATGGAAGGCGCCGCGGTGGCGCATGTCGCGGCGCGCAACGGACTGCCCGTGCTGGTCATCCGCGCGTTGAGCGACAATGCCGACACGGATTACGTGGAATTCAAGGAATTCGACATTTCCGAATATGCCGACACCGCGGCGAAAATCGCGGTGAACATCGTCAAGCGCATGTAAGCGCATGAAAGACGGCCCGTCCAACGCATCGGTTGCTGGACGGGCCGTCTCATATTTCGGTATGGCGAATCTCACGAAAGTGAACTGCGGGGAAACTTCCGATGGCGTGAGGGAATCGCGCACGGAAATCGCTTTCCGGAACCGCTACTGTTGAAGAAGAATGACGGATTATCGGAAGGTTAACGTATGACGCTGGAGCACGTGGTGATGGCGATTGTGGTTGTTGCCGTCGCTGTGGTCGCCTTTTTGCTGGGGCGTGCCCGTGGCGTGCAATTGGGGGAGGATGAGATCGACCCGAACGATCCAAGCCTGTTCGGCGCGCAGAAGAACATGTCGCTGTTCGGGCCGCGCGTGCCCGTGCAGTCCACGGAACGCCAGCTGATCGCCGTCATGCCGGAGGCGTTGATCGTCGTCGATTCACTGGCGTCGGTCGCATACGTTTCCCCGGGCGCGCAACGTTTCGGCATTGTTGAGGACAGTGCGATGACGCTTGCCGAAATCCGCGATATTCTGCGATTGGTGTCGACCGACAGCGTGGTGCGCGAACGCGAATTGTCGATTCCGCTGGATCGAGCCGCCCGTGCGGCCGCGAAAAACACCGACGGCAAAGGCATTGAGGCAGGTAAGTTCCGTCCTTCCGACACGCTGTATCTGCATGTGCGGGTCGGTCAGATCTCCGATGATCTTTTTGCGATTTTCATTTCGGATATGAGCGAGCAGCGTCGTTTTGAGATTATGCGACGCGATTTTGTGACGAACGTTTCGCACGAATTGAAGACTCCTGCCGGTGCGATTTCCCTGCTTGCCGAAACGATCGGCGACGCTGCGGACGATCCCGGCATGGTGAAGTATTTTGCGGGCCGCATTTCCAAGGAATCCGAACGATTGACGGAATTGGTGCATCGCTTGATCGACTTGCAGAAGGCGCAAAGCGCGGCTGCGGTGCTGAACGCGGAACGGCTTTCCGTGCTTGCGTTGGTACGCGAGGCGATCGTCGAAAACCAGGTGAAGGCCGAATCGAAGCATATCAATCTGGTGCTTTCGCTGAATGGCAAGCAGAAGCTGGTGCACGTCGAGGGTGCCGTAAACGCTGTCGATGAGGATGATCTGTTCATCAACGCCGATCATGAAACCATCAAAACGGCGGTGAAGAATCTGGTGGAAAACGCCGTCAACTATTCTCCGGAACACACCACCGTCGCAGTCGGCATCGGCAGTGGCGATGACGAGGTTGCGATTCGTGTCGTCGATCAGGGCATTGGCATTCCGGAATCCTCGCTGGATCGTATTTTCGAGCGATTCTACCGTGTCGATCCCGCACGTTCCCGCGAAACAGGGGGTACAGGATTGGGTTTGGCCATCACCAAACATTGCGTGCAGGATTGCGGAGGCACTATCGCCGTGTGGTCGCGTGAGGGGGAGGGATCGACCTTCACCATCACCCTGCCTCAGGCACAGGCGGTGGAAACAGCGGAAACTGCAGAGACTGCGGGAAACGTACAAACTGCGGAAGCGGATCGCATGGAAGTGACGGGCGAAACCGAACGCATCGAAACTACGCAATCCGAGTAATCCGAATAATCTGAGCTAAACCGAATACAGCAAATAACAAGCAACGTTCCCATCAACAGAGCAATGGAGGAGAAGCACTGATGACACGTATTCTGATCGTCGAGGACGAGGAATCGTATCGAGAGCCGCTGGTCTACCAGCTCACCCGCGAAGGCTACGACGTGTCCGCCGCGGCCACCGGCGAGGAAGGGCTGGAACTATTCACTAAAGGCGGCATCGATTTGGTGTTGCTCGATCTGATGCTGCCAGGGCTTGACGGCACCGCGCTATGTCGCAGAATTCGTGAGCAAAGCCGCGTACCGATCATCATGCTCACCGCGAAAAGCGCGGAAATCGACAAGGTGGTCGGTTTGGAAATCGGCGCGGACGACTACATCACCAAGCCGTACTCGTTCCGCGAGCTGCTGGCGCGGGTGCGTGCGGTGCTGCGACGCAACCAGATGGTGGCCGACGCGACGGAATCCTCCGATGACGATATTCCGCTGATCTGCGGCGACATTTCCATGAAGATCGGCCAGCATGAGGTGATGGTGCGCGGAGAGAACGTGTTCTTCCCGCTGAAGGAATTCGAGCTTCTCGAATATCTCATGCAGAACAAGGGCCGTGTGATGACCCGCCACCAGCTGATCGACCGCATTTGGGGGTCCGATTACGTTGGCGACACCAAAACGTTGGATGTACACGTCAAGCGTGTCCGCTCCAAAATCGAGGAGGATCCGGCGCATCCGAAATATCTGACCACGGTGCGCGGTTTGGGCTACAAAATTGACGTTCCTGCGGAATAAAGCGGAAATATCGCGATAGCTGGAAATATATAAGATAAAACACTGCGATTCCAGTAATCATCGTAAGTTGCCGAATAATTGATTATTGATTGATAACTGAATGTAAGACCGTGGTATCACGGTAGTCGCCGAAGATCGGTGAATGGAAATGACGAAAACGTCCGAAGTGTCGTAGAGTGTTCATCTTCCGTTCACCGATTTTGGTTTTGCGGGACCCAAACCACCAATAGGCTTGACAGTGTCATGAAGAACGATGGCGACAACAGCATATGAAATGTCAGAAACATACGCCATCAGAATGTTGACAGAGGGAAAAGAATAATGCGTAATTCCATTCTCGTACGCTCCATTGCAGCTGTGTCCGGCATTGTGATGCTGGCTTCTGTCGCGGCTTGCGGCGACAACACTGCCTCCAACACTGATTCTTCGGCTAGCACCGACACCAAGACCACCGAAGCCGTGTCCGGCAACTTCTCCGGCGCTGGCGCTTCCTCCCAGCAGACTGCTGTGGAAGCCTGGATCGCCGGCTTCCAGGGCACCAACCCGGATGCCAAGGTCGCCTACAACCCGTCTGGTTCCGGCGCTGGCGTTTCCACCTTTCTGACCGGCGCCACCGCATGGGCCGGCTCCGATGCCGCCCTGTCCAATGACGAGGTCGAGCAGTCCAAGAGCGTGTGCGCTTCCGGCAACGCCTTCGACATCCCGGTCTACGTCTCCCCGATCGCCGTGGTCTTCAACCTCAACGGCATTTCCGGCAAGGGCAAGACCCTGAACATGGACGCCGACACCATCGCCAAGATCTTCGACGGCAAGATCACCAAGTGGAACGATCCGGCCATCGCCGATCAGAACAAGGACCTGAAGCTGCCCGACACCGCCATCACCGTGGTGCACCGCTCCGATAAGTCCGGCACCACCCAGAACTTCGTCTCCTACTTCAAGGACGTCACCCCTGACAACTGGACCTACGACCTCTCCGAGAACTGGCCGAACGAGGTTGGCCAGGGTGCCAAGGGCACTTCTGGCGTGATCTCCACCGTCAAGCAGGCCGACGGCACCATCGGCTACGCTGACTTCTCTCAGGTCGGCGACCTGGGCACCGTGGCCGTCAAGGTCGGCGACAAGTACAACGAGATTTCCGCCGAGGCCGGCTCCAAGGTCATTGGGGATTCCAAGCAGGACGACACCGTTAAGGGTGACAACCGCATCGTCATCAAGATCAACCACGCCACCGAGGCCGAGGGCGCTTACCCGATTGTCCTGGTCTCCTACGACATCGTCTGCCCGGCCTACAAGGACACCAAGCAGGCTGAGTTCGCCAAGGCTTGGCTGACCTACGTGACCTCCGACGAGGGCCAGAAGGCCGCTCAGGATGCCGCCGGCACCGCTCCGCTGCCCTCCTCCCTGAAGTCCGAGATCACCAAGTCCATCGAGGCCATCAAGACCAAGTGATGACGTCGGCCCGCAAGGGTCGTGTGGACTGGACCTGACAACTGAACGATAGACTGTAGTAGTAAGAGCAGTCGCCGCCAACTTTAAGCCGCAGTCGTAAACCATACGGCTGCGGCTTAAAGCGGGTCAGGACCCGAACGGTTTGGCAACGTCACAGACGAAAACCGCACCACTTGAATACTTGATAACCACCCTATATAAGGAGAATCCGTGAGTTCGCAAGACAAAACGGCTGTGCAGCCAGTTGGTGGCAAGACCGCCGACAAGGTGTTTCGCGGTGTGGCATACGCCTGCGGCATCCTGATCCTGGTTGTACTTGCCGCTGTGTTCCTGTTCCTGTTCTTCCGCGCCTGGCCACTCATCGGTGGCGATCAGGCCGCCAACAGCCAGACCGTGTCCAGCTTTACCGGCGGCAAGGCCAGCAGCTTCTGGGGCTACGTGCTCCCGCTGTTGTTCGGTACTGTGCTCGTGTCTTTGCTGGCACTGCTGATTGCCTTCTTCGTGTCCATCGGCATTGCGCTGTTCATTTCGCATTATGCGCCTAAGAAGCTCGCCACCGCGCTGAGCTATGTGGTCGATTTGCTGGCTGCCATCCCGTCCGTTATCTACGGTTTGTGGGGCGGCCTGATTCTGGTGCCGGCCATCTACCCGTTCTGGAACTGGGTTGCCAACCACCTGGGCTTCATTCCACTGTTCGAGGGCCCGGCCGCCAACCCGTCGCGCACCGTCGCCACCGTGGCTGTGGTGCTCGCCGTTATGATTTTGCCGATTATCACCTCCATGTCCCGCGATATCTTCATGCAGACCCCGCGCCTGCACGAAGAGGCCGCGCTGGCGCTCGGCGCCACCAAGTGGGAGATGATTCGTCTGGCCGTGCTGCCTTTCGGCAAGTCCGGTATTGTGTCCGCCTCCATGCTGGCTCTCGGCCGCGCGCTTGGCGAGACGATGGCCGTGTTGATGATCCTGTCCCCGGGCCTCAACTACTCCATCAAGCTGCTGCAGGCCTCGCAGAACCAGACCATCGCCGCGAATATTGCCGCACAGTACCCTGAAGCCAACGATCTGGGCGTCTCCACGCTGATCGGAACTGGTCTGATTCTGTTCCTGATCACGTTCGTGGTCAACTTCATCGCCCGTAAGCTTACCGAGAAAGCGACTGCGTGATGACTGCTGCTGAGAACACTGAAAAGACTCCGATGGACGGCGCGCCCGAAATCGACTTCGATCGTTTCCGCCCGACCCGTTCCGCCATCCAGCGCCGTAATATCATGGACCGCTTCATGTGGGCCCTGATCGCGGTGGCGTTTGTGATCGCCTGCATCCCGCTGATCTCCCTGCTGTGGACCACTATCGTCAACGGCATCAAGCGCCTGAACCTGAACTTCCTGAGCTACAACATGACCGGTGTGGTCGGTGGTAGCCAGACCCCGTCCGGTGGTTACGGCGGTGTGCTGCACGCCATCATCGGTACTCTCGAAATCACCGCTGGCGCTATGGTTATCTCCATTCCGATCGGTTTGATGTGCGCCGTGTACCTGGTCGAATACTCGAACCGCGGCAAGCTCGCCACCACGATCTCCCTGCTCGTCGACGTGATGAGCGGCATCCCGTCCATCGTGGCCGGCCTGTTCGCCTTCTCGATGTTCACGATTCTGCTGGGCCCCGGTACCATCAACGGTTTCGAAGGCTCCGTGGCTCTCTCCCTGCTGATGTTGCCCACCGTGGTCAAGTCCAGCGAGGAAATGCTCAAGATCGTGCCGAACGATTTGCGTGAGGCTTCCTTGGCTCTGGGCGTTACCAAGCAGCGCACGATTACCAAGATCGTGCTGCGCACCGCTCTGCCGGGCATCGTCTCCGGTGCCATTCTGGCCATCGCCCGCGTGATTGGTGAGACCGCACCGTTGCTGATGACCGCCGGCTACATCTCCAGCACCAACGTGAACCTGTTCTCCGGCCA
>ENA-OPCP01002312-OPCP01002312.1-human-gut-metagenome-genome-assembly--contig:-NODE-2312-length-10144-cov-2.760928_pt1 | contig 10144 bp, 8 predicted proteins | sample MGYA00241563_ERZ501477 | MGnify/ENA primary metagenome ERZ501477 (study PRJEB25962, sample SAMEA2042572) | human gut metagenome | biome: human gut; feature: human-associated habitat; material: faeces... | reverse complement strand
CTGCTCGACACCAAGAATCTCGCCGAGCAGTTCAAGGACCTGGGTTACACCACCACGGCCATGCACCCCAACCATGGCACTAACTGGAACCGCGAGAACGTCTACTCCGGCTTCGGCTTCGATCGCTTCATGACGATCAACGACTTCCAGGATGCCGAGAAGCTCCGCGGCATGGTGTCCGACGCCGCCACCTACGACAAAATCCTCGAGATGCTCGAATCCGACTCCGCGCCTCAGTTCATCTTCGACGTGACCATGCAGAACCACTCCGGCTATGACACCGGGCTGCTCCCGCCCGACAAGCTGAACAACTACCTGATCGACGGCGCGGTGAACAACGAGGTCAACGAGTATCTGTCCCTCATTGAGGAATCCGACCGCGCGCTCAAGGACTTCGTTGGCAAGCTGCGCAAGCTCGATCGCCCCGTCGTGCTCGTGTTCTTTGGCGACCACCAGCCGTTCTTCCCCGACAAGTACAACAACCGCTGGTTCACCAATGAGGATAAGGCCGAGCACAACATGCGCCTGTGGACCACCGACTACCTCATCTGGGCGAACTACGATGTCGCCGGCAACGACCAGAACAGCCATGTGGACAACCTCTCCACCAACTACCTGGGCACCGAGATGATGAACATCATCGGCGCGCCGCTCAACGACTACCAGAAGGCCCAGCTCACCCTGCGCAGCGCGCTGCCCGCCATCAACACCACCGGCTACCTTGACGCCACCGGCACCATCTACCTGTCCAGCGTCAAGGAGGATGAGAACGGCGGAGATGCCCAGACTTCGCTGCAAAAGGCACTGCAGGCGCGCTCCGAGTACGCCACGATTCAGTATTACGAGCTCTTCGGCGACGGCAAGGATGTGTACACCAAGCTTCGTCAGAGCGCCGCAAACGAGACCGACCCGAACCTCGCGCCCGGTACGACGCAGATCAAGTAGCCCGAGCGAAAGGTCGAGAGGCAAGCGCTCGGCTCGCTTCTGCATATCATGACGTCAAAACCCCTGCATGCGATCAAAACATGCAGGGGTTTTGCATATGATTGCCGTCTCCGTTTTTCACTTGAGGGACTTTTGGTAATTACTTTCCGACCTTGCCCGGTAGGCAGCCCCAACGCCAAAATAAATCCGCAGGTCGGGCTCCCAACTTCTCACCCGCTACTTCACGGTTTCGAATTCTAATTACCAAAAGTCCCATTCATGAACTTTCCGACACGCCGCACCCCCACGAAGCGATCAACCATACCTCAGTCGATGCGCAATCCGGTCGAGCACGGCGACGGGAACCCCGGCGTGACCCTCCAGATACTCCCGGACCGTTCCGTAGCGCTCGTGCAGATGCTCAAGCGTCAATTCCATCTCGGCGGGAATCGCCTCGAACAGGCAACGAGGAGCGCGACGACACAAAAGCGCAGAAACAGCCACGCGCTGAGCACGCAGCCACCGTCCGAGATACCGCTGTGTAGCCGCATAGTCCGCAACGATGTCCTCATCCGAAACCCCAGCGAGCCCCAGCAGCAACATCGCCACAACGCCCGTCCGGTCTTTGCCCGCCCGACAATGAAACAGCGTGCAGCCATCCTGCCCAAAGGCGTCAATCGACTCCATCACGCGTCGGATGCTCGAAGCGTGATTGTCGAGCAGCCCCTTGTACACCGTCGACATGCGATCCGGCAGTGCGTCACGAAACTTTCCCGAATTGAGCTGGTCGAGCATCTGAACATGCACGTACGTCACACCGTCTCGGCCGCAGGCATAAGGATCGGGCCAATGACCAACCTCAAAATCGCTGCGCAAATCGACAACGCACTTCAGACCCTCTCCGTACTCCTGCAGATATTCATAGTCTCCAGGCGTCAATTTGCGAAGAGACGGGCCGCGAAGAAAGATGCCATATGCTGTTTCCCCTTGCGAGCCGTCCTCCGCCCTATACGCATACCCGCCCAAATCGCGCACGTTTCTCACGCGGGCAAGCGGAAGCTGCTTGGGGCCGGCGGAATGAACTGCGGCATCGCGCCGCTCAGTTGCAATTACCATATGCGCCAATCCACCTTGCGAATCGAAGCTCTCATACACTGGATTTTGCCATGCGGTTTGTACACTACATCGTATCGCTCGGTGTTCGCCACTTGCTTACGCAACGCTTACTGCATCCCGCTCTGCCTCTAAATGCCCGAATCACCAAAACAAAGGGGCGGATACCATTGCACCCGCCCCGCTCTCTCAAGTTGAATATGGTCCCTGAATGAAGATGGTCCCCAAATTGAAGCCGTTTGGCGTTGTGGCAGTCCCCGAATTGAGACTGTTTGGCATTTGCGCTCCCCTACAGCTCGCGCGCCTTATACACCCGCAGAGAGACCAGCGCGCTCACGATATAGCACACCACACCGAAGATCAAAGCGCCCACGGTAAACGACGTCAGGCCCTCAGGCGTTTCCGCGAACGAAAGCGCCTGTTGCATGGGCACAATGGCCTCCTCGCCCATAAAGCCGCCCGCCATTACCGGCGCAACTCCCAAGAACATCATGATGAAGGGCAGCCACTGCGTCGCCTTGGTCTGGCCGAATTTGAAGAACACCGGCATGGATACCGATGCGATCACAAACCCCATGGCACTGCAGAACGCAAGGGCGAACACCCCCGCCCGAATCATATCCGCATCGAGGCGCACCATGTTGGCGACCACCTCGGGAAGCAGCGAAGCCCCGCCCATCCAGGACAGCAGGCACGCCGCTACGGCAACGAACAGCGACGCGATCAGCGTGCCCGCCAGCACGAACAGATAGCGACCCAACACCACATCTCTGCGCGTCACAGGCATGGTCAACCTAAACGCAGCCCAATCGTTTTGCTCGTCGTAATGACTCGCGCTATTTGACAGGCTGAACATCCCCATCATGAAAATGATGCCCGGCAACATGGAAGTGCTGCCCATGCCCACCGTGAAACACACCGTCATGAACAGGATGCTGAACGCCAGCTGCCTGAGGTATTGCCCAAACACCGCGAGCTCCATCTTGAACATGCGCATCATCGCGCATCACCGCCTTTCTGGACGCCGTCACGCGGATGCAGGACCGTGCCCTTGAGGACGAGCGCCATGTAGTCGTCAATCGACACGCGGTCACATGGGATCTGCGGGAACGCGCGCATGAACTCAAAACGATCGGGAACGAGCAGGTCCACGCCATAGTCGTGATGCAAAACGCGCACCTCCATAGGTGCCTGCGCGCTCGTCAGCACCTGCTCGACCTCCGCCGCACGGCACCGCGCCACTCCCATGAGGTCGCAGATTTCGTCCTTGTCGCAGGCAAACACGATGCGCCCGTCATCGATACACACCACCGTGTCGGCTATCTTGTCGAGGTCGCTCGTGATATGGCTGCTCATCAGAATCGCATGCTGCGGGTTTCCCGCGGCATCCTCACCCGCCACAAACTCGCGCAGCATGTCGAGCACCTCATCGCGTGCCATGGGGTCGAGCCCGGCGGTCGCCTCGTCCAAGATGAGCACCTGCGGGTTGTGCGCCAGGGCGCAGGCCAGGCTCAACTTCATGCCCATACCGCGAGACAGCTCTTTAATCGCCTTCTTCGAATCGAGCTTGAACCGGTGAAGATACTCTTCGAACACGCGCGCGTCCCAGGTCTGATACGCGCGGTCCATAAGCTTGCCGACCTCGGCGATCTTGATATGCGGCGGCATCGAAACGGTGTCGAACACCACGCCGATGCGCTCCTTCACCGCGGCATCGGCGCCGGACAGCCCGCGCGCATCGACACCCAAGATTCGGGCATCGCCCGCATCGATACCGATGATGCCGAGCAGGGCCTTGATGGTCGTTGATTTACCCGCGCCGTTCTGCCCGATAAAACCCACGATTTGCCCCGGTTCCACCGTGAGGGATACACCCTGCAGTGTGAAGCCGTCGTAATGCTTGGTGATATTGCGAGCCTCGATAAGAGGCGCGCCCACTCGTGATGAAGCCATAGCTAGTCGTCACTCTCCAAAAGGGTCCTCATCATCTCGATGAGCTCCTCATCGCCCAAATCGAGCGCCCTGCCAGCTTCGATGGCCTGGAGCAGGCGCTCCTCGATCTCGCGCAGGCGTTCCTCGCGCAGCATCTCGGCGTTGCCGCCGGCGACAAAACTTCCCTTGCCCTGCACCGTCTCGATGAAGCCCTGCGCCTCCAAGTCCGCGTAGGCGCGCTTGGTGGTGATGGCGCTCACACGCAGGCTGTTGGCAAGCGCGCGAATCGAGGGAAGCTGCTCACCCGCCGTCAGGTCACCAGCCATGATCTGACCCTTGACCTGTCGGACAATCTGCTCGTAAATGGGCTGGTTGCTCGAATTCGAAATAATGATTTCCACGAATCACTGTCCCTTTCCCGTATGCGCCTTGGGCGTCCCCGCAGCGCCAAGGTCGCCCCAGACGTCATGGTGCGACCAGACCGAGCATACTGTGTATACTCGATAAGTACAGTATATACACACTTATACACAGAGCAAGATATTTTGTGCCTCAATGAGAGAGGGCGGCAAGATACTCGTCTTGCCGCCCTCCGGACAACGCCGTGCGCAACCCGCACTGCTATGTGTAATTTGCACCCGTCCCCAATTGCACATCCCAATTGGGTCCAGTCGGGTTAAGACAGGCGCGAGCCAACCTCCTTGGCGGCGGCGGGCTTGTCGAAGTTGCCGTTCGTCGCGGCAGCGAGAGCGCCCATCACGCGGCCCATGTCCTTCTTGGACGTGGCACCCAGCTCGGCGATCGTCTTCTCGACCAGTGCCACGAGCTCATCGCCGGAAACCTGCTGCGGAAGCAGGCTCTCGAGCACCGCCACCTGCTCGCGCAGGTTCTCGGTGCGCTCGGCATTGTTGCCGGCCTTCTCGGACATCTCGAGCGTCTCGTTGGTCTGCTTGAGCGTGCGCTTGATCTGGGCGGTCACCTCTTCCTCGGTGATCTCGTGCGCGCCGCCGCGAGAGGCGGCGTTCTTCAGCTCACCCAGCACCAGGCGTGCAACGCCCAGGCGGACCTTGTCCTTTGCCTTCATGGCGGCGACCATCTCGGCATGCAGCTCTTCGTACGTCATGGGATGCCTCCTCGCATCCGCCTACTTGGCGGAGTCGTCCTTCTTCTCAGATGCCTTCTTCATGTCCACGTTGTAGGGCACGTTCTCGGGCATGGGATTGATCTTGATCTCGGCCTTCTCGGTGTAGTCGGTCAGCCACTCTCCATAGGCCGTGGCCACCGCCTGGGACTCGAGCATGTCGGAAACATACGTGCGAATACCCTCAGGCACCTCGTCGAGAGAGGTCACGGTCTGAACCTCGAACAGCTCCGTGCACTTGATGATGTGGTAGCCATAGGTGGTCTTCACCAGCCCACTGACCTGGTCGACGCCAAGCTTGGAAAGGGCGTCCTGGTACTCGGGCACAAACGTGGTGAGCTTGTCCCAGCCCACATCGCCACCCTTGTCGGCGGAGGAATCCTCAGAGTACTTCTTTGCGGCCTTGGCGAACTCGATCTCGCCCGCGTTGATCTGGTCGAGCACCTTCTGAGCCTCGGCCTCGACCTTTGCGCGCTGCTCATCGGTGGCGTCCTCGGCGACCTTGAACAGGATGTGCGAGGAGCGGCGGGCGCCGTTGTAGGTGGAGAGGTTCTCGTTGAGGTAGGTAATGATCTCCTCATCCGAGGGCTTCTCGGCGGGGGCGACCTTGTCCTTGAGCTTCTGCTGGGCCAGGGAACTCTTGATGTTCTCCAGGTACGTATCCTTGGTAAAACCAACCTGCTCGATCATCTCGACGAATGCCTTCTCGTCGCCGCCGTAGTTCTTCACGGCGTCATTCCAGGCTTTGTCGAGGTCCTCCTGGGAGACGGTGATCCCGTACTCCTTCTCGGCCTCGACCAGCAGGTACTGGCGGGCGATGCCGTCGATGACGTTCTCGCGGTAGGACTCGGGTGTAAGGCCCTGGCTCGCGAGGTAGGCGGCCCAATCGGCGTCCTTGTCGTAGGAACCCGTGCGCAGGCTCATGATCTGGTTGGTGACGGTGTCCTCCTTGATGTTGACGCCGTTCACCGTGGCGGCCACACCGCCGGTGAGCTCATAGGGCTCTTCCTTGTTGACCTCGTTGAGCACGCCAGAGCACGCCATGGCGGTCACAGACAGGAGCATGGCGAGGATGCCGATGGCCACGAGCACGATCTTGGCGGTTTTGGAGAGCTTCTCCTTACGTGCCTCCTTCACCTGGCGCTTTGTGGGAGCCGCCTCGGGCTCGGGCGCGCGCTTGATCTTGGCGCTCTTCTTATTCACTGCCATAACGAGGGCCTTCCTTCACTTGTGACGGGCCGCGCAGTGCGGCTCTTGTACACGCATATCGTTGTATTGTCTCACACCGCATCGCCAGGCGTCTCTTCGCCGAGTCGGTTTTTGGCATATGAGTGCCGTTCGCACACGTATGTTTCGCGCGAGGACGCCGAGCCACGAACGAACCATGGCCCCGGCGCCCGTCATCGATTGCCTCGACAAGAAGCGCCCGCGCACCCCAAGGGCACGCGGGCGACCTCTCGCTAGACGATGCTACTTGCCGGAGCGGCGGCGCAGCACGATGCCCGCGATAACCGCGATTGCGGCAACCAGGCCGACGCCGACGACGGCCACCATGGTGTTGTCTCCCGTCTGGGGCAGACCGCCGTTGGGCTTAACCGTCGCACCGGGGCGCTCGGACTCACCGGGCTTTCCAGGCTGCTCGGGGTTCCCGGGCTGCTCGGGATTCCCAGGCTGCTCGGGCTGCCCGGGCTTGTTGTCCTCGCCGGGATTGGGACCCGGGTTGGGAGCGGCCTCCTCGTCAAGGCGAAGCGCGGCCACGCTACGAGCAACCTCTGCCTTGAGGCCGTGGACGGTGTTCACATCCCCGTCTGCCGCGGTGATGGCATCCTCGGCGGCTGCAATCGCCTTCGTCAGGTCCTTCCACGTTGAATCGGAGAAGGTATCGTGCTTGCAGGGGCCATCCTTCTTGATCTGCTTCGCAGAGGCGACCATGGCCTGCAGACCCTCGAAATCGCCCTTGGCGTCCGCATCGGAAAGCCCGATCTCGGCAGCGCTGCCAAAGTTGCCCTTGGCCGCGGTGATCACCAGGCGCACGATCTTCGCCTCAACACGGTCGAAGGAAATCGTCTTCACCTCGGCGTTATCGGCGAGCTTGCCCTCGGCGACCTTCTCGAAAGACGTGCCGTCCTTAGACACCTCAACCTTGTAGCCGGTCACAACGCCGTTGCCGCCATCGGGACGCGGCGTGTACACCAGGCCATTGACGGCCATAGGCTCACCGTTCTTGGCCTTCAGATCAAACGTATAGGGGAGCTTGGCGTTCTCGTTGCCCCACTTCGAATGCCACTTCGTGTTCACATCACCGTCGATGGCCTTCGCGGCCTCCTCGCCGCCCTGCTCGCTGTTGGCCTCGGCCTTGAGGGTCGTGCGGTCGATCAGGCTCAGGTCGCCGGCGGCCTTGAGCTCAAGGCCGTTCAGCGCGTTTACAATAGCCTGCTCGTGTCCATCGACAATCCCCTGCATCGAAGCCGGCAGGTCGCGGCGGACCCACGTCCAAGCGGCCTTCAGCTCAGCGACGGACTGCTCGGTGAACATGTCCTCGAGCTCCTTGGAGTCGAGAAGCTGCGCATATGCGTCGATGCGGCAGTAGTCGGCCTTCGCATAATCGACCTGCTCGATCTCCCCGTTGATCTTGGCCAGCAGGGCATCGACCTCGGCCTGCGCCGGGTTGTACTGCTTAAGAAGCTCGCGGGCCTGGGAAATCAGCGCGCGCAGGTTAGCTGCGTCCATGGAGCGAGTGCCATTTCCCTGCTCGGCGAGGATGGCCTCGGCGTTGAGGATCGCGTACTCGAGATCCATAGCCTTGCTGAATTCCGTTCCCTCGGGCAGCTGGCCGCCCAGACGGATGTCGTCGACGTAGCCCTCGAACGCGCGGGCGGTCGATCCGATGCGCTGAACGGGGAGCATGAGGGTGGCCTTGAGCGGCTTGCCCTCGCCGGTTTCGTCATCGCCGAGCGTGTCGACGAGCGTGCCGTTCACGTACAGCGAAGCCTGCTCGAACTTATTCTTGATCTCGAGCTCGACCCACTCGTTCACGGGCAGGGTGTAGTTGAAGGAATAGGCGCGGTTCTCGCGGGTAAAGCCAACCTTACCGGTGCCCTCCTGAACGGCCATGATCGAACCGTAATCGGATTCGAACAGGACCTGCGGATCCACGGAGGCACTGGTGCGCTTCACCTTCACGCGAAGGTCGTTGCCCAGGCCAACGGTCGTGATTGACAGACGCGAAGGACTCGCCGCCGTTGAGCTTGAGGGCCTTTTTGCCATCGACGTCCTCGATAGCGGCGTTCTTGCCCGCCACGAGGTCGCGGCCGAGCTCGGAGGCATCCTTCAGAGAGTCCATCGCCCAATGGGCGACAACACCGTTCTTATCGGCGGAAACCTCGTACCCAAAGTCGACATTCGGGGAGTCGCCCAGCTTGGAGACAACAGCCTTGGCACCAGCCGTATCAAGCTTGCCCTTGCCCCAGGAGTTGGCGGCAAAGAGGCCGAGCGAATGGTCGATGCGGTCGTAGATGTCGTACTCGGAAACGCCGTTCTCCAGATAGTCGCACATGTCGTTCCACACGGCATAGGCGCCGCCGACCATCTGCGGGTCGCCCGCCGGAATAGCCACGCCGCTGATGGAGTTCAGCTGATCGGTATAGGCCGCATCGCCCAGGTAGTCGTAGTAGTAGCCGGCGTTCGGCACGATGTAGAAAACGCCGTCCTGGCAGTCGATCAGGTCGAAGCCGAGCTCGTACATCTTCTTGAGGTCGGCCCAACCGGGGTTCCACAGGTTCATCTCGCGATGATGCTTGCCGTCCTCGGACACGCCCTTGACCTCGACATCGCCCTTGATGGTGCTCAACGAACCCCACACACGGGCCTTCTTGCCGTTGTCCTCGCTGTACTTGAACATGTCGTTCACGAATTTACGGTACGCGTTTCCATCCGCGGTGTACTCGTCGGCGCCCACGTGAATCGTGTCCGCACCCGCGAACACGGCCGCATCGCCGCCCTTAACGTACTCATCAAAGATGCCGCGCACGAACTTGAAGCACTCGTCGTACTGCTTGGCGATATCCAGGTGATCGTTCTGACGACCGCTCGTACCATGGCGCAGGTCCGGACGAACCTTGGTGAGAGCCAGGGAGTGGGCGGGGGTATCGATCTCGGGGATGATGTTCACGCCGAGAGCCTTGGACTCCTCGATATAGGCCTTGAAGTCCTTCTTGCTCATGGCAGCCTCCTCGCGGCTGATGGCGCCCTCCGCCACCGCGACGATGGAGAAGCGCTTGCCCTCGCGGGCGCGCTGCTGGATGGCCGCCGCAATGGCACGCGCGTCATAGGGAATCTCGGGGATGACGATAACGTCCGCCCCGGAGGCGATGCCCGCATGCAGTGTCAGCCAGCCTGCCTTATGTCCCATGATCTCCACGATAAACACGCGGCTGTGTGAGAACGCCGTGGAATGGATGGAATCGATGACCTCCACGGCGATGTTCATGGCCGACTGGAAGCCGAACGTCACCTGCGTGCCCAGAGGTCGTTGTCGATGGTCTTCGGCAGCGTCACAACGGGAATGCCGTGCTCCGAAAGCAGGTTTGCCGTCTTGTGCGTGCCGTTGCCGCCAAGGATGACCAGGCAGTCAAAGCGGGCACGGCGGCAGGTATCGAGCATTTTCTCGAGCTTCGTCGCCTCGTTCTCTTCTGCCTGCTGCATGGTCTTGAACGGCTGGCGCGACGTGCCAAGGATCGTGCCGCCGCGCGTGAGGATATCGGAAAAATCCTGCGGCTCCATGGGGTGATAGTCGCCCTCGATGAGGCCGCGGTAGCCGTCGCGGATGCCATAGATGGTCACGGCGGTCCCGAATTCCTGATACAGCGCCTTTGCCACACCTCGCAGGGCCGCATTCAGGCCCTGACAGTCGCCGCCGGATGTCAGCATACCGATTTTCATGGTTTCGTCCCTCCTGTAATTCTTCAGCTTGTCAAAAAAGTCCCTTTGGGCTTTTTCGCCAAGCTGCTTCCAGAATTGCAAAATAGAATTTTG
>ENA-OPCP01002308-OPCP01002308.1-human-gut-metagenome-genome-assembly--contig:-NODE-2308-length-10147-cov-14.297860_pt1 | contig 10147 bp, 10 predicted proteins | sample MGYA00241563_ERZ501477 | MGnify/ENA primary metagenome ERZ501477 (study PRJEB25962, sample SAMEA2042572) | human gut metagenome | biome: human gut; feature: human-associated habitat; material: faeces... | reverse complement strand
GCCCGAGCGGCAGGCGGAGGTTGATTCAATTCCGGCCGCAAAGGCGGGGGTTACTCCGAAAAAGTCGCACTCTTCGGCTCGGCACCGATTTTGTGCCTTCGGGCAGTTCATCCGAGGCGGCAGCTTCGCTTGCAAGGACCGTATCAAAAGTTCCTGCGCAGGCAAGGATTATCGCAAGGATAATCGAGAAAAATCTTTTCATTTTTTAACCTCCGTATTTTGAATTTGTTATCGCTTTTTTGTTATCGGAAACGATTTAACCGAAACTTAGGTTCAAATTGTTTTACGATCAAGGCTGAACGCATGATTGATCAGCCCTGCGGGGTTTGCCTCGGATGTCTGCTTGCACAACCGGCAAATTCTGCATAGAGCTCTTCATATGCTTTTTTATTGGCTTCCTGCCAAGTAAGACCTTCACTGCGATAGTTTGAGGCAAGCGGAAGCAGTCGATTATTATATATGCTATCGCAAATATTGGGCTCAGAGTAGGAGATTATGACCATCCTCTGTTTATCCACGGTGATCCGAAAATCCATACCGATGCCGTCATCGTCAAATCTGTAAGTTGGATGCCTCGTGAAGACATACACATCCGCCGTGATTTCGGTTTCTGTTTCATTTACGATTTGTTTGACATACGCCTTTTCAATGGTTACACGGGTGAAATTGTCCTCCAGATCGAATTTCATCCAGTCGATCGCAAGCTGATTATCCCAAAAGAACAGATCGGTATCCTCGTTTCTGTCCATAATGTCGGAAAAATCCATAAGCTCAAGGTTCATACAGCCGACGTAATAGCGGCGCTGCATTTCCCCTGCAAGCCATTCGACGGTTACGGGATCGGGTCTCGGATTTGGGTCTGCCGTTGGGGCTTCGGTTTCCGGTGCGGCGGTGGGAGTCTCCGTCGGCGCGGCGGTTTCGGAAACAGCCGAATGCGGCGGGGCGGTGTTCTGTGCGTCTTTGTCGGTTCCCTTGCAGGATGCAAGAACAAATGCGGACAGCAGCAACACAAAAACAAGGACGATGGAAAGCGTTCTTTTCATTGTTTGAATACCTCCTTGAAACTGAGAGTGATTTGTTCACTTCCCCAACGGATTTTCAGCCGTCGGGTGCGGGACGATCTGCGCAGATTGTTTTTTGCAAAGGACTGAATTCCGATGCAATTCCGGTATACAAAAAGAATAACATATCAAAGCAGCAGGGTCAACCCCGTTTTGCCCTGAAATTGTGAACAATTTGTTAACAATTCATTTTTCGTGACAGGAAAAAGGCGGAAACAAAATTTGCCGCCCGGCGGAAACAAAACCTGCCGCCCGAGCGATGAAGCCCGAGCGGCAGGCTGTCGGTTGTTGCCGATTCAATTGACCGCGAATTCGAAAGAGAACTTTGCGTGATGCAGAGAGACTATCGAGCGCGGCGCAGCAGGATTACACTTTACTTGCTTGTTTCGCTGTGTGTGAGCGTCATGCAGTGTGCGGGAACCTGATCCTGCATGTCAAGGAATTCAACGGTAGCATCGCTGAAGAACTGTGCAACAACACGTGCTTCGTTCCGGAATTCCGTGCTTTGGTCAAAGTCGCTGCTGAGACCGGTTCCTGCGATAAGGGCATAATACCAGTCCATATCGGTATCGTTTACCGTCAGCACAACCAACGGAAGATCGAAGCTGTTGCCGCTGCTGAGGATGTACCTGTGGTTGAAAACCTTGTCGTCCATGCCGCTGCCGTCATACTTTTGCACGCGCCATGTTCCGTCGCTCATGAGGTAATGAGTTGTGAGAATTGCGCTTGATTCAACATGCTCGCCGCGTTTATTCGTCAAAGCGGAATGCTTGTCGGTAAAGCTTGCAGCGTCGTAAACCTTAACGACGTAAGGTTCGGCCTGGGCTTTTTCCGCTTCGGCAGAAGAAGTTTCCGCATTGCGGGTCGTTTGGTTGTCGGAAATCGTGGATGCCTGCGCGCAAACAAGCACGGAGAGCATCAACACGAAAGCAAGAGAAAGAGACAGGATTTTTTTCATTGTTTGAATACCTCCTTGAAACTGAGAGTGATTTGTTCACTTCCCCAACGGATTTATAAGCCGTCGGGTGCGAGACGTTTCTGCGCAGATTGTTTTTTGCAAAGGACTGAATTCCGATGCAGTTCTTGTATACAATTGCATGATAACATATCAAAGCAGTGATGTCAACCCCGTTTTGACCTGAAATTGTGAACAATTTGTTAACAATTCATTTTTCACGGCGTAAAAACGGCAGAAACAAAACCTGCCGCCCGAGCGATGAAGCCCGAGCGGCAGGTTGGTGTAAAATTGTTTTATCGCAATTTATCGTTAAAGCGATTTACTGCGAATGCAAATTACTTGGACAGTTCGGTGATGCCGTCGATGCGGATATCGAACAGGGGAGCGGAGATAACTTCGGACTCATGGAAGTAACCGTCCCAGATAAGCTGAGTGCCTTCAAAGCCGTGGCTCTTGTCGTAGCTGGTGAGATGTTCGCCGTTTACGGTGAAGGTGCTGCAATCAAATACCTTCAGTTCGCCGCTCTTAATCTTTTCGATTGCGGCGTCAACAGCTTCCTGAGTGCCGGCTGCGCAAGCCTTGCCGAGGGGGGAGATCTGAACAGCGTTGTTGGAATAGCCGCGGCACCAATCCTGCTCGGGCTTTTTGCCGTTCATGACCTGCTCGAAAGCATAGGTATAATATGCACCCCAATTGTTCTGGGGAGAGGTGAGGGCAACATCGGGAGCAACGCTGAGCATGTCAATGTTATAGCCGACGCTGAATACGGTTTCGCCCGCTTCGTATTTTGCCTGAACAGCGGAGGGTGCGCCGGTGGAGTCCGCATGCTGACCGATGATGACGCAGCCGCGTGCCATGAGTGCGTTTGCAGCTTCGCTCTCTTTAACGAGATCGAACCACTCTTTGGTGTACTGAACGTCCATATGAGCCTCGGGAACGATGGAACGGATGCCGAGGAAGAATGCGGTGTAGCCGGAAACAACTTCTGCATAGGGGTATGCGCCGACGTAGCCGACGTAGGGATCGGTAACTTTGCCTTCGTCCATGAGCGCCTTGAGCTTCATGCCCGCAACGATGCCGGAAACATAGCGAGCTTCGTAGATGCTGTCAAAATAGTTGAAAATGTTGTTAAGCTCGGTATGCTTTGCAGCCTTTTGACCGGTTGCGTGGCAGAAAACAACGTCGGGATACTCTTTTGCGGCGCGGATGAGGTGATCCTCATGACCGAAGGAGTTCGCGATGATGAGCTTGCAGCCCTGTTCCGCGAGGTCGACTGCTGCTTCATAGCACTTTTCGTCCTCGGTGACGTTGTATTTGTAGATGATCTGATCATCGCTGAGGTTGCAGGCTTTTTTTGCGGCCTCAATGCCCTGAATGTGTGCGTAGGTGTAGCCTTCGTTTTCGTCGCCGATGAGAATTGCACCGACTTTGAAATCTGATTTGCCCGTTTTGTCGGAACAGCCGGTGAACGCGAAAACGCCGAACGCCATAACTGCCGCAAGAACGATTGCGAGAAGTTTTTTCATTTGGAATGTACCCTCCGGATATTTGCTTGCTCTGTTTCGTTCGAAACCAAACAGCAACAGAATTATACGCAGAAATTGACGAAAATGCAACAGGAATATGCTCAAAATAGAATATACGAACCGAGATATATCTGTTGGCAAACAGGTTTAATCGGTTCCGTCTTCTGTCGAAAAAAGCTGCCTGTCCCGCCGGAGCCGGCGCCGCCTGCGGTTGATGCTGCGTTCAAGGTCGCCGTTATTTATGAACTCCGCAAGCACATACTGTTCAAACACGGGCACGGTGCAGGAGTAGAAGTCGAGTTTTTTGGAAAACAATGTATCGAGACTTTCGGGAAGCAGCATATAACCCATTCGCATAGCGGGAGCGATGGTTTTTGTGAACGTGTTGACATACACAACAATGTCCGGAGCAAGCGAAAACATGGTGTCGATCTGCCTGCCCGCAACGGCGAATTCGGAAGCATAGTCGTCCTCAACTATAAATGCACCGCCGCGCCTTGCCCAGTCAATGTATTCGGCACGTTTTGCGGCGGCCGCGGTTATGCCGCTCGGGTAACTGTGAAAGGGGGTGACATGCAGCGCCGACGCTCTGCATTCCGAAAGGGCGGAGGAAGAAATTCCGTCCGAACCCATTTTGAGCGGAATGCAGGCGATCCCGTTTGCTTCATAAACACGAGGTATTTTTTCGTAACACGGATTTTCGACCGCAAAGGTGGAATCGCGTTCAAAAAGCTGGGCTATCAGGCCGTAAAGGTATTCCGCACCGGAACCTATGACAATGCGCTCCGGTGCAGCGGAAATGCCGCGGCTCCGCAAAAGATAGTCCGCAATTGCACGGCGAAGCTCGTCCGTGCCCCTGTTCGGGGATTTTACAAGAATGCCCCTGTCGCAGCGCGAAAGAACGCGGCGCATGGTTTTTGCAAGCACGGAAAAAGGGAAATCCTCATCCGCACCGATATTGTGCGCGCTCATCTGTGCCTGTGTTGCGCGGGGCGCACCGGCGGTGAGTCCTTCCGCTCCGTATGCAACATAGTAGCCGCTGCGGGGGCGCGAAACGGCATAACCCTCATCGCAGAGCAATTCATAGGCATGTTCAACGGTGATAACCGCAATTTCAAGCTCCGCCGCCAGAAAACGTTTGGACGGCAGCTTATATCGCGGGGGAAGCACGCCTTCGGCAATATCCGCTCGGAGCAAGCGGTAGAGCTGCTCGTATGCGGGTGTTTTTGAAGCCTTGTCGATTCTGTATTTCATTTCAAACTGACCTTATCAAATATTCCTTAACTGACGATAGCGACAGTATCAGTTTAAGTGTATAATAACCTTCGTAAAAAGTCAAGTCCCGTAAGGGACGACAGAAAGCTTCAGCCTCGGGCGGATGCCCGTGCGAAACAGAAAGGCGGCATTATGGAAATTAAAACGAATGAAAAAAAGTTTTCAACAAGAACCCTCACCGTGACGGCAATGTTCCTTGCGATGAACATTATCATGAGCTCCTCAATGCTCAGCGTGCCGGTTCCGGGCGGGCATATCTATCTTAACAACGCGATAATAACCATTGCATCGATATTGCTGAATCCGCTTTGCGCGTTCATCGTCGGCGGCATAGGCGCGTTCATCGGGGATTTGCTCTTTTACCCTGCGCCGATGTTTGTTTCCCTTGTGACACACGGCATTCAGGCCATCGTTGTTTCGCTTTGCGCCCGCAAACTTTTCCGCGGAAGCAAAATGAATGCGGGTGCCGTGATCGGCGTCATTCTGGGCATTGTTATAAACACTGTCGGCTACTCACTCGGCAGAGCGTTCATCTATTCAACTCCCGAATATGCAGTTATGAAACTGCCGTATCAGATACTGGAGGATGTTGTGGGTTCGGTGCTGGGTTATGTGCTTTGCTTTGCATGCGGAATCAAAAAACTGTTTGAACGTGAATTAGGAAGCAGGAAAAACAAAAAAACAAATTAATCAGTAAACCAAAGTAAAGAGAACGCTCGCCCGGCTGCAAACCGCACCGTGCGAGCTGTTTTTATTTGAAATATATTAAACAAACTGTTCTTCGGCAAAGACAGCCGTGAAGCAGGTGGGCTTTGACTGAATTTGAACTTTTCGGCGGAACTCCGCAGAGAAGTGTATTCGAAAAACCCGAAAGAGGGCACGGTTTACCGCGCCCTCTTTCGGGTTAAATAAATTTGTGGAGATTTTCACGAGCAGGTGTTAAAAAGCATTGGATGAAAACCGAGTTTTCAATGCGATATTAAACCTGCGCTGTGACTGAATCAGTCGTTGGTGGGAGCACCGACGGGACATGTGCTTGCGCAAAGGCCGCACTCGATGCAAGCGTCGGGATTGATTTCGTATTTGCCGTCACCCTCGGAAATTGCGCCGACGGGGCAGTCTGCTGCACATGCGCCGCATGCGATGCAAGCTTCAGTGATACGATAAGCCATGAGTATTACCTCCGAAAAATATTTGATTCCGAGGCAGCTCAGCTGCCTCAACAGTATTTTACCACGAAAACGGCAGAAATCAAGCCTTTTCGAATAAATAAATTAAAAGCCGCGCTATATGACATACAGTGCGGCCGGAAAGCTTGGTTTATAAGCGAAAATTATTTGTTGTCCATAGCGTCTTTAATGGACTTGCCGGGCTTGAAAGCAACGGAACGGGTGGCATCGATATCGATAGCCTCACCGGTCATGGGGTTGCGGCCCTTGCGTGCGGGACGTTCGCGAACTTCAAAGCAGCCAAAGCCGACGATCTGAACTTTGTCGCCCTGCCTGAGCTGTTCGATGATGAGATTGAAGATGGAATTGACTGCAACGTCTGCATCCCTCCTGGTAAGGTTGGTCGTGCTCGCAAGAGTGCTGATAAGCTGAGCCTTATTCATTGTATGTTCCTCCGTTTATAGAATAAACTAAAAATTACGCTATTGTGCACAACATGGTGCAGAACCCTGTTATGCTTTGTTCGGGCGGAAAACCCGAACCCTTAAGCAACATTCAGTATTTTATCAGTCTCGCGCCGAAAACACAATAGCTTTTTGGTATATTTTAAGCAAATATCGCAATTTAATTCACTTTTTTATCCTATCCCAATATGAATCCATTTGCTCAAGAGTCATATCCGAAAGACAACCGCCTTCGGACAGGATGAGTTCTTCCATTTTGATGAATCTGTTCGTGAATTTTTGCGTTGCTGCGGCAAGTGCAAGCTCCGGATCGACACCGGCTTTGCGGGCCGCATTTACACAGGCAAAGAGCAGATCGCCGATTTCTTCCGCAATTGCCGGAGCATCGCCCTTTTTGAGTGCATCAAGAACTTCGTCCGCCTCTTCGTGGACTTTCGGCAGGGTGTCGGCAGCGGTGTCCCAATCGAACCCGACTCGGGCGGCGCGCTTTTGAATTTTGCAGCTGCGCATCAGTGCGGGGAATGCTTTGGGAACTGCGCGCAGAGTGTCGGCCACGGTTTGCTGGTGCTTCTCTTTCTGCTTGAGCTTTTCCCAATTTGCAAGCACGTCATTCGTGCCGTCAACATGAACGCTGCCGAACACATGCGGATGGCGATAAATGAGCTTGTTGGTGATTCCCGTTGTGACATCACGCAGGGTGAAGTCGCTGCATTCTTCTTCGATAACGGAATGGAAAACGATTTGCAGCAGCAGGTCGCCGAGTTCCTCTTCAAGCGCAGTCATATCGTTGCTGTCGAGCGCATCAAGCACCTCGTATGTTTCTTCCAGCAGCGAGGAGCGCAGGCTTTCGTGGGTTTGCTCCGCATCCCACGGGCAGCCGCCGGGAGCGCGGAGCCGATGCATAACTTCAAGCAGCCCGTCAATGCCGTGGCGTGTACGCTGCAAAAGCCCGCAGGGGGGAACAAGAACGACGGTTGCCGCACCGTAAAGCTTTTCCGCTTCCGGGTGATCCATTCGGTGCAGCGGAAGGCAATTAACATCGTATTCTCCGCAGTTGTTCATTGTGCAGACAAAAACATCGGATTCATCCGGGTAGTACTCGCTCAGCCGAAGTTTGATTTCGCCCGCGATAAGCAGGTTGTCCGTCTCTTCAATAACAACGGGGAAATCCGTTCCTATTATACTGAAGGAATGCGCCGAACGAATATCATAACCCGACCACGGCGCAATATGCCCGCAGTTTGCGGCGGCACAAACCGCGGATTCCGCAAAGCCCGGCGCGGGCATGAAACGGACGGTAAATCCGTTTTCGTTCGCACGGCTGCACAACAGCGCGGCAAGCTCACCTTCAACGCCGCGGCCGAGGACGGCATAGCCGACGTTGAGGTTTTCCGCATTCTCGGATTCGAATGCCGCCGCAAGCCTTTCGGCAATGCGTTCGTTCAATTCGTCAAAATCAAAGCATTCGCTGTATAAATCATCCATTGAAACCGCTTCGGGACGGATGCGGAGTGCGGCATTTGCGCATATATGCTCCGTTGTCTGCAAATACAGTCGGTCAACGGATTTAACCGCTTCGAGTGAGTTCTGAGGAACGGTCTGCGGCGTTGCAAGCGGGATAACGGTAAGCGTTTTCATAATATTTCTCCATTCGAAAATCTGCTGCGAATCCGGTTCGGAAACTGCGCCGGATTGAAACTGACCTTATTATAAAACGCGCGGGCGAATTTTGCAATTAAAAAAGTGCCGCAGCCGCGGACGATTTTTCGGGTTTAAAAGGCATCGGGAACGGTGAACGGCGGGGAAATGAGGGAGGCATATGACTTTTAAGCTCACTGCCTTAATCTCATTTCCGCAAATGCCTGTTTCCGATTCGTTGTCCGCTGTTCACGACTGTTCACGGCTTAATAAAGGTTATAATACTTTCGGGATCGACAGGGCTGCCGTTGACACGGATTTCAAAATGCAGGTGACTCCGCTCCGCGCATTCGCTGATCGCCGTGTCGCCGATGCAGCCAATGACTTGACGGGCGGTGATTCTGTCGCCGATATTCACGGGCGGCTCAGCCTTCAGATTGGAGTAAACGCTTGCCATGCCGTTTGCGTGAGAGATGACGATTGTGACTCCGAGCCTGTCGTCAACATAAACATTTTCAATCGTTCCGTCCGCAATTGCACGGACTTCGCTGCCCTTGCTGCATTCTATGTCAACTCCGGGATGCGTCATCCATTGATGAAGCGTCTCCGAATAAAGCAGAGAGTTGATTGCAAAGCTCTTCATAACGGTTCCGTCAACCGGCGGCTTCAATCCGGACAAAATTCCGTCCGCAGTCGGTTCGGGTTCGGGCGAAAGTTCGGGCATGGGCGTGAATTCCGGCAGTGCAAGCGGCGTTGGGCGCGGCAAGGCTGTGCCTGCGGCCGGCGTTTCAACGGCGGGCACCGGAGTGCCGCTTTCGGCGGAAACAGTGTTCAGCACGTTTTCAAGCCTTTGGTCGTCCGAGCGGTTGACCGGTGCATTCGGGGCATCGTTCCCTCCGGCCGTAAAAATCAAAACTGCTGCGCCGCCGAGGGAGGCGAGACAGCCCGCAAGGGCAAGATAAAGTCCGTTGCGGCGCATAAAAACTGCTGAGCGAAGGCGGAATCTGCGAAACCGCCACTTGATTTGTTGCTTGCGATTCATTGTTCTGTTCCTTTCAGTATTCAGAATAATCCGTTTATTCAGGCTTTGGACTTTTTTGTGTTCCAATGCCTTTATTCTGCTCGTTCGGCGGACGATATATGCGTGATAAGTTGGCGATGGAATGTAATTTGGTGCAAATTAAGGTTGATTATGGCTGAAATTAAAAATATATTATTTATTTTTACAAAAAGAGAATGTTGATAGAATGCGCGATATTTACGGCAGTGAAGGGAAAATTGAATATTCAAATGTCACCAAGTAAAAAAGAGCATTTTGCTTTGGGAATTGCACATTCATTATTTTTTTGATAGAATAATGTCCGATTGGCGCGGACGTGCAACAGCGTCTGCTCGGTCGAAGCAGCAAAAGCTGCAAAAAAATATGTTGGAAGGAGAACCACATGAAAAAGTTTCTTGCAATGCTCGTAGCGGCAATGATGGTACTTTCCCTTGTAGCCATCCCCGTGTTTGCAGACGGCGAAGTTGTATTCGCAGTTGAAAATGCACCCGCAACGGCAACCCCCGGCGACGAAATCACCGTTAACCTCACCGTGAACGGCACTTTCGAAGCACATGTACTCAACATGCAGTTCAACTATAATGCTGATGCATTCGAGTATGTGTCCCACACTTGCGGCGATGTTCTCAACCAGATCATCGACCTCGACGGCACTCAGCTTGTTGATGCCACCACCATCCCCGGCTCCATGCGCCTCGGCGTCATGATGCCCACCGCTGCTTTCACTCAGAGCGGCACCATCTGCTCCGTAACGCTCCGCGTTAAGGAAGGTGCAGCAAACGGCGCAAGCGATCTCGCTCTCGTCATCACTGAGTTCAAAAACTTCCCCACCGGCGGTCAGGCAACCCCCATTGCCAACGTTGTAAATAACGCAACCGTTACCATCACCGGCGGCAGTGAGCCCACTCCCGTACCTCCCACCGAGGAACCCACTCCCACCCAGAACCCCAACACTCCTGCACCCGGCGGCATGGCTACCATCAGCCTCACCGCAGG
>ENA-OPCP01002306-OPCP01002306.1-human-gut-metagenome-genome-assembly--contig:-NODE-2306-length-10152-cov-2.209270_pt1 | contig 10152 bp, 6 predicted proteins | sample MGYA00241563_ERZ501477 | MGnify/ENA primary metagenome ERZ501477 (study PRJEB25962, sample SAMEA2042572) | human gut metagenome | biome: human gut; feature: human-associated habitat; material: faeces... | reverse complement strand
GCTAAAGATTCGGATTCCCCATCAGAACAAGCTATATTGGAGATTGCTAATATTGTCAGAAATATAGCATGGTTGCGAGCTACAGACGTTTTCGGTCCTATTGCTTATAACTCAGCAGGTGATGGAAGTATTGCGCCAAAATTCGACAGCCAGGAAGTTGTTTACAGAAGCATGCTGGCTGATCTGTCAAAATCAGTAGAATTGCTGAATACAATATCTTATAGTGTGATGGCTCAGTACGATTTGATATACAATGGCAATGTTCAAAACTGGGTAAAACTGGCTAACTCATTAATGTTGAGAATAGCTGTCAGAGTACATTTTATAGATGAGACTTTGGCTAAAGAATATATTACGAAAGCATTAGATCCTAAAAATGGCGGTGTTATCGAAGATATTTCAAGTGAAGCAAAGATCAAAAGTTCTGATAAAATGCCATTGCTGAATTCAATGTTAGCATCTGTCAATGAATATAACGAAACAAGAATGGGCGCCACTATTTGGGGATATTTGGATGGATATAAAGACCCTAGGTTAAGTGCATATTTTACTGAAGGAACATATGGTTCTGGCAGTTGGGCGCAAACAGGTTATTTTCCGGTTGCACCGACGAATAGTAAATCTAAATCGGAAACCTCATATTCTGCAAAATTTGCATCGCGTCCGAAAGTAGATTCCAATTCTCCTTTATATTGGTTCAGAGCATCCGAAACTTATTTTCTGAAAGCAGAAGCTGCTCTATACAATTTGATAGGTGGTGACCCCAAAACGTTCTATGAACAAGGAATAAATATTTCATTTCAAGAGCAAGGAGTCAGTGGAGTTGCCACATACCTGTCAGGAACAGGTAAACCAACCGGACTCACTGGTAGTAATTACAAATATGGCACTTATAACCATGATTTAAGCATTGGAAATACTTCACCCAAATGGGATGATTACACAGGAAATTTGAGTAAGCAAGAAGAACAGTTACAGAAAATTATTACGCAAAAATATCTGGCACTATATCCGAACGCTGTGGAAGCCTGGACCGAATATCGCAGAACCGGTTTCCCATATTTAATGAAACCTATGGATGAAGCTGCTCCTGGAAGAATTGGCGCCTCAATAGAAGATTGCAGAGTTCCTGAACGCTTTAGATTTGCTCCTACAGCCTATAATTCCAATCCTAATATGGCTGAAATTCCAACATTGCTGGGAGGTGGAGATATAGGAGCTACTAAATTATGGTGGGTACGTTCAAACAGGCCCAAACAACCTAATCAGTAATAATGATATTCATTTTTAAGAAAAGAAAATTATGAAATTATTAAAGTATTTGTGTATAGGTATATCTGCCTTAAGTATACTAAGCTGTTCTGACTGGACATCTGAAGAAAGAGAGGTTTTTGAGAATCAAGAAGGAATGCACCGTCTGATTCCCCTAATAGAAGCCCAAACCGAAGAAGATCTTACACCGACCATGCGTGAATATTTCGCTCAAATAAGAGAATATAGAAAAACTCCTCATGTGAAAGGCTTTGGTTGGTTTGGTAACTGGACTGGAAAAGGAAACAACGCTCAAAATTATTTGAAGATGTTACCCGATAGTGTAGATTTTGTATCTCTCTGGGGAACAAGAGGTTACCTTTCTGATGAACAGAAAGCAGATTTGAAATTCTTCCAGGAAGTGAAAGGAGGAAAGGCATTATTATGTTGGATTATTCAAGATTTGGGAGATCAGCTGACTCCTAAAGGATTGAATGCAACGCAATATTGGGTAGAAGAAAAGGGACAAGGAAACTTCATTGAAGGAGTAAAAGCATATGCAAATGCTATTTGTGATAGTATTGAAAAGTACAATCTTGATGGTTTTGATATTGACTACGAACCTGGATATGGACATTCCGGAACTTTAGCAAACTACCAGACAATCAGTCCTAGCGGTAATAATAAGATGCAGGTTTTCATTGAAACTTTAAGTGCCCGCCTACGTCCTGCTGGAAGAATGTTAGTTATGGATGGTCAGCCGGATCTCTTATCTACAGAAACTTCAAAATTGGTTGATCATTACATCTATCAGGCATACTGGGAATCAAGTACTAGTTCTGTAATTTATAAAATAAATAAACCGAATCTAGACGACTGGGAGCGTAAAACAATTATTACCGTAGAATTTGAACAAGGGTGGAAAACTGGTGGTATAACTCATTATACAAGTGTACGTCCTGAATTGAACAGCATGGAAGGGAATCAGATTCTTGACTATGCAACACTCGATTTGCCCAGTGGTAAGAGAATAGGTGGTATAGGCACTTATCATATGGAGTATGACTACCCGAATGACCCTCCTTACAAATGGTTGAGAAAAGCCTTGTATTTTGGTAATCAGGTATATCCTGGTAAGTTCGATTAATATTAAAGAATGACTATTATGAAAAAGAATATTTATTTAGCTGTTCTGTTATTCTTAACAGGTTGTCAAAATGAGTTATATAAAAATCCTTTGGATGATTTTCAAAGTGAGCAAGGAGTATATATAGCTAATAACGGCGTATTACAAAGCTTTGTGGAAGAAGGCAAAGATGTGGAAATTAAAGGGCTGCAAGTAGCTTTAGCTGTTCAAGATACTAAAGAAATAAAAGTTACATTGGAGGCTGGTAATCAAGCTCAGTTAGATGCTTATAATGCTAAAAATGGAACTAACTATATAGTACTTCCTAAAGAGATGTATGAGATCTCACAGAAAATAACATTTATGCCTCTTTATGCAATGATGGATGTTCCTATTTCTTTGAAGAATGTAAAATTCTCACTAGAAGGTAACTATGCTTTGCCTATACGTATTACAGGAGGTGACGTGAATATTATCAGAGGGCAAGAAGAGACTTTACTTGTACTTGAGCAAAGAGTGAATACAAAAGCGCTCCGGATAAGTACAAGTGGAAGTGGTTCGGGGAGCGAGGATGATAAAATGTTCCCTAACGATTTCAAAGTTGATCAATGGACAATGGAAGTTATGGTCAACAGGGCTAGTTACAAAAGTAACAATCGTTCTATTTGTGGAACTAAATTGGTTGCCAATGCTGGTCCTATGGATGAGATTTATACTCGTTTCGGTGATGTAACTATTAACCCTAATCAATTACAAATTAAGACGGGAAGCTCTCAGATTGATGTTCCCGCTGACAAATTCTCTGCACAGCCTGACACTTGGTATATGTTAGCTTTCGTATATGATGGTCAAAAAAATTATGTATACGTGAACGGAGTGCTGGTTGCTGACCGGGAAATCAGAACAGGTCCTTATGGATTGATTGGCTTTTGGATTGGTGGTTCAAACGAGCTGATTCGTGAGGTTCGTTTTTGGAAAACGGCCAGAACTTCGCAAGAGATAGCTTCGAATATATGGAAGATGGTAAATCCTGACGATGACAATTTACTGCTTTATTATCCATTGAATGGGAAGAAGAGGGATAGTGCTACCGGAGAAATTACAGAGGATGAGACTCTGCTTTGGGACTGGAGTAAGAATGGTAAGAATTTACCCAAGCCATCAAGTTATTCTTTTGATGATAACAAAGGGAACGGGTTTATATTCCCACCGCAAGAATAGCAACAAACTACAATAAATTGTACATATAGAAAAGGCTGCCTTTGGAATGAGGCAGCCTTTGTTTTTACTATACATTGTAAATAATAACAACATAAATAAAGAGACAGAACTATCCACTCAACAATTCATATATTTACACAAATATACAAATTATCAAATACAAATATCAATGGTTATATTTAGTATGAGATGTTCTTCTCTCATACTACTCCGCATATCTCCCAATCAATCACGCTTGCCAACGCCCAACCCCTAAAAGTCACAATGGGTGAAGACACGCAAACCTTGGACGAAGTAGTAGTTACTGCGTTGGGTATCAAACGTGAACAAAAAGCGTTGAGTTATAATGTACAGCAAGTAAAGGGAGATGAATTGACTAATATAAAGGATGCTAACTTTATTAATGCTTTATCAGGAAAAGTAGCTGGCGTAACAATAAATGCTTCTTCAGCCGGTGCTGGGGCTGCGGCTCGTGTAGTTATGCGTGGTACAAAGTCTTTGGAGAAAAATGATAATGCACTTTATGTTATTGATGGTATTCCAATGTTTAATGTAAATTCAGGAGATAATGCTGGAGGTACGATGAACAAACAGCCAGGATCTAATAGCGTAGCTGATATTAATCCTGAAGATATTGAGAGCATGACAATTTTAACAGGACCTTCCGCTGCAGCCTTGTATGGTTCGGATGCTTCTAATGGAGTTATTCTTATCACTACTAAAAAAGGTACTGTAGGAAAAGTGCAAATTTCTTATAGTAATAGTACAAGTTTTTCATCTCCGATGATGATGCCGAAGTTTCAGAATATTTATGGTAATCGTGAAGGAGAGTTAGGCAGTTGGGGGAGCTTGATGGATACTCCTAGCAACTTTGATCCATCTGACTTTTTCAATACGGGAATGACGGAGATGAATGGTTTCACGTTGACCACTGGTACTGAACAAAATCAAACTTACGCATCTGTCTCTACTACAAACTCTACAGGTATCTTACCTAATAATGCTTATAACCGCTATAATTTCTCTATTCGTAATACCGCTAAATTCTGTGATAATAAGTTGAGTCTTGATTTGGGAGCTCAATATATTATTCAAAATAATAAGAATATGGTAGGTAGTGGACAATATTTTAATCCCTTGGTATCTCTTTATCTTTTTCCACGAGGTGAAAACTTTCAGGAAGTACAGATGTATGAACGCTATAGTGAGGCTCGAAACCTTATGGTACAATATTGGCCGGAATCTATATTTGGTACTGATTTGGATATGCAAAACCCATATTGGATTATGAATCGAATGCAGAATGAGCTTTCTAAACGTCGTTATATGTTTAATGCTAGTCTGAAATGGGATATAACAGATTGGGTGAATGTAACAGGGCGAGTACGTGTGGATAATTCAGATAGCGATAGTTATGAAAAGTATTATGCTAGTACACGAGGTACTTTTACAGAAAGTAGTTCTAAAGGTTATTATGGACATACTAAACAAAATGATCGGTCTGTTTATGCTGATGTAATGGCTAGCATAAATAAGAATTTCTTTGATGACAAACTTTCATTGAATGCAACTGTTGGTGCTTCTATTAATGATATTCAGGAAGATGCTATGTATCTAAAGGGAGGATTGGAGCAAATTCCTAATTTCTTCCATTATGGCAATATTAATGTCAATACTTCCAAGCGTAATGAATCAAAATGGCATGATCAAGTACAAAGTGTTTTTGCAAGTGCAGAATTAGGATGGAATCATCAATTGTATTTGACTGTCACTGGGCGTAATGACTGGGCATCTCAATTAGCTTTTACCAGCAAAGGTTCCTACTTTTATCCGTCTGTTGGTCTGTCATGGCTTGTTAGTGAATCTGTAAAGCTACCAAAAGCTATTTCTTATTTGAAAGTTCGTGGTTCGTGGGCGGAGGTCGCTTCTTCCCCTAATCGATACCTTACCCAAATGCAATATACTTATAATGAGCAAACAAATACATATGAATATCCTGCAAGTCATTATAATACTAATCTGAAACCAGAAAATACAAAATCATGGGAACTAGGCGTCAATGCTAAATTCCTTGGCAACCGTATTAATTTAGATATGACCTTCTATCGTTCTAATACCTTCAATCAGACATTCTATGTTGATGCATCGGCTTCATCTGGATATAAGAATAATATTGTGCAGACTGGTAATATTCAGAATCAGGGTATTGAGCTGGCTTTAGGATATTCTGATACATTTGATAAAGTGAAGGTATCTACAAATTTCACTTACACTCTTAATCAAAACAAGATCGTTAGTTTAGCGAATGGTGCCATCAATCCGGAAACCGGCGAAGTTATCGAAATGGAGTATTACTCAAAAGGAACATTGGGAACTAGTGGTGGTCCGACTTTAAGACTCTATGAAAACGGATCAATGGGAGATATTTATATCAATCAGCGTTTGCGTCAGTCTCCTAATGGATATATTTGGAAAGACCCCTCTAATGGAAGTTTGGCTATTGAAAATACGGAATACCGCAAGGTTGGCTCTATTCTTCCTAAATATTATTTGGGATGGAATGGTAGTGTTGCTTGGAAGGGATGGAATCTTGGATTTGCATTCACCGGGCGTTTTGGAGGATTAGTTGTATCGGATACACAAGCCATGATTGATAAATATGGTGTATCTGAAAGTTCTGCAGTTGCTCGTCAGGCAGGCGGTGTATGGGTTGGAGACAGTAAAGTGGATGCTGAGGAATATTATAGTAAAGTAACTACTGCTGTTGGTACTTATTATACATATAGTGCAACGAATATTCGCCTTTCTGAACTGAGCTTGAGCTACCAACTTCCTAAAACATGGTTCAAAAATCATGTAAATATGACACTGGGGCTTACAGGAAAGAATTTATGGATGATTTATTGTAAAGCACCTTATGATCCGGAAAGTACATCTTCTGTCACTAGTAATTTCTATCAGGGGGTTGACTATTTTCAACAACCTAGTTTGAGAAGTCTCGGATTTAATGTCAAACTAACATTCTAGTTTAGATTATGAAAAAGAATAAGAGACATTATGACAAATATAAGAAGTTTGATGTTGTATATGCTGACTTTGGTCGTAACCTGCATGGAGTACAGGGCAGAATCAGACCTTGAATAAAGGCTGTGTTCGCTTTAAGTCGGGATATATTCCGGGAGAATCAGAGATTAGGGAAGCAATGGATAGAGCAATGATTATGCAGCTTAATCTGTTACCGGTAGCACGCAAGATGGTATTAGAGGAATTGGAGGTGAAACAAAATGGATAGCAGAACAAAGAAAACAAATAATAAGAGATTTGTCAGATATCCAGAAGGTGCAGAGATGTACTCAATGAGTTTATCAAAGTTCCAGCAGTTGGCTAAGGATGCGAAAGCATGTTATAAGATGAATAGACTGGTGCTTGTGAACCTTGATATTCTTGAAGAATATCTGGAAACATTTCATATAGAAGACGAGGAATTCTACAAATAAATCAAAAAGAATATGAATGAGTTTGCATTAATATACTTGACTTTATGTCTGACATAAAGTATACTATGTACAGATGGAGGTGATATATTGGCAAAGATGGGACGACCAAAGGCTGAAAATCCTGCTGATAAGAGGATTACAATCAGACTGAATGGTGAAGAACACGAACTGCTACTTGAATACACCAGAAATCATAACATGACTATGACGCAAGTAGTTAAAATGGCGGTCTTAGAGAAACTAATGGCTGACCAGAAGTAATGCAGGCTCTTTTCTTTTTGAGAAAGGAGAAAAGATGGTTTGTAGAAAAGATGGTAAAGGAAGAGTATTACGAAAAGGAGAGTATTATCGTAAAACGGATGGCAGGTATTCATATATTTCTACAAAGACGGAGGTGCGAAGCACTACAAAGGCAAATTACTTATATACATGGGATCATTTTATCAGGGATACGTTTGGAAAGTATCAATACTGTATTGCGACCTACATTTGAGCTGGCAGTTGACGTTCTTATGAAAGAAACACTTAAGAACAGCTATGTAGCAAGCGGAAATAATTTGCAGAAATCCAGAAAAGATCTTCCGCTGTATCTTTCTGGAAACGGAGCCACGAACGAAGCATTAATATATATATAAAGGAGAATGAATATGAAAGATTTAGTTTACAAGGATCACACCGCATTGGATTATGCGAAAATGGCATGCGACACATTGATGAAGAAGTTTGATGCACCGGATCTTCCTCCAAAGGGCAGATTCCACTATCATCAGGGTGTATTTTTATCCGGTATGCAGAAGACCTATGATATCTGCCAGGAAGAAAAGTATTATGATTATATTAAGGCATGGGTAGATTCTATTATCAAAGAAGATGGAACAATCGAAACCTTTGATAAGGGACAGCTTGATGATATCCAGCCATCCAGCCGTAAATATCCATACATTGATTTCCGCCCGAACCGTGAAATTGGAAATGAAGTTCTCATGGTCGAAAATCTTTCCAAAACCATTGATGGCGTGAAGGTTCTGGATAACATTTCCTTCACTCTTGGACGTGAGGACAAGGTTGCTTTCGTTGGTGCCAATGAGCAGGCGATCACTACTTTCTTCAAGATCATCACTGGAGAAATGGAACCGGATGAAGGTAATTACAAATGGGGAATCACTACCACCCAGGCTTATTTTCCCAAAGACAATACTCAGGAATTCGATAACGATCTTACGATCACAGACTGGCTGACACAGTATTCTGAGATTAAGGATGCCACTTATGTACGTGGTTTCCTTGGACGTATGCTCTTCCCTGGTGAGGATGGTGTGAAACGTGTCCGCGTACTTTCCGGTGGTGAGAAGGTTCGCTGCCTTCTTTCCAAAATGATGATTTCCGGTGCCAACATCCTGATTCTGGATGAGCCTACTAACCATCTGGATATGGAGTCCATCACTGCATTGAACAATGGTCTGATCAAATTCCCGGGGGTAATTCTTTTCACCTCTCATGATCATCAGTTTGTTCAGACAACTGCAAACCGTATTATGGAAATTCTTCCAAATGGTACTATGATTGACAAGATCACTACTTATGACGAATATCTTGCAAGTGATGAGATGGCTAAAAAGCGCCATGTCTTTGAGATTACTGAAGAAGACGCTCAGGATAATTAAAACGCGTTTGAAAAGTCTTTCCGCAAGATATACGACGCAAATTTTCCAAACACATTCTTAAAAAGCTCCTCCTGTCAAATCAACTGACAGGAGGAGCTTTTCGCAGATATTGCTATTTACTTTTCTAGAGCATGTTTGAAAATGGGTTCAGGGTTTATTTACTGTTTCCTGCATATCCGCTTACCTTGATATAATCAGACGGATAGTAATAAGTTACATTGCCTTTCTTCGTGGTCAGAACACCTGTATAAGATCTTCCGGCAGAGCTCTGTGGAATCAGCATAAAATGATACTTGGTGCTTCCATTGGTAGTCAGATATTTTCTCTTATAGAGTTTGCCGCCCTTCTTATTGGCGTAGCGTCTGAATGCCACATACTTGGACTTGAAGCTGTAATTTTCATAAGAGGTTGTATTCAATCTACGATTAATGTTAGCGCCCTTCTTAGCTGCAACAATTAATGGTAAAGTAGAAAGATTGCTTCCGGTTCTTGTCATCTTGATCCACTGACCTTTCTTGATGGTCCTTGTGTTCTTCAGTGGACTGTGGCTGGAGCTCTGGTATGCTGCTGTGATCTTGCTCTTAGCATTCGGTGAGGTGATTTTCACGCTAAGTTTCACAGAACCTGATGTAACCTTAAGGCAGGCGATCATTCCTTGATTGGAAGAGGTGCTGCTCTTAATGTATGTGTTGTTAATAATCTGGCCAGAATCTGTTCTGGCGCCCTTCAAAGCTTCTGCTTCTCCGCCATATGCATATACAATATCATATCTGGTGCCGGAACTCTGCGGCTGAATGCGGTAACTGTAATTCGTAATCGCATTTGACTGAATATTGGTATTCAATAAATGAATACATCTGCCTGCTTTTACTGTGATCGGTTTAAACGATTTGGTTGCCGCTGATACCGGCAAGGTACAAAGCATGGTCATAGCAGCCGCTGCGACCCCGATCAATAGTTTCTTAAACTTCTTTCCTTCTCTCATAAATCCTCCTTGCTGCTCGTCTGGCGAGCTTAATATAATACATTTGCTGGTGGCTTTTGCTTACCGAACCCTTATCAGGAACACTTTATCATTTGTTTCTGATTCGCACTGCTGACTGTGCCAGAGTGTGTTTGAAAAAGGCATTTGGCATATAGCAGCATGCAGTGTTTTCTTTATAAATATTTTAGCATATTTCGCTTTGTTTTCTGTAAAATACATGTTTCTTACTCTTCTGCTGTGATTGCAGCCAGTTTGCCGCCTGTCACTTTCAGAAGATCCGCTACCGGCACTTTCAAGGTCAGGCCGATTCTCCCCCCGCTTACATAAATTTCCTGAAAATTTCCTGCCGAAGCATCAAAAACCGTGGGAAAAGGTTTCTTCATTCCAATAGGGCTGCAGCCACCGCGA
>ENA-OPCP01002305-OPCP01002305.1-human-gut-metagenome-genome-assembly--contig:-NODE-2305-length-10153-cov-3.237473_pt1 | contig 10153 bp, 7 predicted proteins | sample MGYA00241563_ERZ501477 | MGnify/ENA primary metagenome ERZ501477 (study PRJEB25962, sample SAMEA2042572) | human gut metagenome | biome: human gut; feature: human-associated habitat; material: faeces... | reverse complement strand
GCAGCAGCGGGCAGTGGGCAAAGGTTGGAGCCTGCAGGCCCAGCAGACGGTACAGGTACAGCTGCCGCGCCGTGGAGGACAGCAGGTCCGACCCGCGCACCACCTCGGTGACCCCCATGCGGGCATCGTCCACCACCACGGCCAGCTGATAGGCGAACACGCCGTCCGCCCGGCGCAGGTAAAAGTCGCCGCAGTCCCGCAGCAAGTTCTCCGTGTGGGGGCCCATGCAGCCGTCCAAAAAGGTGATTTCCTCGTCCGGCACCCGCACCCGGTAGGCCGGGGCCTTCTTTTTGCGCTTTTCGGCGATCTGGGCGGCGGTCAGGTCCCGGCAGGTGCCGGGATAGATGACGTTGCCGTCCGAGGTGTGGGGCGCACTGGCCGCGTGCAGCTGGGCGCGGGAACAGAAGCAGGGGTACACAAGGCCCTGCGCTTCCAGTTTTTTGTACTGCCCGGTGTAGATGTCCGCGCATTCGCTCTGGTAGTAAGGCCCGTGGGGGCCGCCGGTGCTGCCGCCCTCGTCCCACGCAAGGCCCAGCCAGTCCAGATCCTGTTCCAGCAGGTCAGCATAGATGCGCGGGCAGCGCTCGGCATCCAGATCCTCAATGCGCAGCACGATACGCCCGCCCTGACTTTTTGCGCTGAGCCACGCCAACAGGCTGCAGGCCAGATTGCCAAGATGCAGCCGCCCGCTGGGGCTGGGGGCAAAGCGCCCGGTCACAGCGCTCACAGGCCCAGCTTCCACTCGCCGTCCACAGGCTGGGAGATGGGCGTGTTATAGAACTCGGCCACGGCTTTTGCCATGTACTCGGCATCCTTGCAGCTGGCGGTCTCCATTGCGGAATGCATGGCCAGCTGTGCCAGACCGATATCCACCATGGGGATCAGGATCTGGTGGCCCAGCAGGTTGCCCAGCGTGGAGCCGCCGGGAACATCCGCGCGGTTTGCGGCCACCTGCACCGGCACACCGGCCTTTTTGCAGATCTCGGCAAAGGCAGCGCCGGTAAAGCCGCTGGTGGTGTAGGTCTGGCGGGCATTGTACTTCAGCAGCACACCGCCGCCCATGACCGCCACGTTGGCGGGATCGCTCTTTTCGGGGTGGTTGGGGTGGGTGGCATGGCCATTGTCGGTGCTCAGCAGCAGGCTGTTGGTGCAGGCACGGATGCTCTGCTCCCGGGTCACGCCCAGCTTTTCCTCAATGCGGGCCAGCACATTGGCCATCAGGGTGCCCTGTGCGCCCTGCCGGCTGGAGGAGCCCACCTCCTCGTTGTCGAACATGACCCACATATCGCCCCGGCCTTCCTCCTCGCCGCGGCCCTGCAGGAAGCCCCACAGGGTGGTGTAGGCGCATTCCAGGTCATCGATGCGGCCGGACATGAAGTATTCGCCCTTCAGGCCCACGCGCTCGGCCTTTTCGCGGGTGCAGAGCACCAGGTCAGCGTCCACGATGTCCTCTGCCTTGACCCCGGCCTCCTCAGCCAGAGCGTCCCGCAGGGTGGAGCCCGCCTCACCAAAGATGGGCTGCAGATCCACCTGCGGGTTGTACTTCATACCGTTGTTGAGGTCGCGGCTGAAGTGGATGCAGAGGTTGGGGATGACAGCCAGCGCCCGGTCGGGGTGGACCAGCAGGCTCCGGATGCCGTTCTCCGTGCGGACCAGAATGCGGCCCGCCACGCTCAGGGGACGGTCCAGCCAGGTGGGCATGATCATGCCGCCGTAGCCCTCGACCTCGGCCTTGGCGAAGACCTCGTCCTTCGTGTCGAACTGCTTGATACGCCAGGTGGGCGAGTCGCTGTGGCTGGCCGCGGCGTGCCAGCCGGTGAGCGGGCCTTTGGGCATCCGCCAGGCCAGAATGGCCGAGCCGTTGCGGGTGGTGTAGTATTTGCCGCCGGGCACAAGGTGCCATGCCGCGCTCTCCGGGCAGTTCCGGTAGCCCTCGGCTTCCAGAATGGCCGCGGCGGCCGCCGTAGAGTGGAACGCGCTGACACCGGCGTTCAGAAACGCAAACAGATCTTCCATGGAAAATGCTTTGTTTTGCATGGGGATGCTTCCTTTCGCTTTTACTGGTTCTACTCATTATAAGCCCTTGCTCTGCAAAGGTCAATGCGTACAAAAAAGCCGCCGCAGGCGGCAATGCCTGCGGCGGCGGGAAAGCCGGCTGCTCAGTGCAGCTCCGGCCAGTAGCCCTTGTTGGCTTCGATCATATCGTCCAGAATGGCCTTAGCAACGTTCATGCTGGGCACAGTCTTATTCAGGGTAAAGGCCTGCAATACCTTCTCGTAGCTGCCTTCCACGCAGCCCTCCACCAGCAGCTTTTCGCTGTTGAGCTGCTGCATCATCAGACCCTGCTGGAACAGCGGGATGTTGTCCCGGGCAATGACCTCCGGGCCGTTCTTGCCGATGTAGGCGGGCAGTTCCACCATTGCGTCATAGGGCATATTGGGGATCGCACCGCGGTTCTCGGTGATGATGAGGAAGCGTGCCTTGGTGTCGTTCTTCAGCGCAGCGGAAAGATCTGCGATCCAGTCGCCGTGACTGCCGGCATAGAAGGTGTTGGCGTCCACCTTGCCGGTCTTGAGGTAGTGGTCGATGCCGTCGAACAGGTTCTTTTCGCGGGTCTCCTCCACCTCGTTGGCGCGGGTGTGGTTCGGGTCCGAATGCTCCACGAACTCCTTGGCCTGCAGATAGTAGTTCAGGTAGGTATTGGGCAGGTACTCCGGGAAGTTTTCCATGATCTCGTACTCGCCCTTCCACACATAGTACCAGCTGCCCTTGGTGTGGCGGTTCTGGCTGGCGGAGGAAGTCAGAGCACCCATGCCCTTGAGGTAGCTTTCCGGCAGAAGGATCTGCTTCTCCTTGATGTAGGCGCGCAGCTTGGGCATCAGATCCTCGCCGCGGTACTGGATGGAGGTGAACCAGCCGAAGTGGTTCAGGCCAAAGTAATCGTAAACGATCTCCTTCTTGTTCTGGATGCCCATGGCAGCTGCCACTACGTCAATGATGGCGATGGGCATATCGCAGATGTTGATGATCCGTGCCTTCGGGCGCAGCTTGCGGCAGGCCTCGGATACGATGGCGGCGGGGTTGGAGTAGTTCAGGATCCAATAGTCCTTCTTGGCATACTTTTCCACGTCGTCGATCAGCTTGATCATGGGGAAGATGGTGCGCATTCCGTAGGCCATGCCGCCGCAGCCGCAGGTCTCCTGTCCCACGCAGCCGTGGCGCAGGGGGATCTTTTCGTCCTGCTCCCGCATGGCGTAGCCGCCCACGCGCATCTGGGCAAACACAAAAGAGGCATCCGTGTAAGCCTGCTGCACATCGGTGGTGACCACCAGCTTGATGTCGGTATTCAGTTCCTTGTGCAAGACCCAGTCCACCACGACGGCAACCTTGTCCTGCCGCTCCTTGTTGATGTCGAACAGACGGATCTCGTCCACTTCCAGTTCTTCCCGGCGCAGGGCGATGGATTTGACGATACCGGCGGTAAACGTGCTACCGCCGCCAGCAATGGTAATGACCATAGTATAAACGCTCCTTTTTTGTATTTTTCAGGTTAGCCCGGCGCAATCCGCCGGGGCACGGTAAAACGATTTACTGGTTTTCCAGCTGTGCCTCCACGGCACGCTTGATATCGGCTACCTGCAGACCGTAAACGATCTGGATATCGGTTCCCTTTTTCACGATGCCGCTGTTCGGCAGCTGGTTGATGCTTTCCTCGTTGAGCTTTGCGGGGTCCTTGATGTTTACCCGCAGGCGGGTGAAGCAGTTGTCCACCGACAGGATGTTCTCCTTGCCGCCCAGACCATCAATGACGCACTGCACCTCGGCAGCGTTCTTCACGCTTGCCTTCTTGGCGGGTGCTGCGCTCTTAGCGGTCTCGCTGCTCACCTTTTCCCGGCCGGGGGTGTGGATGTTAAAGGTCTTGATCAGCAGGGTGAACACCACAAAGTACACGGCGATCTGGCACAGCGCCAGCAGGTACAGGATGGGATAGTTGGTCTTATCTGCACCGGCAGAAAGGTTCATCAGCACCGAGCCAAGGAGGTTGGTGGTAAAGCCGGTGACATGGAAGGTATGCAGCAGCACGATGAACAGACCGGAGATGCAGGCGTGTGCCACCCACAGGATGGGGGCAGAGAAGCAGAACATGAAGTCCAGCGGCTCGGTGATGGAAGCCAGAGAGGCGGTAAACGCCAGCGGCACCAGAGCGGCAGCGGTCTTTTTGCGGTTCTCCTTGCGGGCGCAGAAGATGAAGGCCGCCACAATGCCAAAGTAGCCGAAGGTCTTGGTAAAGCCGGTGTACATCCACACAATGCCGTCCGAGAAGGGCAGACCCATGCTGTACTCCATCATCATGACGATGTAGGAGCCGGTGTAGGTGGCATCGCCCACGGTCAGGCTGTTGCCCAGTGCAGAGAACTGGAAGGGGGTGTAGATGAGGTGGTGCAGGCCGGTGGGGATGAGGAAGCGCTCCAAAAAGCCGTACAGGAACAGGCCGAAGTTGCCGGAGGTGGCGATCAGATCGGTCAGCGCGCTGATGACGTTCTGCACCGGCGGCCAGAAGAAGCAGGAACCAAAGCCGAACAGGATGGAAAAGACCACCATGCAGGTAAAGGACCAGCGGTTGCCGGAGTAGATCTGGGTGATGATGCCCTTGAACTGCTTTTCACAGGTGCGGTTGTACACCCAGCCGCAGACCAGACCCAGCAGGATGCCGCCGAACACGCCCATATCCACCGTCTGGATGCCGAACACGGTGGACTGACCGGTTCCGTACAGACCCACCATAGGATCAGCCTCGGCCAGCATGCCCAGCTGGGTCAGCGTGACGTTGCCGGCGGTCAGGTACATAAAGTAGCTCATCAGGCCGATGATGGCAGCCTGCTGCTTGTTCTTTTTGGCAAGCGCCGCTGCGATGCCCACGCAGAACATCAGGCTGAGGTTGTTGATGATGACCATGATGCAGTTGTAGATCAGCTGTCCCAGCAGCTTGATGGGGGTCCACTGCAGAACAGGGATCATCGAGCTAAGGCTTGTGCTGGTAAGCAATGCGCCCAGCACAAGGATCAGGCCTGCTGCCGAGATATACGACAGCGGTGAGAGCATGGCTTTGGAGAACTTTTCCAAGCCATTCATGACTTTTTCTTTCATCGTGTAATACTCCTCACTTTTTGACTTGACTGTTTTTGGGGATGATTTCTATTCCGCAGGGCTTCCGGACGCCCTGTTGAAGCGTTTTATCCTATGGCGTGTCTGAAAAGTCGAAAATTCAGTCTATTTCTACAAGCACAGCCGGATTTTGCGTTAAACAGCCTTGAAATCCACAAAGGATTCCTGCGGCTGTTTGCCTTAAATCCCGCTTGTGCTTGCGAAATATTCGTCATTTTCTTTGTTTTCAGATACACCTTACGATCTTGGTCAGGTGGATGAGCAGATAGACCTGCTCCTGATGATCCAGCTCGTAATCAAATTCCTGACGCAGATAGGCATTGATGCGCTGTAAGCACACCTCGTTGCGGCTGTCGCGCTGCAAAAGCACCGTGTACATGGATTCCAGCCCGGCGTCCTGCCACGGGGTGTGCCGCAGGATGCGCGCCGCCAGAAACTTGAGGTGCACGGTCAGGCGGATGGTCTCGAGGCTCTCTTCCTCAAAGGTACAATGATAGGTATCGCAGATGATCTCCTTGACCGCCATGACGAATTTTACGGTATCATAAGCCAGCGCACCGTCCGCCGCACCGGCTACCAGATGCAGGGCAATGTAGCCCGCTTCGTCCTCCGGCAGCTGTACGCCGCAGAACTGCCGGACAAGCTCCAGTGCCCTTTGCCCCACCGCGTACTCCTTCGGGTACAGCATTCGGGTCTCCGAGAGCATGAGGTTGGGCAGAAAGGTGCCCTTTTCCACACGTTCCAGCGCAAAGCTGATGTGATCCACCAGCGAGATGGTGCTTTTGCTGCTGAGCAGGATGCCCTGCTCTTCTGCCGCCAGCGAGATGCGCTCGGCGGCCTGCATCACCTGCGGGGTAACGTTATCCAGCATCTTGAGGAACTTGGTCTGCAATTCGTTCTGCACATAGTACACCTTGGAAACGCGGCTTTTGTCGATCACGTCCCCCGGGCGGCGGCCAAACCCAAGCCCGTTGCCCACGAGAATGGCTTCCCTGCCGTCCGGCATAACCACCGACACCGCATTGTTATTGAATACCTTTACAGCCTGCATCGCCGCACTCCTCCGCTTCCATGCCGCAGCTTTTGTGAAAAAGAAAAAGGGCACAAGAACCAAAGGGATGCCATTGCCGCATTCCCTCTGATGCTCATGCCTGATCGAACAGTTACACGCACTGATAAATTCACTTGTCAGCTTTGATTATACGAGCCAGCACAGAAAATGTCAATGCGTTGAACTGTCCGAAATTCAAGCCGCATTTTTGTATATCCTGCACAGGTCTGCTTGAAATTCGTCCTGCGCGGAACGATTGACAACGCCGGGCCCACAACGTATACTTAGGGTGTATCATTCCTGCAGCTCCGGCCCACCGCCGGGGCAAGACCAACGGAGGATCGACTTATGAAATTGAAATATATCCGTCCTTTGGCTCTGGCACTGTGCGCAGTGCTGCTGTGCAGCCTGTTCACGGCATGTTCCGGCACATCTTCCTCCAGCGAGCAGCCTTCCAGCGCTGCGTCCGCTGCATCGGACAGCGCGTCTGCATCGGCATCCACGTCCGACAGCGCCCTGCCGGACTCCACCACCCAGGCCAACACTGGCAGCCTGAACCCCGGCAACTTTGACGAGAACTCGGCGTTCTCCATCACCGGCACCACCGACGCCTTTGCACCCTGCCTGGGCTGGGGCCCCGGCGTTTCCGGCTGCTCGCTCAAGTCGGTGATCGCGGCTGCCTCGCTGCTGCAGTGGGCCGAGAGCGCACACCTCTCTTCCCGCACGTCGGAGGCCATCCAGGACGCCTTCTACGACTGGTACGACAGCCTGTCCTCTGCCGATCAGGAGAACTTTGCCGAGGCCTGGACCATGATCGAGCCGGACGCACTGAGCCTGCTCAGCGACAAGGAGAGCATGACCGACCTCATCACGGACGCTGGCCTGGACCCGGACACCCTGCCCGGCTGCACCCTGAAGAACTGGCAGGCCCTGCAGAATGTGCTGGACAGCTGCGTGCCCGCTGTGAACGGCGAAGAGTAAACGTTATCCCCTGCATGGCAAAAGGCGCTGACCGCGTGCGGTCAGCGCCTTTGTTGTTTTTTGCGTTTACACCTTTTTCAGCACATACTGGCGGGTGCCCATGCCGATCTTCTCGGCCTGCTCCAGCGTGGCCTTCCACTCGATGTTGGGGTTCGAGTCCTTGAAGTTGTCGTGGTGGCAGTTCCAGCCGGGCTTTGCCAGGTTGCCGCTGAGCTGGCTGTTGGGCAGGGGGGCTGCTGCCAGGCAGGCGTCGGCGCAGGCCTGGTCCAAGGCCACCGGGTCAAAGGAGGCAAACATCCCGATATCCGGCAGGATGGGGGCGTCGTTCTCCATGTGGCAGTCGCAGTTGGGGCTGATGTCCTGCACCAGAGAAACATGGAAGCAGGGACGGCCTGCGCATACGGCAGCCGCGTACTCGGCCATCTTGCGGTCCAGCATCTCATTGGCGCTGTCGCACTGGGAATAGATAGCGTCAAAGTTGCAGGCACCGATGCAGCGGCCGCAGCCCTTGCACTTGTCGTAGTCGATGACAGCCTTGTTCTGCTGGTTGTAGGTAATGGCGTCGGAGCCGCACTCCTTGGCGCAGCGGTGGCAGCCGCGGCAGATCTCCTCCTGCACGGCGGGCTTACCGGAGGAGTGCTGCTCCATCTTGCCCGCGCGGGAGCCGCAGCCCATGCCCAGGTTTTTGAAGGCGCCGCCGAATCCAGTTGACTCGTGGCCTTTGAAGTGGTTGAGCGAGATGATGATGTCCGCATCCATGACAGCATGTCCGATTTTTGCTTCTTTGATGTACTCTCCGTTGACCGGTACCAACGTTTCGTCGGTGCCTTTCAGGCCGTCGGCAATGATGACGTGGCACCCGGTCGAAAATGGGCTGAACCCGTTCTCATAAGCGGCCTCCAGATGGTCCAGCGCGTTTTTTCGCCGGCCGACGTACAGGGTGTTGCAGTCGGTCAAAAATGGCTTGCCGCCCAGCTCCTTGACCAGGTCGACAATTACCTTCGCATAGTTTGGACGCAGGAAAGCAAGGTTCCCCGGCTCGCCAAAATGGATCTTGATGGCAGTGTATTTGTTCTCAAAATCAATGTTGGCGATGCCCGCCTCACGCACAAGATGATCCAACTTTTTCAGAAGATTCGTTCCGGAGTTTACCTTCATTGAGGTGTAATAAACCTTCGATTTCTCCATTTGTCATTCCTCCTTCTCAAAGGGTTTTCTCCCTCTGTCACGTCCTTTATTATAGCATAAAAGCAGCCGCAAGAAAATCCCTCAGTTCCTTGAAATGGCCTGGCTGGAGAGGAGAAGAAAAAAGCTCGAAATTGGTGTAACTGCGAAGAAAACTATAGTATTTCCTAAAAAGCAGCATAAAGGATTGTGCAGAATAACAAGAAAATTTCTTTACAAAGATTTAAAATAAAGGATCAAAAAAATTGATTATTGTGCAAAAGAACAAATTGTTAAAGGATAAACAGTTGCAATTGCGCAGCAAAGTGTTATAATGAAGGGGACATAAGCAGAGTAGAAATGCAGGCGTTAAGTGTTCGGCAAACGGGGAGTTGTTGCTGGAACGAAAAACCTCGAAAGGCGGGGTTTGCGGTCTGTATTTCGCATCCCGCTGTAACATACAAGGAGCATATCTCCAAGTCTGTACAGCTGTCAAATTTATGCTAGGAGGTATGATTCTTATGAGCTTTATGTCGCAAGAATCGGGGATGTCGCTTTCGATTCCCCAAAAATTTCGCCAGTCCGCACAGGAGCTGAAAAATGTCCACACCCTGACCGGGGTTTCGGTGCTGTTGGCGATGAGCGTGGTCATCTCCTTTATGGCTTCGGTGCGCATCACCGAGTCGATCAAAATTGGCTTGGGCTATCTGATCACCGCACTGCTCGGCATGCTGTACGGGCCGTTCACAGCGGCGCTGGCCGCTGGAGCGGGGGACATCATCAAGTATCTGCTCAAGCCGGATGGAGCCTATTTCTTCGGCTTTACCCTCACCGCCATGCTGGGCGGCATGATCTATGGCTGTCTGCTCTACCGCGAGCGGGTGACGGTTTTCCGCGCCATCCTTTCCAAGACAACCATCAGTCTGCTGCTTAACTGCTGCCTGAATACCGTATGGGTTTCCTTCCTGTATGGAATGCCGTTTTGGGGAGCGCTGGGTCCGCGCGTCATCAAAAATGTGGTGGCGCTGCCATTTGAAATTATCCTGCTTTACATTGTCCTGAACGGTGCCACCAAGGTAATCCAGCGGGCGAAATTACATTAAAGAAAACCAGAAAACCTTTATAAACAAAGAGAGAGCTGTGAAGAACGAAAGACTTCACGGCTCTTTCTTTTGCTTTATGAATAATACACCAAAATGGTGTGCATAATGTCCTGAAAATGGCGGGATCTTTTTTTATTTTCACGAATCGAGGCGGAAAAACTTGACAACTAGACCAAAAAGGAGTATTTTTGATGTGTTGAATATATCCACATATTTTCAAATAGAATATGGAGTGACAATATGCTCGAATTGAAAAATATTTCTCTCAGCGTAGAGGACGAATTTACCAATAATGCGCAGAAGGAGATTCTGCGGGACATCAACCTGACGGTGGAGACAGGGAAATTTATCGTTATCACTGGCCCAAACGGCGGCGGCAAATCCACCATGGCCAAGATGATTGCCGGTATCCTCCAGCCTGACCATGGCCAGATCCTACTGGACGGCGAGGATATCACCGGCTTAAATATCACAGAAAGGGCGCAGAAGGGCATCAGCTTTGCTTTCCAGCAGCCGATCCGCTTTAAGGGCATCACGGTCCGCGACCTGATTGAGCTGGCTGCCGGCCATCCCATCGACGACAGCGAGGCTTGCTCCTATCTGAGAAGGGTGGGCCTGTGCGCGCGCGACTACATCGACCGCGAGGTAAACGCCAGCTTGTCCGGCGGCGAGATACAGCGCATTGAGA
>ENA-OPCP01002289-OPCP01002289.1-human-gut-metagenome-genome-assembly--contig:-NODE-2289-length-10230-cov-3.119509_pt1 | contig 10230 bp, 7 predicted proteins | sample MGYA00241563_ERZ501477 | MGnify/ENA primary metagenome ERZ501477 (study PRJEB25962, sample SAMEA2042572) | human gut metagenome | biome: human gut; feature: human-associated habitat; material: faeces... | reverse complement strand
TGCTGGAGCCTGCTGGTCTTCCATGAGGCAGAAGATTTTTTCATCGTTCTGAATATCCTTCTGGAAAGCAAGGGCATCCTTTTCGGTCATCCAGCCGCACAGAATATAGAAGGTATTGGTATCTCCGTGTGTGCAGGCAGCCAGTTTACGGATATCAAAGTTCCGTGAAAACTGGGAAAGTGTATGTTTGCAGGAAACAATGTCGGATGCATTTTTTCTGAAGAAAGCTTTTCTTGCCGCTTTGTTTGCATCAAGATCTGCAATTGTTTTCTTGTACTGCGCTTCAAGTGCTGTGTATGCAGCTTTGGCAGTTCCATCATACTGATCCGGTACAAAGATTTTTTCAAAGTGCATAGCAGAATATACGGCATGGATCCGCTGCGCTTCATGAACGGGAACAAAATAAATTCCCCAGATATAACGGTCATCTTCATCACATTTAATGAAAATCGTATCCAGATTATCATAAATGTATGTTTTAAATTTATCGAAATAATCTTTCTCGATCCGTCCAAAGCGATAATGGATATAACGCATTTTCAGGATTGACTGCACATCAAAGTCTACATTTCGGAACGGATAGATAATACGAAGTGATTCTGACAGAGAATCACGTTTCTCTTCCAGTTCCTGACGGGTCTTGTTAAGGACATCCGCTTCATCTTTGATCTGCTGTACGAAAGAGAGAGCTTTTTCGATTGGCAGCTTCTTCGCAGAAGCCTGCTCCGGGTTCTCAACCTCTTCATAGAAGCTTCCGACTGTGCTTAAAGCTTCTTTATAAGGATTGATTTCAAGATAAGGAGAAAGATTCTTCACATCTGTGAGCTCAGTAAGAGCATTCTCCAGATGAATCTCATACCGGCTGAGGTAATTATTTACAACTCGGTCGATATCCTCTCTTGGCCCGGTAATGCTGACAAATTTCATTTTCTCAATCACATTGCTACCTCCGGGTTACTAATTGTTGTGAACATAATGCATTGCCTCGTCCGGATCAACCTGGTAACGAACACACTCCAGTGCGATGGTCAGACGGTTTACCTCATGCTCTTTGTGGTAAAGATAAGAATACAAAACAGCTACTGAATAAGGATCCTTGCGAGCCTCTTTCTCAAGCACGGTACGGAGCAGACTATTATAAAGCTCCTCCATGGAGATCAGGTTCAGCTGCTGATATTTCCTGCCGTACCAGGTACGGGAAAAGATCTGCTCACCTTCTTCTTTGCTGGTAGCTTCCACCAGAGCTGTGATTTCTTCTTTCTTTAGTTTATAATTCACGGGAATCAGCTGTGCGTAGATGGCTGCCGGCTCCATTTTGTAATAACGCTTGGATCGCAGGATAAACTGCAGATTCAGCATATCAAACTTCTCACCATAAGCCTTGGTGATCTCGTCCAGATCGTTTCCCTTGAATAACTTTTTGCGGACACTCCAGATCTGATTAAAATAATAAAGATCAAGAGCCATTCCGTAGTCAAATAAAAGTCCATTGCCGTTCTCATATACGCTCTGAAGCGGAGCATAGAATTCATTGCCCTTCAGGGCTGTCATGAACTCATCCATATTTCCGGCACCTGCCACTCTGTCAATGTCCAGCTTGGAATGGTGCAGGAAAAAGTCGCGGTAAGGACTCATATCCACAGGATCGGTGCTTCTGTGATCAAAGAGATTTGTCATGATCTCTTTCAGAACACGGATTTCGTAGCGCTTGGAATAAAGTGCCAGGAACTTGCGCTGCTCCTTGTTTGCAAAATTGTAAATGCGGGAGAAATTTCCGAAAATGGATTTCTTCAGAAGCTTCTCGATCTCACCTCGGTGAAGATTATTCTCATCAAGGTCTGACCATGCTTTCGCATATTCCGGCGTTTTCTTCAAATAAGCGGCTACCTGTGGAACGTCCGAAAAGCGGACGATTTCCTGAAGCTGTTCATCTGTCACCAGATGACTGCTCATAGCGCGTATTTTCGTGGAAATTCCGCTGTAGGAAAGAACGCTTCCCATTACATCACTTCCTCCTGAATGATCTTTTCAAAAATTTCTCTGGAAAGGCGTTCGTGATTCTTCGCATAGTAAGCGTCCAGCTGACTTAAGGCAGCCTGAGTGTCTTCCCGCAGGGATGACAGACGCTTATCCTTCGCACCCTCAAGATTCCGGCGAATTTCCTTAATCTGCTCTTCTGTCTGTTTCTCCAGCTGGGTGTCGAATTCCTTGGACTGCCTTTCCATCTCAGCTGAAAGAGCTTTCTTCTTCTGCAGTGCATCCTTCATAATGGTCTCTGCAGTTGTCTCTATCTCGGATAACTTACCGATTATCTGTTCCATTTTTCCCCTCCTTTTTCAAGTTTTAAGTATCTTACACCCATTTTGATGAAAATACCAGTCAAACTTTGCCTAAAATTTTCACAAAAATTCAATACAATTCCAGATGTTTTGACTAAAAATTAACGATCTTATCAATTCCTGTCATATCGAAATTTTATACTAGGTACACGTATTAATTATAAATAGGAAGAAAATGCATATTTATACAGAGTTCTCCCACATTTTTCCGTTTACTTTTCTTATTGACGCATTTCATATTCAGTCAAAATTAGTCAGTTTTTTCAATTAAAAGAACTTTGCGTTTTCCCCCTGACATAGAATGTGTTTGAAAAATCACGATATCAATATTATTGCGGAAAAGCAGGAAATCATGTATAGTAGTTTTGTTAAGAATGAATACAATTTCAGCTGATTCTGACAAGCATTTTTTACCACCCGGTAAACTTTTGCAAAGAGCCGGAATCAGTTTCATACAGCTATAAATATAATTACAGGAGGAACCTATGCGACTTAGAAATATACCAGGCGCCAAAGACGCAATTGCAGAAAGTATCTACGTGATCCAGAATCCCCAGGAGAATAAGGGAAACTGGGACAAGGTTTTCCCACAGCATCAGCCTGTCCATCTGGAGGTTGGCATGGGAAAAGGCCGCTTTCTTATGGATATGGCGAAGCTCCATCCGGAGATCAACTATATCGGAATCGAAATGTATGACAGCGTACTCCTTCGTGCCATTCAGAAGAAAGAAGCCCTTGCAGAAGAAGGACAGGAGCTTTCTAATTTAAAATTCATGCGCATGGATGCAAGACTTCTTCCCGAAGTTTTTGAAAAAGGCGAGGTTTCCAGAATCTATCTGAACTTCTCTGATCCTTGGCCTAAGGCCCGCCACGCTTCCCGCCGCCTTACCTCCCGGGAGTTTCTTTCCCGCTACGACAAGATTCTGAAAGAAGACGGAACCATCGAGTTCAAAACTGATAACCGTGGTCTGTTCAACTTTTCCCTGGAAGAAGTCCCGGAAGCCGGATGGAAGCTTGAAGCACATACCTTTGATCTTCATCACAACGAAGAAATGATGGTGGGCAATGTAATGACCGAATATGAAGAAAAATTTTCTTCTATAGGAAATCCTATCTGCAAGATGATCATTCGTCGTTAAATGTTTCACGTTGCTGTATTTCTTTTCATATTATAAGGAAGAAATATCTGGCAGGAGTTTTTATATGAAGCGAACCAGATCTTTGCAAAAATTTGCTGCTCAATTTGGCTATGAACATAAAAACAGAAGCAATCCCTTCTCCGGCATAAAGAAGCATGCCAACGAACTGTCCAAACTGCTGGACAGCATGTTTCCCAAGGACAAAAACGACAAAGAAAAATCATAAAAAGGAAGCCAAACAAATGAAAAATTCTCCGACAGAAGTGAAAAAGAAAGAAACGGAAGAGCGCAAACGTCAGGAAGAGCTGGAAAAACAAAAGCGTAACGAAACGTACCAGCTTCTTGGCGGTTCCCAGAATGACAGTGACGCAGACGACGATTCCTCATTAGACGGAAATATCCAACAGCTGGAAAATTACAGCTACTTTGACGGCGACAAAATTCTTGAATCCCTAAAGCTTGCCCCCAAAGACCGAAAAAACGGGGAAGCCATCTATCGCCAACAGAAAATGAATGTCACAGATATTTCCTGCGGCTACGACAGGATGAACGGTCAGCGCCTTGGCCAGATTGAAGCAACCTTCCAGACTGGCAGAGATATCTTCGGCGTCACCCTTCTTTTCTCTCACGAGGAAGTTACTTATGCAAGATGCGGATGCCCGGAATGCCACAGAAAATACTGGGGCTGGTATTCTGATAATTCCAGGTGCCAGTATACAGCTGCACTTGCCTTTTATATTCGTGAATATGTAACCCACAGCAATTTTTCGGATGCCACCGACATGAACGGAGACTATCTGCTAAACTCCTATCGCAGAGGACAGCTCAAAAATGACCAGAAAGAAACACCAGCCCATGTTTCCGCAAGTGTTTCCCTGGTTCCAAGACTGACACAGAATGACAATAAGCTTTCCGTTTCTTTTAAGGTAGGAACTTCCAAAATGTTCGTGGTAAAAAAACTGGATGACTTCTGCCGTCAGGTTCGCAACGGTGAGACCGTTCAGTATGGAACCAGCACCCAGATCAGCCACAAAACGCAGGATTTCACAGAGGAGAGCCGCAAATGGATCCGCTATATTGACCGGATCGTCCGCGAGGAAGAGCAGTTTGTAGACAAAATCCAGAATTCCGGCATCTATTTGCCAAAAAAATTTAATGTTGGCAATTCTCTGGATCTTTTTGGCTGGCGTCTGGACAGTTTTTACGACAATGTCGGCAGTGAGAAAATAGATTTTGAAGATAAAACTCCGGATGCAGCCCGTAAAAAAGCCCAGCTTCACTGCAAAACAGGGAATCCACGGATTTCCATACGGATTCTGGATGCCTCTAAGGACAAAAAGCAATTTGACGGTGTCACAGTAAAGGGATACATCCCAGAGCTTTTTCAGGGTATGGACTCTTCATACTTTATCCAGGATGACAGCTTCTGTAAAACCGAACCGGCCTTTATGGAGAAGGTCCGTCCATTGACAGCGCTTTCCAGAAATGGAGAATTCCACTTCCAGATGGGGCGTAATACACTGTCCAATTTTTATCACAATGTGCTGCCTCAGCTTCAGGAAGTGGCGGATATTACGGAGGAAAATCCGGAGAAATTCAGACAGTACCTCACGCCTGAAGCACACTTCGTATTTTATCTGGACATGGAAAACGATAACGTTATCTGCAAGGTAAGCGCCTTTTATGGAAAAAGGGAATTCTCTGTAGGAAAGCTTTTACTTCATGAGGATATCTCCCCGGACCAGCAGTTCCGTGACTTTCCTCTGGAAAACAGTGTGCTGGATCAGACCATGGAATGGCTGCCTTACTATGATCCCGACTTTGACGTACTTCACTGCAACCATGACGAAGAACTTAGCTATCAGATCATGGAGTCTGGAACTGCCGCCCTCATGGAGCTTGGCGAAGTACGCTGCACCAACCGTTTCCGCAGCAGACACACCTTAAAGACTGTAAAGGTTTCCGTTGGTGTGTCCGTATCCGGCGGACTCCTGGATCTGAATATTTCCACGGATGATATTTCCAGCCAGGAGCTTCTGGATATCCTGAAAAGCTATCAGCTGAAGAAAAAATATTACAAGCTGAAAAGCGGCGAATTTGTCAATCTTCAGGAGCAGAACCTGGAAATGTTGGCAGAACTGATGAAAACCCTTCATCTCACCCCAAAGGAATTTGTCAAAGGAAAAATGCACATTCCGGCATACCGCACCTTATATCTGGATCAGATGCTGGAGAGCAACGAAAACATATATGCCAACCGCGACCGTCATTTCCGTGAAATCGTAAAAGGCTTCAAAACCATTAACGATGCCGATTTTGAAGAGCCGGAAAGCCTTTCCAGGATCATGCGAAAATACCAGAAGAACGGTTATAAATGGCTGCGTACCCTGGAAGCATGGAAATTTGGCGGAATTCTCGCCGATGATATGGGCCTTGGAAAAACCTTACAGGTAATCGCAGTTCTTCTTGCAGCGAAGCTTGAAGGAAAAACCGGCACATCCCTGGTAGTAGCTCCCGCTGCCCTTGTTTTTAACTGGGGTGAAGAGCTTGCCCGATTTGCCCCACAGCTGAAAGTTTCCCTGATCGCAGGAAGTCAGTCCGAGCGTCAGGCAAAGCTTCAGGCGTACTCAGATTTCGATGTTCTGGTCACCTCTTACGATCTTTTAAAAAGAGATATTGACCAGTATGAGGAAAAAGAATTTTTATACCAGATCATTGATGAGGCACAGTATATCAAGAATCACACAACAGCAGCAGCCAAATCTGTAAAGGTGATCCACAGCCAGTCCCGCTACGCACTTACCGGAACACCAATTGAGAACCGCCTCAGTGAGCTTTGGAGCATTTTCGATTATTTAATGCCGGGATTTCTCTACGGTTATGATTCCTTTAAAAAGGAATTTGAAACTCCGATCGTAAAGAACGACGATGAGTCTGCCATGACCCGTCTGCAGAAAATGGTGTCTCCATTTATTCTTCGTCGTCTGAAAGAGGATGTGTTGAAGGATCTTCCTGAAAAACTGGAAGAAGTCCGTTACGTAAAATTTGAGGATGCACAGCAGAAGCTGTATGATGCCCAGGTTGTACATATGAAGGAAAAAATTGCCCAGCAGGACGAGGGCGAATTTAATAAGAGCAAATTGTGGATTCTGGCTGAATTGACGAAGCTGCGACAGATCTGCTGCTCTCCTTCTCTTTGCTTTGAAAATTACCGCGGTGAATCTGCCAAGGCTGAGAGCTGTATGCAGCTGATCCAGAGTGCTATTGATGGTGGGCACCGTATGCTTTTATTTTCCCAGTTTACTTCCATGCTGGCTCTTCTACAGGCAGCACTGGAAAAAGAGGGAATCCCTTATTACCTCATCACAGGCGAAACCTCCAAGCAGAAACGCCAGGAGCTTGTGAAACAGTTTAATTCTGATACCACTCCTGTATTTCTCATTTCCCTGAAAGCAGGTGGCGTAGGACTGAACCTGACAGGTGCAGATGTGGTTATCCACTATGACCCCTGGTGGAATCAGGCTGTCCAGAATCAGGCCACTGACCGTGCCCACCGTATCGGACAGACAAAGAAAGTTACCGTGTACAAGCTCATCGCCCGCAATACCATTGAAGAAAAGATCCAGAAGCTCCAGGAAGCAAAGCAGGATCTGGCAGAGCAGATCATCAGCGGTGATATGGGACAGCTGAGTGGTATGAGCAGGGAGGATATTCTGGAATTGTTGTAGGAAATAAGGTACTATTGCTATTTAGTTGATTAAAAGTTCTTCAATGCGGACGCATTTGGACAATGTGTATTACTCACTCGCCGGCGCAACGCTCCAGCGAACTAATCGCTAACTGCGACTAATGCGTTCGGGAGAGCCCTCACGCATAAGTCTCCGTAAGCGCTGGATTTCGCTTACGCTAAGAGCGCGCCTGAAATGGCTCGCTGGAGTAATACACATTGCCCAAATGCTGTGTACTGGCTGGGACTTGCTGGTTGGTAAGAACTTTTAACGAAGGGGGAGGGGGAGTGATTGGTTTCCCGATACTTTCTTGACAACGATAGATTAGAAAAAACAATAAAGTTGCGGGATACCAACTACTTCACCCCACCCCCGTTGTTGTCGTTACTGTTTCTTTCTTCCCTTTCCAGTAACCAGCGATTTTGCAATGTATATTCGCAAGCCGCGCATTTCAGGAGCGGTTTTAGTGGAGGCGAGATCCATGACTTACGGAGACTTAGGCGCGAAGGCTCTCCTGAGCGTCTTAGTCGTAGTTAGTCATTAGCTTGCCGGAACGTTGCGACGCGCGGCGGTGAATATACATTGTGAAATCGCGTCCGGGATAACGACCAACACATTAAATAGCAAATTTGTAAACAATAATTACTGCACACCTTATTGTACATGATTTTCAAGGACTTGAAAAGGAAAAAGTGGGGAGAAATTCATAAAATGTTCATAAATATTTGTTATGATACAAAAGATTGTAATGTCTGGGAAAACGGACGTGTCTTTTTTAGAAAGGGAAGGAAATTATGCGTTTTTTAAATGAGTTGCATGAAGGCGACCGGATCAGTGGCATTTATCTGTGTAAGCAGAAGCAGCCGGCTGTGACCAAGAACGGAAAGCCTTACGGTATCTTGAAGATCGAGGATTTCACGGGTAGTGGCGAGATCCCGCTTTTCGGACAGGATTATATCGAATACAGCAAGTATGGTAAAATAGGGATGTATCTCTTGATCACAGCCCGTGTAGAGCCTAGCCGCTGGGACCCCAATAAACTGGACTTCAAGATTGGTACCGTCAACCTTTTGCAAGACGAGAAAGACAAGCTGATCGAGAAAATCAGTATCACGGTCCCGATCCATGATTTGGACGAGCCGACAATCAATGAGCTTTCGGTATTGATCAAGAACAATCCGGGCCATAGCCTGTTATATTTTAAGGTTGTCGATGGGGAACATAATATTTCCCTAAATCTCTTCTCCCAAAATATCCGCTTAAACGTGACCCGTGAGCTGGTAGACTTTTTACAGGAGAACGAGAATATCGATTTTAAAATTAATGGTTAAAGTTGTACGACGCTGAAAGAATTTGTACTTTTGGCGTCATAACAATCATTAGATTATAATTCATAATTAAATAATACGTAATTCAAAATGGCACTACAAATTACAGACGCTAATTTCGAGGAGTTGGTTAACTCCGGAAAGCCCATGGTTCTTGACTTTTGGGCAGAGTGGTGTGGCCCTTGCCGCATGGTATCTCCTATCATTGATGAGTTGGCAACCGAATACGAAGGTCGTGTGACGATCGGTAAAATGAACGTTGACGAGAATGACGATGTAGTCGGACAATTCGGTATCCGCAACATCCCTACCGTTCTTTTCTTCAAAGACGGTAAGATGGTTGATAAAGTAGTAGGCGCTACGGCTAAGGATAAGTTCGTAGAAAAGATCGAGGCAATGCTTAAATAATTGAAAGTTGAGAATTGAGAATTGAAAATACCGAGGAATACGCTCTGTAACTTTCAATTCTCAATTTTTACCCCTAAGTATATGTCGCTTGCCCGGAGGACCGGGAAGACGGCTCATCTCAAAACCAGCCGCTTGCATACCTCTGCGTACCTCTCCTTTTGCGCAATAGGTTACGATCACTCCGCCCGGTGCGGTATGAGCATACAAACGATTATAGATTTCCTGATTCCACATCTCCGGTTGTTTCTCGGGCGCAAATGCGTCGAAATAGATCAAATCGATATCATCCGGTAGTTCACAGGCGTTACTATTTCCTTCTATTTTATGAAGTGTAAAGCGCTCTGAGATTGAAACGGGAGTATTCCACTCCGCCTCATGCAAGGCTAAGAATAACTCTTTTCTCTCCGGCCAGATCAGCTCCCCATAATTCAAGGCACGAATCGTATCTAAAGGAAGCGGGTATAACTCCACTGTATGATAATCAATATGATGTGCTTGAGATAGCTCGACATCCTTCAATGTCAAGAAGGCGTTCAGCCCTGTACCGAAGCCAATCTCCACGATTCGGATAAAGTCTTTTTCAAGCGCATGCAATCCCGCCTCTATAAATATATGTCTTGATTCCTGCAGGGCCCCGTTCACGGAATGATAATGTTCATCCATCGCCGGAATATATAGCGTATGGCTTCCATCCGCCGTTATCTGTAATTCTTTCTCCATATGTATGCAAAGATAATACATACGAATCAGAATAATACTTATCTTTACCGCTATAAATATGATATAAGATATGGATAGACGCCATCTTTACTTCTTACTATTCTTATTATGTACCATACAAGCCGCTATCGGTCAACAGCGCTCCTTCTCTATCAAGGGAGTTGTAAAAGACGCATCGAGCGGACAGCCGATACCTTTCGCTAACGTAGTGGTATGGAACACGACGCAAGGGGCGGTCACCGATTCCACCGGATTATTCGAGATATCCGGCATATCACCCGGAAGCTATCGTCTCCAATCCTCCTTTCTGGGATATAAGCCATTCGTTACCGCCGAATTCAGACTAGCGAATAAAGATATATTCTTCCCGATCGAGCTAGAGGAAGCCAGCCAGAATCTGCAAGAGGTTAGCGTAGTAGCCTCTCCGTTCCGTAAAACCGCCGAAAGTCCGCTAGGACTTCGTGTAATCGGTTTCAAGGAGATAGAGAAAAGCGCGGGAGGAAACCGGGATATCTCCCGGGTAGTACAAACCTTTCCGGGAGTAGCGTCTACGGCAGCGTTTCGTAAC
>ENA-OPCP01002282-OPCP01002282.1-human-gut-metagenome-genome-assembly--contig:-NODE-2282-length-10241-cov-4.785490_pt1 | contig 10241 bp, 9 predicted proteins | sample MGYA00241563_ERZ501477 | MGnify/ENA primary metagenome ERZ501477 (study PRJEB25962, sample SAMEA2042572) | human gut metagenome | biome: human gut; feature: human-associated habitat; material: faeces... | reverse complement strand
CCGGGGGAGGAGGCGCCCACCGGAAAGCTTGTGCAGGTGCGCCTTGACGAGTGCAGAGGATTTTATTATCTTGGGCATATGGTGTAAAATGCCAGCTATGACTATTTATATTTTGATGGAGAAACGCTCACACTATATAGGAGACTATACAGTGAGGGCGTTTTTTATGAGAGGATACGGAAAGAAAATCTGTGAATATCTGCTGCTGTGGCTTGTGGGAGGCTGCCTGTATTTCAGCTTTGAGGTGGTGTTCAGGGGCTTCTCCCACTGGAGCATGTTTGTATTGGGCGGCATATGCATGTGCTTCTGCGCGTGGCAGGGGAGCGTCAGGGAGTGGAGGGACCCTCTGTGGGTGCAGCTCCTTCGGTGCATGGTCTTTATCACCTCCTGTGAATTCATCACCGGGATCATTGTGAACAAATGGCTCCGGCTGGAGGTGTGGGATTACACAGACATGCCCTTCCAGATCCTGGGTCAGGTATGCCTGCCCTTTACCATCATCTTCGCAGGACTTTGCGCTGTGGGGATCGTCCTCAGTGGATATCTTGCCCACTGGCTCTATGGGGAGCCCAGGCCCTGGCTCCATGTTTTTTAGATTTATTTTCTTTTCTATTCCCCGGAAAAATGCTATAATGAAATGTAAATTTTACAGAAGAGGAGAAGCGACGTGGCAGAGATGACTCCGAAGATCGAAGATCTGACCCCTATGATGCAGCAATATATGAAGACCAAGGAAGAATACAAGGACTGTATTCTTTTTTACCGCCTCGGTGATTTTTACGAAATGTTTTACGACGATGCCATCACCGCCTCACAGGCCCTCGAGCTGGTGCTGACCGGCAAGGACTGTGGCGACGGAGAGCGCGCGCCGATGTGCGGCGTGCCGTTCCACGCGGTGGATTCATATATTGCAAAGCTTATCGAAAACGGCTATAAGGTTGCGCTGTGCGAACAGCTTACTGACCCCGCGCTTTCAAAGGGACTTGTTGAACGGGATGTTGTAAGGGTATATACCGCTGGTACGGTAATAGAAGAAAATATGCTGGACGAGCGTGCGAATAACTACATAATCGCCATGTATGCTTCTTCTGACGAGGTCGGACTTGCCTGCTGCGACGTTTCAACGGGCAGCTTTACCGTGAGCGAGATATCGATTGCGGATAAGATGGACGACCTTGTGAACGAACTTGCAAGGATAGCCCCGCGCGAGGCGATAGCCAATGAAGCATACTTCCTTAGGGAAGATATGGCAAAGTCTTTGCAGCTTAGCTGCGCGGTGACCTGCGCCGATTCGCGTGATTTTGAACCCACACGCGCGGAAGCGAAAGTGCTTATGCATTTCCGTGCGGCGTCGCTGCAAACGCTTGGGTGCGACGCGCTCAAAAACGCTGTGTGCGCCGCCGGCGCGCTTATAAGCTACCTTGAGCAGACGCAGAAAAACAGTCTTGAGCACATAAAAAAGCTTACAGTGCTGCAAAGGAGCCTGTATTTGGGGCTTGATGCGTCCACAAGGCGAAATCTGGAACTGACAAAACCGCTGCATACGGATAGCGGGAAGAAAAGCACGCTGCTATATCACCTTGATAAAACGTCAACTTCCATGGGCGCAAGGTTTCTGCGCGCGGCGATAGAGCAGCCGCTGCAAAGCATAGACGCCATAAACGAGCGTTTGAACGCCGTTGACGAGCTGGTGAACAAGCGGGCGGAACGCGAGGAATTATCGAGTCTGCTTGACAATATATACGATATTGAGCGGCTGTGCAGCCGCATAGCTTACGGCAGCGTGAACGGGCGGGACTGCGTATCGCTGAGGGTATCGCTTGAAAAGCTGCCCGCCGTGATAGAAAAGGCGCACTCACTTGAGTCTGAAGCATTCTGCCGCATAGCAAAAAATCTTGACGCGATGGAGGATATATGCGCGCTGCTAAGGGACGCGATAGTGGACGATCCCCCCATAGGAGTGAAGGATGGCGGCGTTATACGCGCCGGATACAACAGCGAAGTGGACGAACTTAGAGAGGCCGCCACAAACGGCAAGGGCATGATGGCCGCTGTAGAAGCGCGTGAACGCGCTGCCACGGGTATAAAAAATCTGAGAGTTGGATATAACAGAGTATTCGGTTATTATATTGAAGTTACCAAGGCGTATCAGCATTTGGTGCCGTATGGCTATATAAGAAAGCAAACGCTTGCTAATTCGGAGCGCTATGTTACCGAAGAACTGAAAGAATTGGAAGAGAAGATAACGGGCGCAGAAAGCAACCTTATCAGCCTTGAATACAAGCTGTTTACGGAAATAAGGGAAACTCTGTTGGGCTGCATAGACCGGCTGCAAAGCGATTCGGCGTTGATAGCGGAGCTGGACTTCTATTGCTCGCTTGCGCATGTTGCTTTCGAAAACAACTATTGCAGGCCAAAAATGCAGCTGAACGGCGCAATAAACATAGTTGAAGGCCGCCATCCGGTCGTTGAAAGCGGAATGAAGGGCGCGTTTGTGCCAAATAACGTGCAGCTTGATCAGAAGGATAACCGCCTGCTTATAATCACCGGCCCAAATATGGCCGGTAAAAGCACATATTTAAGGCAGGTTGCTATAATAACGCTGATGGCACACATAGGCTCGTTCGTGCCGGCAAAAAAGGCCGCAATAACCATAGTGGACAGAATATTTACCCGCATAGGAGCATCGGATAATCTTTCCGGCGGGCAAAGCACGTTTATGGTTGAAATGAGCGAGGTTGCAGGCATACTGAATAATGCTACCAGCCGCAGCCTGCTTATATTGGACGAAATAGGCCGCGGCACAAGCACGTTTGACGGGCTGAGCATAGCATGGGCTGTGCTTGAATATATTGCCGACCCTGCGCGCTGCGGCGCAAAGGCGCTGTTTGCCACGCACTACCATGAATTGACGGAGCTTGAGGGCAAACTGCCGGGCATAAAGAATTACCGCATAACGGTAAAGGAAGTTGGGGACGACATAATATTCCTTCGGCGCATCGTACGCGGAGGGGCGGACAGAAGCTTCGGCGTGCAGGTGGCGCGGCTTGCGGGGCTGCCTGACGATGTTATAGCAAGGGCTAAAGAGCTGCTGAAACAGCTTGAAGCGGCGGACATAAATCACGATATAGAGCCGGTATTGAGCGGCGGTGAGGATCAGCAGATGTCGCTTTTCGGCTCATGCGCAGCGGATGATATAATAGGCACGCTGAGCGATATGCAGCTTGATACAATGACGCCTATGGACGCCATGAACGCATTATACGATTTACAAATGAGAGCAAAGCTCAGAAAGGGAAAAAAATGAGCCGTATTCATGTGCTGGATAGCTATACGGCGAACCGCATAGCTGCGGGCGAGGTCGTGGAAAGGCCGGCCTCGGTCGTAAAAGAATTGCTTGAAAACGCGATAGATGCGGGCGCAACCGCCGTGACGATAGAAACAAAAGGCGGCGGGCTTGAATCTATCCGCGTGAGCGATAACGGCATCGGCATAAACGCGGACGATGTTGCAATCGCCTTTTTGCCGCATGCTACAAGTAAGATCGCCACAACGGACGATTTATTTTCAATAAACACGCTGGGCTTCCGCGGGGAGGCTTTGCCGAGCATTGCGGCTGTATCCAAGGTCACCATGCGCACGAAGCAGAAAGACGCGGCAAACGGCGTACTGCTGCGCATAAACGGAGGGGACATAATAGAAAACCACGAAGCGGGCGTGCCTGACGGAACAACGATAGAATGTGAAGATCTTTTCTATAATGTTCCCGCAAGGCTTAAATTTATAAAGAGCGCGCGGGCGGAATCGGCACATATAAGCGACTATGTTTCCCGCATGATAATGGCGCGGCCTGATATAAAAATAAAGCTGATACAGTCCGGCAGAACGGTGTTCCACAGCGAAGGCGACGGCGAACTGGACAGCGCCATAGCCTGCGTTTACGGTAACGACATTCTGCCGAACCTTAGGGAAATATACTATGATGACGGGTATTTCAACCTTGTAGGGTTCATTGGTACGGAGCAGATAGGCCGCGCGGCGCGCACGGCACAGTCGTTCTATGTAAACTGCCGCTATATACGCTCCCAGAAGCTTTCCTATGCGCTTCAGCGGGCGTATGATACGCGCCTTATGCAGGGCCGCTTCCCGTTTGCAGTGCTGCATATAGGAATATCGCCCGAAGAGATAGATGTAAACGTTCATCCGAATAAGCTGGAGATACGCTTCAGGCATGAGGACAGGATAATGGGGCCGTTCGTTACTCAATGCCGTAAGGCGCTGGAGCAGACGGAGGAAGATTTGACGCTTGATTTTAACGCGCCTGAGATAAAGAAAATAGTATATGTTCAAAACGAAATGCCCGGCGCAGTCGCCAAGGTTGATACCATGAAACGAGTTGCCGATATGGCGTTTAGCCAAAGGGACGAAAGCCGCATCGAACTTAGCGCACTTCCGGCGGAAGCATTTATTACTAAGCATGATACTGCGCCTGCATATGCTGTGCATGATAAAGAATCGGCTAAAACGGCGCACAGCGAATACGTTGGTGATAGGACGGCCGGTACGCCTATAATACCTCCTGTTTGGCAGGAAATAAGGAAGGCAGAGGAGACGGCGTACATAGAGGCGGATGAAAAAACAGCCCCTCAGCCGGCAAAGCAGGAGGAAGCATATATACCGCAGCCTAAGGTGGAAATACCCAAAATAACGCCGGTGCAGCAGAGGGTGGACTTTACTCAATATGAAATAATAGGCCAGCTTTTCAGCTGCTATTGGATAGTACAGCATGATGACGAGGTTATATTTATCGATCAGCATGCCATGCATGAGCGCAGGCTGTACGAAAGAATAATTGAAAGGGATATTCCTGCCGATTCCCAGCAGCTTTTAACACCGGAGATAATAAAGCTTACGCCGGTTGAGTTTGCGCTGCTTATGGATAACATAGACCGGTTCAGCGAGATAGGATTTGATATAGAGGAATTCGGAGCTATGAGCGTGAGTATGCGCGCAGTGCCTGTAATTATGGGGAAAACGGATATAAAACGCTTTCTTACGGATGCAATAGCGCTGTTTGACGCAAAGAATAAGCTTACGACTATTGATATGAAGCGCGGCGCGCTTATAACGCGGGCGTGCAAATCCGCAATAAAGGCGGGGGAGAGAATAAGCGAAACGGAAATAAGGGCGCTGCTTGATCAATACGATAAGGAAGGCGTGCCGCTTACCTGCCCGCACGGCCGCCCGGTGATGGCGCGCATGACGAAAACAGAATTTGAAAAGCTGTTCAAACGGATAGTATGATGAAGCATAAACTGTTTATAATCACCGGACCTACCGCCAGCGGAAAAACAGCCGCATCGGTATCGGCCGCACGGCTGATGAATGCGGAGATAATATCCGCTGACGCAATACAGCTATATAAAAAGCTGGACATAGGCTCGGCAAAGCCAACGGAGGAAGAACGCCGCGGCATAGTTCACCACATGATGGACTGCATAGAGCCCGATGAGCCGCGCTTTACCGTATCGCGATTCCGCGACGGGGCGATAGAGGCGGCAAACGGGATAATTGCAAAAGGAAAAAGGCCGCTTGTTGTGGGCGGTACGGGCTTATATATAAACGCGCTTACATACCCGCTTACTTTTTCACAAATTGCGCCGGATGATGAATTGCGGGCGGAACTTATGGAAAAAGAGCAGGCTGAAAAGGGCGCGTTGCATAAAATGCTTGCGGAGCTGGATGCAAAAACAGCCGAGCGTCTGCACCCGAACGACACAAAGCGTATAGTGAGGGCGCTTGAAATATGCATAAAAAGCGGCAAGAAGGCATCTGAGCAAGGAGAGGGCTTTACCTATCGCAACGATGATGCGCTCGAGTTTACGCCGGTAATGGCGGGCATAACCATGCCGCGGGATATGCTGTATGCAAGAATAGAAAAGCGCGTGGACAATATGTTTAACGCGGGACTTGTGGATGAAGTTCGCGCTTTGCTTTCGCGCGGCTGTACGCGGGAATTGCCGGCAATGCAGGGGCTTGGATATAAGGAAACGATCGCATACATAATGGGCGAATGCACGCTTGACGAAGCGAAGGAGACAATAAAGCGCGAAACGCGCCGCTTTGCTAAGCGGCAGCTTACATGGTTCCGCAGGGAGGAACGCATACGTTGGTTCGATGCAACGGAATACGGCTGCGCGGAGGAACTGGGCAAGGCGATAGCGGAGCATTTTTTGACACAGGAGGAGCAAAATGGCTGATACACGCGGCAATTTGCAGGATGAATTCCTTAACCAAATACGGAAGGAAAAGCTTCCTGTCAGCATACATGTTATAAACGGATACCAATTTAACCATCTTAAGGTTATCAGTTTTGATAATTATGTCATTCTGGTTGAGGATGACGGGGAAGTGCAGCGGCTTATATATAAGCATGCCGTATCGACCATAACAATAGAACAGAACGCAGCAAGGAAGGAGCAACTAACAGCAAAATGACGAATGAAGGCAATGGTGCGATAATGCGCGAATTGGGAATATCAAAGCAGGCATACGATTTCGTCCGTTCGGCCGAAAACAGCATAAAACCTGTTTTTGAAAGGATAGATGCAAATGCAGAAGTGAACCTTGCCCGAGTATTGGCCGGATTCAGGAAAGAGAACGTTGGCCTTAGGCATTTTGCGCCAACGACCGGCTATGGTTACGATGATGCGGGCAGGGATACGCTGGACAGGCTGTTTGCACATGCACTGTTTGCGGAGGATGCATTGGTGCGGCCGCAGCTCACCTCCGGAACGCATGCGCTGTATCTTGCGTTGTCCGGTTTGTGCCAAATGGGAGATGCTGTTGTTGCTGCATCAGGAAAGCCGTATGATACGCTTGAAAACGCGATAGGACTGAGCGGTGACCATCCGCATTCGCTCAAAAAGCAAGGGGTTTCGTTTGATTATGTTGACCTTAATGATGACGGCAGCATAAACATAGACGGCGTGCTGAATATGGTGGCGCAAAAGAACGCCGCCGTGCTGTATGTTCAGCGTTCGCGCGGCTATGCGTGGCGCGATTCGCTTCTGGTGAATGAGCATATGGTGCCGCTGTTCAGGGCGGTAAAGGAAAGATTTCCAAATATAGCTATATTTGTGGATAACTGCTACGGCGAATTTACTGACGTTGTGGAGCCGCTGTGCGCCGGTGCGGATATAATTGCAGGTTCGCTTATAAAGAATCCGGGCGGCGGAATAGCGCCTACAGGCGGTTATATAGCAGGCAAGGCGAAATATATTCAGCGGATAGAAAACCTGCTCACGGTGCCCGGAATGGGGCGGGAGGTGGGCTCCTACGCGGCGAGTTATCGTCCGTTCTATCAGGGGCTGTATATGGCGCCGCATACAACAGCGCAGGCTTTGAAGGGCGCGGCGTTGTTTGCGCGCATATTTGAAATGCTTGGCATGGAAACAATGCCCTCGTCCAATGCAAAACGATCGGACATAGTGCAGGCCGTGCGCTTTGAGGAAGCAGAGGGGCTAATATCATTCTGCCGAAGCATACAAAGTGCGTCTCCGGTCGATTCGGCTGCCGTGCCGGAACCGTGGGATATGCCCGGCTATACATCGCAGGTGATAATGGCCGCGGGTGCGTTTGTGCAGGGATCTTCCATAGAGCTCAGCGCGGATGCGCCTATAAGAAAGCCCTACACGGCGTATGTGCAGGGCGGGTTGACATATGAACATTGTTCGCTTGCAGCTATGCTTGTGCTGACGGATCTTATAAAGAACGGCATAGCGAAGCTTTAATATTCACGGTAAAGGCCGATGAGCTTGCCGACTATTTCAACATCGTTTATATCTACTATAATGGGCTGCATGCTGCTGTTTTCGGGCTGCAGCCTTATTTTATTGCCATTTTCATAGAATACGCGCTTTAGCGTTGCTGATTCGCCGGATACGCGCACAACGCCTATTTCGCCGGACTCAACGGACATGCCGCGGTGGATTATTATAATATCGCCGTCGTTTATTCCGGCTTCTATCATGCTTTGGCCCTGAACCCTAAGCATGAATACTTCAGTATCGTTTGCACCTTTAAGGAGGTGCTTGGGCATGACATAGTATTCCTGGATGTTCTCCACGGCAAGGATGGGTATGCCCGCAGCTACATTGCCGACCAGCGGCACGGATTGCATGTGCGTGTTTACGGCGCGGTCATTTGTACCCTCAGGCAGCGTTATGCTGCGCTGCTTTGACGGATTGCATATTATAAGCCCCTTCTCGGCCAGATTGCTTATATGCATATGCACGGTGGACGTGGATCTCAGCCCAAGTGCCGCGCCTATTTCGCGAACGGTAGGAGGATAGGAGTTGATTGCTATGAACTCCTTTATATAATTATATACTGCTTTTTGCGTTTCGCCGGATTTACGCATGGTTAACCTCCTTGGTTTGTGGTATTATAGTATCGCGTTGATTGATTATAGCACATGCCGGCAGTCAATGCAAACCTTTGTTCTGAAAGAACGCAAAGAAACGGAGTACGTTATGAATGCAAAGCAACCTTACAGAACCCCGGAAGGGGATATGTGCGATTTAGACCCGAATAAGATATGCGATAACTGCATGAAATGTGTGAATAAAAACGGAGCGGATTATACGGAAATACTTGCCGATTTTGACCCGGAATCGATACGGGTATTCACGCCGGGCGATGACGAGGACGATATAAGCGAACCTATAGAGCAGCTGGATATAGACCCTGAACTTATGGCGGAGTGGGAAGAAAAGCTTCGCCTTGCGGAGGAAGCTGAACGCGAAGGCGAAGCCGAAGCGGTAGTAGAGGAGGAGTTGATTGAACCGATAGGCTACCGCGGCGTGCGCCAAAGGCGGGCGCATGTTTCCCATGTGCAAAGGCGCGGTTAATCGTCCCTAAGCTTTATTACCTTTGCGGCAAGCCTGCGCCTGTCTTCCGATACTGCGGCGTAATGCTTGCGCGTGGTGTTAACGTCCTTATGGCCCAAAACATCGGCCACCAGATATATGTCGCCGGTTTCCCTGTAAAGATTCGTACCGTATGTGCTCCTAAGCTTATGCGGGGATATCTTTTTCAGCGGAACGGCGATTTTTGCGTATTTTTCAACCAGGTTTTCAACTGCGCGGACGGTGAGCCGCGTTTTTTGCAGCGAAAGGAACAACGCGTCCTCATGCCCTGGGGCAGCCTGTATGCGTTCGCGCTCAAGCATATATTGCAGCAGCGCTTCACGCGCTTCGTCGCCGAACACCAATATGTCCTGCTTGCCGCCTTTGCGCACGATGGAAAACTCGTTTGAAGTAAAGTTTATGTCGTCCATATCTATGCCCACCAGTTCGCTTATACGTATGCCTGTACCGAGGAACAGGGTGAGAATGGCCAAATCGCGTGCCTGCGTCTTTTTATGGTATGCTTTTTGCTTATCAGTTAATCCGTCGCCGTTTTGCACAACGTCAAGCAGGTCTGCTACTTCGTTCGGCTCAAGGCGTATTATGGCCCTATCACGTATCGTGGGCAGGTCAACGAGAGACGGCGCGTTGTGCGTAAGCTTTTCTTTTTTATAGAAATATTTATACAGGGCGCGGATGCTTGAAAGCTTTCTTGCCTTCGCGCGATCCCGATTCACCTTTTCGCGCTCATCATCGTCAACGTACATGGTGACATAGCTTAAATATATCTCAACATCCGTAACGCTCACCCTGTCAATGTCCGAAAGGGTAAGGGAGCGAATATTATCCCTCTTGAAACTCTCGTTTTCCTTTATAAGAAAGCCAAAGAAATTCTTTAAGTCGCCTGCGTATGCCACGCGCGTACGTATGAGCGTTTCGTTTTCTATGCCGCGGAAAAACTCCGCGCAGAACGGCGGCAGCTCGCTGATCATGCGCTTGAGCCGAGCCATGTATTCTTTATATTGAGCCGAACCAAATGTTTGGTTCGCCATAGGGAACCCATCTCCTTCCAATTAGCAACTATTCGCTAAACACAAGTTTAACGAATAGTTGTGTAGAAATCAAGTCCTATTTTGCAAGCAGAAGCTTATTTTGTGCTGAGCGACTTTATAGCGTCCCGTGCAAGCTTATCGCAGCGGTTGTTGTTTTCGTTGTCGCTGTGACCTTTAACCTTAATAAATCTGACTTTGTGCGTGCTTGTCAAATCTATAAGCGTCTGCCAAAGATCCTGATTTTCAACCGGTTTTCCTGCGGCGGTTTTCCAGCCGCTGG
>ENA-OPCP01002278-OPCP01002278.1-human-gut-metagenome-genome-assembly--contig:-NODE-2278-length-10278-cov-3.556979_pt1 | contig 10278 bp, 9 predicted proteins | sample MGYA00241563_ERZ501477 | MGnify/ENA primary metagenome ERZ501477 (study PRJEB25962, sample SAMEA2042572) | human gut metagenome | biome: human gut; feature: human-associated habitat; material: faeces... | reverse complement strand
CGTCCAGTCTGCCAGTATCAACGTGACGACCTGTGCCGGTGCGGCGGTGGTGTCCGTTTTGTCCGCTGTTTTACCGCCGGAGCAGGCGGCAAAGGACAGTGCCATTACGCCGGCCAGCATACCGGCAAAAATCTTTTTTGCTTTATTCATCTTATTCTTTTCCTTTCGTTGTTCCTTTGTTTGCCCAGGGCATTGCCAGCCGTTGCGCCAGTGCCACCAGTGCCATCAGCAGCAGGCTGATGACGGAGATGAACACAATGACAGCAAACATTTTGTCAAAGGCATAAGCTTTCTTTACCCGGGTCATATAGACCCCAAGTCCCTCAAAACCGCCTAACCACTCGGAGATCACCGCGCCCACCACCGCATAGGAGGCGGAGATGCGCAGCCCGGAGAAAAAGGAGCCGGTGGCAGAGGGCAGCTTGATGTGCCAAAACACTTGCAGTCGATTGGCACCCATCGCCCGCAGCAGGTTGACCTCGTCCGGGTCCGCACTGCGGTAGCCGTCTAAGAGCCCAATGGAGATGGGGAAGAAGGTGGTGATCACCACCAGTGTGATCTTCGGCGCCATACCGAAGCCCATCCACAGCACCAGCAGCGGCGCAATGGCAATGGTGGGTATGGTCTGGGTAATGATGAGAATGGGATAGATGGCTTGATACAAAAAGTGAAAGCGATCCATCAGCGCCGACAGAATAAATGCCAGTGCCACGCCGATCGCCAGTCCGTACAGCGCCTCTTGCAGGGTCACCTTGGCCTGGGACATCATTACGGAGAAGTTGTGCACAAACGCCAGCCACACATCCGTAGGGGAGGGCAGCATGTAGGCGGGCACCACTTCAAACCCGGCGCAGGCGTACCAAATACCTAAGATCACCGCCAGCGCCAAAATGGGCGCCAGCTTATTGGTGGTGCTTTGTAATTTTTTGGTCAATGGTCAAAACCTCCCCTTCCGGGTTGTACACGATCTTGACATAAGCGGATACGCTGGGCGCACCGGCTTTAACGGCCACTTTTTGGCACTGCGTTACGATCTCCATCAGCTGATCGTAGCTTTCGCCCTCAATGGTGGTCTCAAAGGGACCTACGGAGCAGTGCAGGCCGGTGCTCTTGATGTAGGCGATCACTTCGTCTACGATACGCACCAGTTCCTGGTCGTTGTCTGCCTTTGGCAGAACCTGAATGGCAACACTTGCTTTCATAAAAAATACTCTCCTTCCAAGTGTTTTGGCGGTTGCCCGCCGGGGTGGGTGGCAATAAGTCAAAAGAAAAGCCCCATTCACGCAGAATGGGGCACAGTTGCAATATCTAAGCAATCGTCTCTGCCGTGCGTGCTAGCGTACGGTTCAAAGGGTATGATCTCAGCCTTGCGGCACCCCTGACTTATTGATTTGAACAACTCTATTATACGGCGGCGCCGGGCCTTTGTCAATCCTGGATCACGCGCACCCGGATCACACCGTCGATCTTTTCGATATCCGCCACCACGCTGGCGCTGTAAGCGGTGTCTGTATCAATAATACTGTAAGCGATCTCGCCCCGGTTCTTATCGGTAAAGGCGGCAATGTTCATACCGTCCTTGCTGATGGTGTCCGTAATGGTGGCGATCATGTTTGGCTGGTTCTTGTGCACCACGGTCATGCGGGCAGCGCCGTTGGGACCCATGTGTACCGTGGGCAGGTTTACGCTGTTTTGAATATTGCCGTGCTCCAAAAAGTCAATCAACTCTTCGGCACCCATAGAGGCGCAGTTCTCCTCGCTCTCCGGGGTGGAAGCACCCAGGTGGGGAATGGCGATCACGCCGTCCACATCAATCAGCTTAGCGCTGGGGAAGTCGGTAACATACGCGGCCATTTTGCCCTCTTCCAAAGCCTCGACCACATCGTCCGCATTGGCCAGGTCGCCACGGGCAAAGTTCATCACGCGCACCGTATCTTTCATTTTGGCAATGCTTTCGGCACAAATCAGCTCCTTGGTGTCCGGGGTCAGCGGCACATGCACGGTGATATAGTCTGCCAGGGGGAACACCTGATCCAGATCATTGTTGACGGTTACGCCCGGCTTGAGTACAGAGGCGTCCTTTAAGAACGGGTCGTAGCCGATCACCTGCATACCCAGATCCACGGCGGCGTTGGCCACCAGGCGGCCGATGGCGCCCAGACCGATCACTGCCAAGGTCTTGCCCTTCAGTTCCGGACCGGCAAAGGCGGACTTGCCCTTTTCCACCGTTTTGGGTACATTGTCGCCCTCGTCCTTAATGGTCTTGCACCAGTCGATGGCGCGGGTTACCTTGCGGCTGGCCAGGAGCATGCCGCACAGCACCAGTTCTTTTACCGCGTTGGCGTTGGCGCCGGGGGTGTTGAACACCACAATGCCCTTTTGGGCGCAGTCGGCCACAGGAATGTTGTTAACCCCGGCACCGGCTCTGGCGATGGCCAGCAGGCTTTCCGGCATTTCCATATCGTGCATGGAGGCGGAGCGCACCATAATGGCGTCCGGCGTCGTTTCCGGTGCGTCCACGGTGTAGTTGGCAGGGTCAAATTTGTTTAGCCCCACCGGCGAAATTTTATTTAAGGTCTGAATATGAAACATCAGCAGTTCTCCTCCTCAAACTTTTGCATAAAGGTCACCAGCGCCTGTACGCCCTCTAAAGGCATGGCGTTATAGATAGAGGCGCGCATACCGCCCACGGTACGGTGGCCTTTCAGATTTACCAGCCCGGCGGCTTCCGCTTCTTTAACAAATTTGGCGTCCAGATCGGCGTTGCCGGTGACAAAGGGTACATTCATCAGGGAGCGGTCCTCCGGCACCACGGTGCCGTGGAACAGTTTGGAGTTATCCAGAAAGTCATACAGCAGCTTTGCTTTTTCCCGGTTGCGCTTTTCCATCGCTTCCAGGCCGCCCAGCGCTTTGATCCACTCCAGTACCAGTTTGCAGATATAAATGCACCAGCAGGGGGGCGTGTTGTAAAGGGAGTCCGCGTCTGCCTGTACCTGATAGTTCATCATCACCGGGGTGGTGGGGCGTGCGTTGCCCAGCAGATCCTCCCGGATAATGGCCACCACCAGTCCGGCAGGCGCCACATTCTTTTGGGCGCCGAAGTACACCATGCCGAATTTGCTGATGTCCAGCGGTTGGGACAGAGCACAGGAGGACACATCGGCGATGAGCACCTTGTCGCCCACCGGCGGCAGCTCCTTATATACCGTGCCGTAAATGGTGTTGTTCATACAAATATACACATAGTCCGCATCGTCCCGGAAGTCGGCGGCTGCGGTCTTGGGAATATAACTAAAGGTTTTGTCCGCAGAGGAGGCCACGGCCTGCACATCGCCGTACTTCTGGGCCTCCTGATAGGCTTTCTTGGCCCACTGGCCGGTGATGATATAGTCCGCCTTGCCGCTGCCGTTCATAAAGTTCAGCGGAATGGCAGAGAATTGGGCGGAAGCGCCGCCCTGCAAAAAGAGCACCTTGTAGTTGTCCGGCACCTGGTACAGCTCCCGCATCAGTGCCTCGGCGTCTTTGATGATCTTGTCAAAGGTCTTGGAGCGGTGGCTCATCTCCATAACGGATTGGCCGCTGCCTTGGTAGTCCATCATTTCGGCGGCTGCGGTTTGTAACACCTGCTCCGGCAGGGTGGACGGTCCTGCGCTAAAATTCCATACTCTTGCCATAGTCAATATCTCCTTTGGATTTCAAATCGTGTACATACCATTATACGGCTATTCATCTTTTTGTCAAGCAAAACCGCTGATTTTTGTAAAAAAAGCCGATAGATTGATAAAGCATTAACGATATTGTACAAATTGCAGCCAATGTTGGCGGAATTGCAGGACAGGTGTGCAGTATTTGGCAAGTGTATTCTAAAATGCGGGCAGATAAAAGTGTGCGAAGCGATGCCCACATCGACCCCTGCATTTGTAAAAATTTTTTTGTAGGGTGCGGTGCTCCCGCCGTACCGTAACAAAAAAAGAGCACCATGCAGGTGCTCTCATGAATGATTCTTTATTTTTGCTGCTGGTTCAGGGCGTTTTGCAGCATATTGTTCTGCTTTTTCGGCTTATAGGGGGGCGGGTTCTTCAGCTTCTTGGTCCAGCGGTTGTTTTTGGCGGTGAGCTTGTTGATCTCGTGCACCGGACCGGCCATATACTCGGTCATATACCGGTCGGCGATCTCCATCAGCTGCGGATCATTCTTCATCTCGCCCAAAATGGTTACGCCGATAATGTCCTGCACCTCGTTGGTACCGTCCTCGTAGATCTCACCCAGCGCCTTAAACAGCTTTTTAATATCTGCCTCCCGGCCGGAGCGCATCACTTCCAGCACCCGGGGCGTACCGTATTCGGTAAAGAAGGTTTCCGGCAGAAACTCGCCGTAGGTGGCAATATTGCGCTTGATTTCGTCTTTCATATCCGGGTACAGCACGCCAAAGCGGTTGGCCAGGGAGTCCACATCGTAGCTGACAACACCGTTCTTGGCCTTGGAGCGGGACACGGCCTTGGGCATTTTGATCTTGTCCAGGTCTGCCTTTTTCTTCTTAGCAAAGAGGGAGCGCACTTCCTCACTTACCTCGTTGGCTACGGACTTTACATCGCGGTCGTCCAATGCGTCCAGCTCAAACAGCGAACGGGAGACGGTGCTCCACTGGGGGTTTTCTTTCTCATAGGCGCAGTCAAATTCCAGCAGCTGCTTGTCTGCTACATAATGCAGGCGGTACAGCCCGTTATCACCGGCAAAGGTCAGGGCGTCCTCCGCGCCTGCCTCGCGGTTAAAGTGCAATTCGGTATTGATGGCGGCAAGCTGCTTTTCCAGCGTTGCAAAAGCCTGGTTCAGTTCCATATGGGCACTCCTTACTCGGTCATTTTTACTTGGTGCAAAGTATTATAGCATTTTTTGCCCCCTTTGTCACGCTTTTTTATGAAGTTGGGTAGAGGGTGGTTGGTTTTGCCGATATTTTTTCTAAAAAGGCATAGATTTTAATAGAAGATGACGGTTGCGCCGGCGTATCTTCTGTGGTACAATATTATAATCAATTTTGACTTAGGAGCAGTTTTGCATGAATAAAATCACATTGGGTGTGTTGTTCGGCGGCGTATCCTCCGAGCACGACATCAGCACCGTATCGGCAAAGGGTATTCTCTCTGCCATTGACAAAGAAAAATATAACCTGGTTTTGCTGGGGATCACCAAAGAGGGGCGTTGGTTCCTGTTTGATGATGATATTGATTTGCTGCCGGAGGACCGGTGGCTCACTTCCCCCAGCTTGGTGCCTGCCTGGATCAGCCCGGATCGAAGCGTGCACGGTGTGGTGACCGCTAAGGGCGATACCATTCGTTTGGACGCAGTGTTCCCGGTGCTCCACGGCAAGAACGGCGAGGACGGCACCGTTCAGGGACTGCTGCAACTGGCGGGCATTCCCTTTGTAGGGTGCGATGCGACCGCCTCCGGTGTGTGTATGGATAAGGCGGTGACCAACGCCGTGGCAGACGCAGTGGGCATTGCCCAGGCCAAGTGGTGCGCCTACACCCGCTTTGCTTACGACAGCGACCGAGAGGGCTGCCTGCAAGCGGCGGAGGAGAAGCTGGGCTATCCGATTTTTGTAAAGCCTGCCAACGCCGGTTCCTCTGTGGGCATTACCAAGGCTACGGATCGGGAGAGCCTGGTGCGTGGTATGGAAGTGGCCTTTGCTGAGGATAAAAAAGCAGTGCTGGAAGCGTGTATTGTAGGCCACGAGGTAGAGTGTGCCGTCATGGGCAACGATACCCCCATTGCCGCCCAGGTAGGCGAGATCGTGGCAGCTGCGGACTTTTATGATTTTGACGCCAAGTATAATAATCCCCAAAGTGAGCTGCATATTCCGGCGGATCTAAGTCCGGAAAAGCTGGAAGAAGTGCGTGCGGCTGCTTTGCGTGCCTACGGAGCCATGGGTTGTGAGGGCCTGAGCCGTGTGGATTTCTTTGTTACTTACGACGGGGAGCAGGTGCTGCTCAATGAGATCAACACCATTCCCGGTCAAACCCCTATCAGTATGTACCCCAAGCTGTTTGAGGCGGTGGGTGTGCCGTACAGCGAGCTGATTGATCGGCTGGTGGCCTACGCGCTGGAACGGGGTGCCGTATGACGGAGAAGCAGACGGACACCCGGGATGTGGTGCTGAAGATCGTGGGCACCCAGCGGCTAAACGGCGACAGCGACAAGATCGAGCTGACCACCGTGGGTACGCTGCAAACGGAGCCGGAGACGCTGGTGTTTCGCTACACGGAGCAGCAGGAGCCGCCGGAGGAGCCTATTTATGTGCAGGTGCGCCTGCGCCGGGATCAAACGGAGGCGGAGATTCTGCGTACCGGCGCCTATGGCTCTTGTCTGACCATTGCCAGAGGGCAGCGGAATTTGTGCCGCTACGGCACGCCTTACGGCGATGTGCTCATGGGCATTTACGGCAAGGCGGTGGAGATTCAGGAGAATGCCACCGACGGCCGGGTGCAGCTGCGTTATGAAATTGACATTAACGGCACTTTGGCCTCTAAAAATCAACTGAAAATTGACTACCGGATCACCGGGTCGCAAGGAGAATGAGCCATGTCTAAATTGGTTAAGCAAACGGAATTGGAATTAAAAGAGAAAATTATGGACGCTTTGGGTCGCGCCGTGGCGGACGGTGTGTTGGACGAGGCACCCCTGCCTGCCTTTATTATCGAAGTGCCCAAGGAGCGCCAAAACGGCGACTACTCCACCAATGTGGCCATGGCCGGTGCCAAGGCATTCCACAAGGCGCCCCGGGTGATCGCCCAGGCCATTGTGGATCGACTGGATCTGGCAGATACTGTGTTTGACCGGGCAGAGATCGCCGGTCCCGGCTTTATCAATTTCTTCCTGGGCAACCGGTTTTATGCCGCTGTGCTGGAGGATTTGATGGCGCAGGGCGAGAATTACGGCCGCTCGGATTACGGCAAGGGCAAGCGTGTGCTGGTGGAGTTCGTCTCTGCCAACCCCACCGGGCCTATGCACATCGGCAACGCCCGGGGCGGCGCGATCGGCGACTGCCTGGCAGCGGTGCTGGATTGGGCCGGATATGATGTGCAGCGGGAGTTTTATGTGAACGACGCCGGCAATCAGATTGAGAAGTTCGCCACTTCTCTGGAAGTGCGCTATTTGCAGCATTATGACCCGGCGGTGGAGCTGCCGGAGGACGCCTACAAGGGCGTGGATATTGTGGAGCACGCCGAGAATTTCATCAAGGAATACGGCGACCGGTATGTGAGCGCCTCCGCAGAGGAGCGGCGCAAGGCGCTGGTGGATTTTGCCCTGCCTAAGAACATTGCCGGGCTGGAGCGGGACCTGGGCGCCTACCGCATTCAGTATGACCGCTGGTTCAAGGAGTCCTCCCTTCATGAGGACGGCTCTGTGCAGCGGGTGATTGACGCATTGAAAGAAAAGGGCGTTACCTATGAGCAGGACGGCGCCTTGTGGTTCAAGGCCAGTGCATTCGGCAACGACAAGGACATTGTGCTGGTGCGTGCCAACGGCATTCCCACTTATATTGTGCCGGATATTGCTTATCATTATAATAAGCTGGTGACCCGCGGCTATGATAAGGCCGTGGATGTGCTGGGTGCGGATCACCATGGCTATGTGCCGCGGATGAAGGCGGCGCTCACCGCCCTGGGCCTGGACGCGAACCGTTTGGATTGTGTGATTATGCAGATGGTGCGCCTGGTGCGGGACGGCGAGACCATTAAGCTGTCTAAGCGTTCCGGCAAGGCGATTACTTTGAATACCTTGCTGGAGGAAGTGCCCATTGACGCGGCCCGCTTCTTCTTTAACCTGCGGGAGCCAAACTCCCACTTCGATTTTGACCTGGAGCTGGCAGCCAGCACCTCTAATGAGAACCCGGTGTACTATGTGCAGTACGCCCATGCCCGCATTTGCTCTATTTTGCGCAAGGCGGCAGAGGAAGGCGTAACCCTGCGCACCCCCACTACCGCGGAGCTGGAGCAGCTGACGGCGCCGGAGGAGCGAGAGCTGATCCGCCACTTGGCCGCCCTCACCGACGATGTAGTCACGGCCGCCAAGACCTATGACCCGGCCAAGATTACCCACTATGTGATCGACCTGGCCACCCTGTTCCACAAATTCTACAATGCCCAGCGGGTCATGGTAGAGGATGAGGGGCTGATGCAGGCACGGCTGTATCTGTGCACTGCCGTAAAGAATACCATTCGCAATGTACTTACTATGCTGAAGATCAGCGTGCCGGAGCGTATGTAAGCGGCGCTTGAGGTGAAGCTATGAACAGAAAAATTTTGTACGCAGTGGGCGACCGTCTGCTGCGCTATGTGTACAAGAACCCTCGCCGCAATTTGGTGAAGCTGGTGAAGGTTGGCAAGCTGGTGGCCGGCAAAATGTTCCCCCCCAGCACTTTTACCAAGCCCATTGAAATTATTGAGGATGAGGACAATGTGTGGCACCAATTCCTGTTTCGCGGGCTGGACGAGGTGGACCCGGCTTTGTTTCGCCGCATTGCGCTGACCTTTGCCATTGATTTGGGTTACTTTGGCACCAAGGCTCTGCGTGCCAACCGGGAGAAGGAGCACTGCAACATTCCCTGGGTGGTGCTGATGGATCCCACCAGTGCCTGCAATCGCCATTGCAAGGGCTGCTGGGCGGCGGAATACGGCCATAAGTCCAACCTGACCTTGGACGAAATGCGTCGCATTGTGCGGGAGTGCAAGGCACTGGGTACCCATTTCTTTATGTACACCGGCGGCGAGCCGCTGGTGCGCAAGGCTGATATCCTCAAGCTGGCCGAGAAGCACAACGATGTGCAGTTTGCCATCTACACCAACTCCACCCTCATCGACGAGCCCTTCTGCCAGGAAGTGCAGCGTCTGGGCAACATCGCCTTTATGCTGTCCATCGAGGGCACCCCGGAGACCAACGATGCCCGCCGCGGCGAGGGCCACTATGCTGCCGTTATGCGCGCGATGGATCTGCTCAAGGAGCTGAACATTCCGGTCGTCCTGCAGAACTACCGCCACCGCAGTACGACCTATTCGAATCTGACCGGCGACTACGAAGGCACGGGCCTGATGGCGGCCCGTTTCTTTGCCGAGCGCCTGTTCCGTAACTTCGCCTTTTTCGGCGTCAAGGGGGTCGTCTGGTCGGACGAACGTTGCAAGGGGTACCGCGGCGAGGTGGAGCGCATCGGCGGGACGTTCCATGCCTTCGAGACCGGAAAGGACAGCGAGAAAAGCCGCGAGGTGTTGGGCCGCTGGCTGCGCGAACTGCCCAAACCCGTGGCATTGTTCTGCTGCGACGATGCCCATGCACTCATTATCTCGGAGATATGCAAAATGGAGAACATCCCCATTCCGGAGGATGTCTCGCTGCTGGGCGTGGACAACGACGAGCTGATCTGCAACATCTCCGATCCGCCGATCTCGTCGATCGAGCTGGAGGTCGAGAAGGGCGGTTATGCTGTCGGGAAGCTGCTCCATAGGCAGATCCGCAAGGAGTTCGTGGGGCCCTTCAACGTGGTGATCAACCCGATCCGCATCGAACTGCGCCAATCGACCGAGAAACACAATATCGAAGATCCCTACGTGCTGCGGATCGTCAAATACATCGAGCGGCATATCGCGGCCGATCTGACGATCGATGCGATCATCGGGCAGATTCCGCTTTCGCGGCGCAACATCGAACTCAAGTTCAAGCGCGTCATGAACACCTCCATATACCAGTATGTGCTGAAGTGCCGCGTGAAGCGTTTTGCCAACCTGCTGCTGACGACCGATCTCCCGCTGGCCGAGATTGCCGGCGAGGCGGGTTTCCGCGACTGCAACAACATTTCGCGGATTTTCAAGAAGTTTATGGGTTGCTCGCCGATCGAATACCGTCAGCGGCGTTCGGCCGGCAAATAGTGCGTTTTTCGAAACACGCTTTTCGTTTTTCGACGACCGATCCGTGGCGGTGCCCCGTATCTTTGTACTACGGGGTGCGAAGCTCCGGCGGATCATTATGCGCGACATGAAATTTTTATCGGGTATCCTGCTGCTGGGGGCTTTGCTGACGGGCTGTCGGGATGCCCGGGACCGAACAGCGGAGCTCGGGCGGGAATTGCGGCCCTTTACCGAACCTCCCGAAATCTATCGGGAGGAGTATGGAACCTATCGTTCTCCGCTGCTTTTCTACAACGGCGACAGCGTAAGGACGGCTGCCGATTGGGTTCGCCGCCGTGCGGAGATCCGCACCCGCTGGGATTCGCTTTTGGGCGCCTGG
>ENA-OPCP01002275-OPCP01002275.1-human-gut-metagenome-genome-assembly--contig:-NODE-2275-length-10289-cov-2.223666_pt1 | contig 10289 bp, 9 predicted proteins | sample MGYA00241563_ERZ501477 | MGnify/ENA primary metagenome ERZ501477 (study PRJEB25962, sample SAMEA2042572) | human gut metagenome | biome: human gut; feature: human-associated habitat; material: faeces... | reverse complement strand
ATATACATCAAAATAATTAAAATAAGTGAAATATAATAAATAATCCCGGACAAACGTCTTGGGACAAATAACGAAAGCACGCATAAAACCAGTGCGAAAATAAGCATTGATCTGCCAAGTTGATCTACTCCATACCTCCCGTACATTAACTTCGCTAATTTTTCACGCAAATCTAAGACTCCTTCCATATAAAAATAAGAAAAGTTCTAAAGTCTATCATAAAACCTTAAAACTTTGCCCCTTACTTATAAGAAATATTAACCCTAAAGAAAAAGAAAAACAAGACAAAAGGGCGATAATTAACAAATCCGTTACAAATGTTAACAAATAGGACAAAAGCCATTGCAAAAATAGATTGTGTAGATTCGTGAATTGTGTGGAAAGTTTGAATGTTGAGAAAACCGTAAATATATGTCAATTCATGAAAAAACAAATGAAAATGTATGTAGGAATTGTATAATAAAAATATTTTTATTGTAAATTTTCCATAAGAAAAGCAGAAAATATTGATAAAACTAACAAAATCAATGTACAAAGAAAGTCGTAAATGATATAATAACAAAAGATTATGTCTAAAAAAAATAAGCAACAAATTGACATATTGAACGAAAAATAAAACAAGTTGTAAGAATGAAAATTATATAGATAATTTAATAAAAATATGAATATTATTCACCAAACGGTAAATAAAGTGATTGTTTATTGGATAATAAACAAGAAGATTATACATCAAATAATGATATGGTAAATATTCATTAAGTAAATAAGTAATAAAATCATTCACCTAACTAATATATAAAGCAAACTAGAGAAAATACAAAGGGGGAGGATAGAGAGTGTACAACGGAACAAGTAATAAGTGGACAAAGCATTTTGATTTCATAATAGTAGATGTTATATGCATTAATGTAGCGTTCTTTCTAGCTACACTGATATATTCAGGGTCTGGGCATATGTACAACACTTCCCTATATAGAAATGTAACAATATCATTAACGTTGATACACTTTTGTGTAGCGTTTTTTAGAAACGGATATTCAGGAATATTAAGACGAGGATATCTGAAAGAAATAAAAGATACAGTGTACCATAATGTTATAGTTATGGCAGTGCTGTTTGGTTATTTATTTTTGATACAGCAGTCAGGAAATGTGTCTAGAATAGTAATATTGCTATTCATTATAATAGACACAATATTAATGTACATAAGCCGTATATTATTTAAGAAGTTTTATGCGGTACGTAAGAATTATGATAATGCTAAGGAAAATATGTTGCTTGTTGTATCATCAGATATGGCGACAGACACTATCAACAAGATAAGCAACGGACCGGACAAGAGATTTGAGATAGTGGGAATCGCATTGACAGATGTGATGGACATTAAAGAATCACACATAGATGAAATAGAAGGAATACCTGTAGTGGCCGATGCTGATTCCGTATACGAATATGCCAGAGCAAATGTCATTAATGATGTATTTATCAGAGTAAGCGGAGTAAACAACTTCTTCGTAGAAGGCCTGGCATATGGATTTTTGAACATGGGAATTAAGGTTCATATAAATGTAGAATTTCTTACACATACTTTGCCAAATGCAGGATTTGAAACAATTAACGAGGTAGCAGTTGTAACGACAAGTATAAATCAGGTGTCACCGGTTGGAGCATTTGCAAAGAGAGCACTTGATATATGCGCAGGACTTGTAGGGTGCCTTGTTACAGCAGTATTGTTTATATTTGTAGCGCCTGCGATTAAGATTGCAGACCCTAACGGACCAATATTTTTCTGCCAGTTAAGAGCAGGAAAAAATGGAAAACCATTTAAGTTCTACAAATTCCGTTCAATGTATTCAGATGCAGAAGAACGCAAAAAAGAACTTATGGAACAGAACAAGATGGACGGACTTATGTTTAAAATGGACGCAGACCCCAGAATTATAGGAAGCGGAAAAGACGGCACAAAGAAAGGACTCGGTCATTTCCTTAGAGCTACATCAATAGATGAATTTCCGAATTTTTACAGTATATTAAAAGGCGACATGAGTCTTGTAGGAACACGTCCGCCAACAATGGATGAATACGAACAGTACGAAGCGCATCACAAGAGCCGTCTTGCAACAAAACCGGGACTTACGGGAATGTGGCAGATAAGCGGTCGAAGCGACATGACGGACTTTGAAGAAATAGTAAAACTTGATAATGAGTACATAATGAACTGGAGCTTTGGACTAGATATAAAGATTATACTTAAGACTTTTCTTGTGGTAATTGCCAGAAAAGGGTCAGTATAAAGTGATTTGATAAGGTTTAAGTATAAACGAAAATAACTATGTGAAAATTATTTGGCTAAATAAACTTAGCTAATAGAAATAATGAGATAAGTGAAATGTGGTGCCGGGCGTAGCCTGGCACTATGTGGAATAACAGGTAGGATGCCGATAATAAAAATAAGAGAAATGAGAAACAGGTAATATGAAAAATGGACAGTTGCGAATAGCAATGCTTGGTCATAAAAGAATACCGTCAAGAGAAGGCGGAGTCGAAATAGTAGTTGAGGAATTAGCTACCAGAATGGTGGAAAGAGGCAATAAGGTTACTTGTCTTAACCGTGCCGGGCATCATGTAAGTGGAAAAGAATTCGATGAAAAAAATAAAAAAGAATATAAGGGAATCAGATTAAAAACAGTTCCTACATTAGATAAGAAAGGACTAGCTGCTATGACTGCTTCTGTGACGGGAGGAGTATGCGCTGCATTTGGCAAATACGATGTAGTACATTTTCATGCAGAGGGTCCTTGTGCCATGTTATGGCTACCTAAATTATTTGGGAAAAGATGCGTGGCAACAATTCACGGACTTGACCACCAGAGAGCAAAATGGGGAAAACTTGCAAGTACATACATAATGATGGGCGAAAAATGTGCAGTAAAACATGCTGATGAAATAATAGTGTTAAGTAAGGGAGTACAGGATTATTTCAGAGAAAAGTATGGTCGTGAAACAAGATTTATTCCTAATGGAGTAAACAGACCGGTTATAAGAAAAGCAAATATAATTAAATATAAATTCGGACTTGAAAAGGACGATTACATATTGTATCTTGGACGATTAGTGCCGGAAAAAGGATTACGGTATCTTGTGGAAGCATTTAAAAATGTGAATACGAATAAGAAACTTGTAATAGCCGGTGGAAGTTCAGATACGGATGAATTTGCAAATGAAATAAAAGCAATGGCAAAGGGCGATGACAGAATAATATTTACAGGATTTGTTCAGGGCGAGGAACTGGATGAGTTGTATAGTAATGCGTATGTGTATACTTTGCCAAGTGACTTAGAAGGAATGCCGCTTAGTCTGCTTGAGGCAATGAGCTATGGCAACTGCTGTCTTGTGTCAGACATAGATGAATGTGCATCAGTAGTTGAAGATAAGGCTATAGTATTTGAAAAGTCAAACGTAGAGCAATTGCAGGAAAAACTACAGGAGGCTTGCGACAAGCCTGAGATGGTGGATGGATATAAAAAAGAAGCAGCAGATTTTATATGTGAAAAATACAGTTGGGATGATGTTGTGGAGAAAACGATGGAGTTGTATAGAGGAGTCTGAAATGGAAATAGGAAAGACAAAAGATAGAGAAAAATGGGTTGACTATGTAAAGGTTATAGCGTGCGTGTTAGTTGTATTAGGACATTTTTTTCAAAGTATGGTTAAGGCTACGATAATACCAGATAATGATTTATATAGTTGGTTTAATAAGACAATATATTATTTCCATGTACCTTTGTTTTTTATATGTAGTGGATATTTATATCAAAAATATAGCAGAATTAAAAATATACTAGATTGGAAAAATAATATAATAAAAAAGTTAATTGCGCTTGGAATACCTTATTTTGTATTTTCGATTGTAACATGGATACTAAAAACAATGTTTGCAGGAAGTGTGAATGATGAAATGTCTGGGTTAGCAGAATCCTTATTAAAAATCCAACGGCACCTTATTGGTATTTGTATAGTTTGTTTTTTATCTTTTTAATTACTATTACATATAAAAATAAAACTAATAAAATGTTATTGATTGCGTTTGCTATTGTTCTTAAAGCCATTGCATTATTGACAGGGGGAGTTGGAATATATGCTATTTCAACAGTTATGGTGAATGAAATATGGTTTGTTATAGGAATGTGCTTGACTGACATTGATATGGATAAGATGAATAATAGATTTGTAGGGATGCTGTTGGGAATTATATTTATCGTGTTAAGTGTGGTTGCTTATAAACAGAATATAACAAATGGCCTAGTTACATTTATACTTGGATTGTTAGCATGTGTTTCTGTTCTGTGGATAATGATTTCGTGTAGAAGATATAACAATAGATTTATGGATTATGTTGCAAAGTATACAATGCCAATATTTTTAATGCATACCTTATTTGCGGCACCAGTTAGAATTGTGTTAATGAAGATGGGATTAACCAATTCGATAATCCAAATAGTGATTGGATTAGCCATAAGTTTTATAGGACCTATATGTACAGCGATAGTATTGGAAAAAACAAAGTATTTGGAATTCGTGATTTATCCGAATAAAGTAATTAAACTATTGAAAAGGAGATAGATTGTGAAAATTTTAATGGTTAATAAATTTCTTTATCCTAATGGAGGTTCAGAAACATATATATTCAAATTAGGTGAGTATTTAGAAAGGCAGGGACACGAAGTACAATACTTTGGAATGGAACATGAAGGAAGATGTGTTGGAAATCATGCAGAAGCCTATACATCTGACATGGACTTTCATGGAGGCTCAAAGCTTTCTAAATTGACTTATCCAATTAAAACTATATATTCAAGCGAGGCAAGAAAGAAAATAAGGATTGTTCTTGATGACTTTCGGCCAGATGTAGTCCATTTAAACAACTTTACATATCAGATAACTCCAAGTGTTATATTAGAAATAAAGAAATGGTCAAAACAGACAGGAAATAAATGCAAGATAGTATTTACAGCGCATGATTATAATCTGGTTTGCCCAAATCATATGTGCAACAATCCAAATACACACGAAAATTGTGAAAAGTGTTTAGGCGGACATTTTATGAATTGCTTTAAAGGTAAGTGTATTCATGGAAGCACAGCCAAATCAGCAGTTGGAACAATGGAAGCAATGTTTTGGAAAATGAAAGGAACATATAAATACATAGATTCAATGATATGTTGTAGTGAATTTATGAAGACAAAGATGGATTCAAATCCTTTGTTTGCAAGTAAGACTATTGCACTTCATAATTTTATAGATAAAGTTGAATGGAAAGAAGCAGAGAAGAAAGATTATATTCTTTACTTCGGAAGATTTTCAAAAGAAAAAGGAATAGGAACACTTATAGAAGTGTGTAAGAAACTTCCAGATGTTCAGTTTATATTTGCGGGAACAGGTCCTTTGGAAGAAGAAATTAATGGAATTAGCAATATTAAAAATGTAGGTTTTCAAAAGGGAGAAGCTCTTGAAAAACTTATAAGAGAAGCAAGATTCTCTATATATCCATCAGAATGGTATGAAAATTGCCCATTTTCAGTAATGGAAAGTCAGATGTATGGAACGCCGGTTCTTGGTGCTAATATTGGAGGAATTCCAGAACTGATATCAGTAGGAAAGACTGGGGAATTGTTTGAAAGCGGCAATGGCGAAGATTTAAAGAGTAAAATCGATGAATTGTGGAATGACAAAGAAAAGTTAGATAAATACAGTGAAAACTGTAAAGATATTAGCTTTGATACTATTGAAGAATATTGTAATAAATTGATTAAGATATACGAATAAAAGGAAAATAGGAGAGGAAGCAATGGCAGAGAAGAAATTAAATGGTACAGTTATCGTAACATATAGATGTAACGCACGTTGCTCAATGTGTAACAGATACAAGGCACCATCAAAACCAGAAGAAGAAATTTCAATTGAAACAATTAAGAAGTTACCTAAGATGTACTTTACAAATATAACAGGTGGAGAACCTTTTATACGTACAGACTTGAAGGACATTGTTAGAGAATTATATAAGAAGAGCGATAGAATTGTTATTTCAACTAATGGATTCTTTACAGATAGAATTGTTGATTTATGTAAGGAATTTCCTAATATCGGAATTCGTATTTCAATTGAAGGTCTTGAACAGACAAACAATGAAATCCGTGGATTAGATGACGGATATAACAAAGGTTATACAACACTTAAGAAATTACGTGAAATGGGAATGAAGGATGTTGGTTTCGGAATGACAGTTCAGGATAAAAATGCACCTGACTTAGTACCACTTTATAAGATTTCTAATGAAATGGGTATGGAATTTGCAACTGCTTCATTACATAATAGTTTCTATTTTGTAGAAGCAAAAAATATAATTAAAGATCGTCCAATGGTAGCTAAGAATTTCGAAGATTTAATTAATGAATTACTTAGATCAAAGAGTCCTAAGAAATGGATGAGAGCATATTTTAACCATGGTCTTATTAATTATATTTATGGACAGAAAAGATTACTTCCTTGTGATATGAGTTTTGATACATTCTTTATTGATCCATATGGTGATGTAATGCCATGTAACGGAACAAAAGACAAAGAAGTAATGGGTAACTTAAACAATCAGAGCTGGGATGAATTATGGAATAGCCCTGAAGCAGAGCAGGTTAGAGCAAAGGTTCGCTGCTGTGACAGAGACTGTTGGATGATAGGTTCAGTGTCTCCAGCAATGCACAAGTACATCTGGAAACCTGGATTCTGGGTACTTAAACATAAGTTTAAAGCATTGTTTAGTAAACACCCATATAGTATGTATGAGAATAAAATTGTACGTGACTACAGGGATGGCAAGGTAACTAAAGAAGAATTAGATAAATGCAGTACTTGTGATATGTGCGCGACAATTAATGACGGATTAAGCGATGCTTCAAGAGAACAGCTTAAAGATAAGAGCGGTGAAGAAATAGTTGATGCAGATATTGCAAAACAGATGGGAGAATAGGTGCTATTAAGCGAACATAGGGAGAAATAAATACATATGAAAGTTATTGCTTTAAAAAATATAATTTTAGAAAAAATACTATCACATATAAGTTTGATATTCCAGAAGAATTAAGAAAACATATTAATATGGAATATATTGATGAACATAATCAAGGAACTTTATTTGTGAGACCACAAAAAGAAACAAAATTGGAAGAAATTCCAAAATCTATATTGTCGATTCCGTTTATTGGGACGATGATGGGAATTGCAATGTTGTATCAAATTCCTATTAAAGTTGATGAAGTGGATGCTGACTATTTGAAATCAACACAAGAACTAGGATTGATTTTTAACAAGATGTATCCACAAGGAAATCTGAAATTGAAAGTGATTTCAGATAGAGTTATTGAAAATAAAAAGAACAGTGTTGGAACAAACAAAACATCGGTGTTCTTTACAGGTGGAGTTGATGCTACAAGTGCATTGGTTGAAACAATTAATCTAAAACCGTTATTGATAAATATAGTTGGTGGAGACATAGCACTTTCAAATCAAAAAGCACATAGCAGATTAGAGGAGTATTTTAACAAAGTTAAAAATAATATTCCAGGAGTAGACTATTGTTTTGTTGAATCTAATTGTAGAGAATTGTTTAAAGAGTATTCCTTTGACGAGAAATTCAAAAAGTTTATTGATAGAGAACTGTGGTGGGGATATTGGGCAAGCGTTGCACATATAGTTGTGATGACTGCTGTTATAGCCCCAGTGATTTATTCGAAAAATATCAATTGCCATTATATAGGATCTTCGCATTCATCACTAGATAGCGCATTTGATGCCAATAATGAAGAAATAATTAATGCAATTAATTATTGTGGTTGTAAATTTATATCAGCTGATGCGGACTTGGATAGAAATGAGAAGGTTAAAAAGATAGTAGATTATTCTTCTAAAACAAACAAGTATTTCGAATTACAGGTTTGCTGGAATAAACAGGAGGGAATGAATTGCTGCAAATGTGAAAAATGCTATAGAACAATGATGAATATTTTGTCGGCACATGGAGATCCTAATAAATTTGGGTTTAGATATGATACTAAAAAAATGAAAGAAATAAGAACATTCTTAGAAATAACACCGATAAAATTAAGTTATTGGGAAACGACACAACATATGTTTGTGAAAGAGAAGGATTATTGGAAAGATACTGAATTATCATGGTTTATTGATTTTAAATTTAATAGACCTAAAGCATATGCCTATAAGATAATTAAAAGAGTAATAAGTAAGTTCAAATAGTAGATTTAACTAAAAAAGCGAGGACGCAAATGAGTGATATTACAATTCTAACACCTACTTATAATAGAGAGAAGCTTCTGCACAAACTGTACAAGTCATTATGTAATCAGAAAGATAAAGAGTTTGAGTGGATTGTTGTTGACGATGGAAGCAATGACAATACAGACGAGTATATTGAGACAATACAGAAGAAAGCAGATTTTCCCATTAGGTATTATAAAAAAAATAATGGGGGAAAGCACACGGCTCTTAATTATGGATGCCAATATGTTAAAACTAAATTGGTGTTTATTGTTGATAGTGATGACACACTAACAGATGATGCAATTTTAACAATTCAGCGAATATATGAAAAATATAAAAATGAAGATGACATTTGTGGGTTTAGTTTCCTGAGGGGAAAATCAAGAGGGGGGTATTTAAGCACATCGGGAGTACCAGAAGACGGAATGAAAGAGTCTTTTGTTGAGTGTAGAATAAATAGAAACATCGGTGGAGACATGGCTGAAGTTTGGTATACTCATTGCTTAAGAGAGTATCCGTTTCCTGAATTTTTGGGTGAAAAATTTTTGGGAGAAGATATTGTTTGGGTACAGATGTCAAAAAAATATAAGATGAGATTCTTTAATAAAGTTATTTATATTTCAGACTATTTAGATGAAGGATTGACTAATAACAGGCGAAAGCATAACATAAGTTCGCCAAACGGTTGTGTTGCGAGAGCGAAAACTTTTTTAGAATCAGATTCAATTTTAAAAGCAAAAATAAAAGCAGCATTACAATATCAAATATATGGAAGGTTTGCAGCACATTCATTAAAAAAATTATTTGAAAATACAAATAGTAAGTTGTTGTATATATTATGTTCTATTCCATCACAAGTATTGTATTACAAGTGGAAAAATAAATACCAAGAAAATATTTAGTGAAAATATATGTGAGGAGAATTAGGATGAACACAAATAAAGCAAGAGTTATAGCATTATATTTACCGCAGTTTCACCCAGTACCGGAAAATGATAAATTTTGGGGGAAAGGGTTCACAGAGTGGACAAATGTTGCAAAGGCAAAACCGCTTTTTCGTGGGCATAATCAGCCACGAATTCCGGCAGATCTTGGATTTTATGATTTAAGATTACCTGAAATTAGTGAGGCACAAGCTGAATTGGCGAAGGAAGCAGGGATTGAAGGATTCTGCTATTGGCATTATTGGTTTGGAAACGGAAAGCAGGTACTGGACATGCCTTTTGAAAGAACGGTAAATAGTGGGAAACCAGATTTTCCATTTTGCCTGGGTTGGGCAAACCATGATTGGACGACTAAAACTTGGGAGAAAGGAAAAGGAAGATCTAAAGATACCATGATTTTCAAACAGGAATATCCAGGTGATGAAGATTATATAATGCATTTTAATCAATTTCTTAAAGCATTTAAGGATGATAGATATATAAAAGTTGATGGTAAACTATTATTTTTAGTATTTAATCCTTTTGGAATACCCGACGTCAAACATTTTACTGAATTGTGGAACAAATTAGCAAAGGAGAATGGATTAGAAGGATTTCATTTTGTGGCAAGTAATTCAGCACCAAAGCTGAAATTGGATAGTACTACGAGTTCCTTTGAAAATGATTACAAAAAGAAAATAGAAGGAACTAGGGCGCTAGGATTTGATGCTGTAATGACGTCAAATCAAAAAAATGCGGAATTGAAGGTTAACAATGGTCATACAACAGAGTGCGAAATTTTTAACCCAATGCTGGAAAATTTAAAAAAATACTTAACTCTGTAATTCGCAGATTTATGCCAAGTTTATATGTTGAAAAGTATTCGTATAAAAAAATTATAGAGAATCTGTATACAAATCTGGATAAACGAAATGATGTATATCCACAGTTATTAGCTGGCTGGGACAGATCTCCAAGATCCGGGAGAAAGGCGATTGTTTATTATGGGACAACACCAGAAACATTTAAGTATGC
>ENA-OPCP01002273-OPCP01002273.1-human-gut-metagenome-genome-assembly--contig:-NODE-2273-length-10293-cov-2.491991_pt1 | contig 10293 bp, 7 predicted proteins | sample MGYA00241563_ERZ501477 | MGnify/ENA primary metagenome ERZ501477 (study PRJEB25962, sample SAMEA2042572) | human gut metagenome | biome: human gut; feature: human-associated habitat; material: faeces... | reverse complement strand
GATCTGCTCCCCCTCCAGGATCGATGGCGTTCCGCCGCCAAGGAAAATGCTGACAACGTGATAAGCCTTTGCAGAGTCCGCATAGGAACGGATCTTTCCGCAAAGGCTGTCCACATACGCCTGCCGCTCCCGCTGCGAGGAAGGGGCGGACAGGAAGTCGCAGTATTTACATTTTCTGACGCAGAACGGAATATGGATATATAATTCCAGTTCTTTCATCTGTTTCTCCTTTTATTTGTCATCCAGCTTCAGCACGCTCATAAAGGCTTTCTGCGGAATCTCCACATTGCCAATCTGGCGCATCCGCTCGCCGTCTTCGTCGAAAAGTTCGGTCGGGAACGGTCCGCTGCCCACCCGCGTGCAATAGGCCTTGAAGATGCCGTACACGTTGCCGATGCGCGACGGAGCTACGCCCAGACCGGTACAAACGCCGGCGCAGAGCGTGTTCGACGACGTGACGAAGGGATAAGTGCCGAAATCGATGTCCAGCATCGAACCCTGCGCTCCTTCGGCCAGCATCGTGTTATCCTCGTCGAGCAGGCGGTTCACCGCATGCTCGCTGTCGATCAGCCGGAAACGCTTGAGATTCTCGATTCCCTCGAACCACTTCTTCTCGTAGTCGGTCAGGTCGACCGGATAGTCGTATTGGCGGAGCAGTCCGAGGTGTTTTTCCTTCAGCCGCCCGTATCGTTCTCCGAATTCCGGCGATACGATATCTCCTATTCTCAGTCCGTTGCGTCCCGTCTTGTCCATATAGGTGGGACCGATGCCCTTGAGCGTCGATCCGATTTTGGTCTTTCCCTTGGCCGCTTCCGACGCCGCGTCGATCGCGCGGTGCGTGGGCAGGATCAGATGCGCTTTCTTCGAGATCAGCAGCTTGCCCTGTACGTCGATTCCGTCGGCTTCCAGGCCGGCGATCTCTTCGGAGAGGATGACCGGGTCGATCACCACGCCGTTGCCGATGACGTTGACCGAGCCGTCCCGGAAAATGCCCGAGGGAATCGTGTGCAGCACGTACTTCTTGCCCTCGAAGTGGAGGGAGTGCCCTGCGTTCGGGCCGCCTTGGAACCGGGCGATCACCCGGTAGGCGGGAGTGAGCACGTCTACGACTTTCCCTTTTCCCTCGTCGCCCCATTGCAAGCCTAAAACAACATCTACTTTTTTCATGCGAGTGTTCAAAAACAGGTTAAAGCGCAAAATTGCAGTCAAAGGTACGTAACTTTTTATTAACAGGAAACAAGTCGGCTCCGAATTTCGTCCGTGCGCCGTCCGTTCCGGGGAGAATCATACTAAGCGGGGCGGCGGAACGTTATTTTTGACGGATTCCGAGCGGAATTTCGGACCAAAAGTGTTAACTTAGCACCCTAAACCGTGTCGCGCATGCGTAAAATCTTCCTGCTCCTGCTCGTGCTGGCGGCTTGGCTGCCGGGGTATCGCGCGCAGGCTCAGCTCAACAAGGCTTATTTTTTCTACGCAGGGAGGAGTTTCCTGATCGAAAGCAAGTACCGGGACGCCATCGAGGTGCTCAACATCCTGCTGAGGGCCGACTCTACCGCCTACGAGGGCTATTTCCTGAGGGGCATTGCGAAGTACAACCTCGACGATCTGATCGGCGCCGATCAGGATTTCAGCGAAGCGATCCGGAAGAATCCCGTTTTCACCACCGCGTTCCAGTACCGGGCCATCACGCGGATGCGCATGGGCAATTACGACGACGCGCTGCGCGATTTTCAGGAAGCGATCGACCTGCGTCCCGATCTGCCGGGGCCCTATTACAGCCGGGGCGTCACCTACCTGCTGAGCCAGCAGTTCGAGAAGGCGATCGAGGATTTCGACACGTTTATCCGCTATGACAACAAGGTCTCGGACGCCTATATCAACCGGGGTACGAGCTACCTTTATTTGAAAGACACGACCCGCGCTCTGGAGGACTACAATACGGCGATCCGGACGAATTATTTCGATCCGGCGGGCTACAACCGCCGGGGTGCGCTCTACATGGCGCAGAAGAAGTACGACCTGGCTCTGGCCGATTTCGACAAGGCGGTCGGCTACGATTCGACTTACGTTCCCTCCTATTTCCACCGGGCTATGGTCTACTCGAGCACGAAGCGTCCGGTGCAGGCGATCGAGGACTTTTCGCGGGCCATCGCGCTCGACTCGACCAATGCGCTGACCTATTTCAACCGGGCGATCCTGCGCACGCAGATCGGCGACTATAATCGGGCGCTCGACGACTACAACCGGGTAGCGTTCTACTCGCCGAACAACGTGCTGGTTTATTATAACCGGGCCGCGCTCTACGCTCAGCTGGGCGACTACGAGGCCGCGATCCGCGACTACTCGCGCGCGATCGAGCTCTATCCCGACTTCGCGAACGCCTATCTGGGGCGCTCGTCGCTGCGCTATATGACCAACGATCTGGAGGGGTCCCGCTCGGACAAGCAGACGGCCGAGCGCAAGATTGCCGAGTATCGCTCGAAACTCAACGACAGCACCTTCTCGATCTATGCCGATACGAGCCGTCGCTTCAATCAGTTGCTGTCGTTCGAGAGCGAGTTCGCCGGCAACCGGTACGAGAGCCTGAACGCCAAGACCGGCAACATCGCGCTGCTGCCGATGTTCAAGTTCTCGCTGATGACTGCCGACACGCTTCCGCGTCCCAATCTCCCGGGACAGTATTACGTCGAGCAGTCCGAGCGGTTCCTCCGCGACGTCGGCGACCGGGGGCTGCGCTGGGTCAACCGCGACAGCGATCTGCCCGCCGACACGCTGTTCGTGATCGACGCCGCTTTCGTCGACCGGCTGCGCGGCGGCGACGACTCGTGGCAGGCCTATTTCCTGCGCGGCGTCTCGCAGTCGCTGATCCGTCAGTACACGAGCTCCATCGCGAACTATACGGCGGCGATCGACCGCAATCCGTCGAACCCGTTCCTGTATGTCAACCGCAGTACGACGCAGAGTGAGATGATCGATTTCATTTCGTCGATCGACAACGGCTACCAGCGGATCGCCGTCGACAGCGATCCGAGCAGCCGGCTGAAGACTCGCTCCGATCGCGTATACGATTACGACGAAGCGATCGCCGACCTGAACAAGGCGGCCAAGCTGCTGCCCGACTTTGCCTATATCTACTACAACCGGGGCAATTTGCTCTGCCTTTCGGGCCGGATGCCCGAGGCGATCGAGGACTATACGCGGGCGATCGAGCTGAATCCGTCGTTCGGCGAGGCCTACTATAACCGGGGGCTGATCCAGATATATTTGAAGGATACCCGCAAGGGATGTCTCGACATGAGCAAGGCCGGCGAGCTGGGCGTGGCCGACGCGTACAAGGTGCTGAGGATTTACGGCCAGCCGCCGGGCCGGACCCGATAGGAACGAAGCAACGACGGACCCAGTGCGCCTCTGCTCGGGCGCGGGCGGTGCGTCCGATGACGAATTATTAACTCAAACGAATCGAATGGTAGAATATTTACGCAAGAAGATCGCCGACTCGGCCGCCGCCCGCTGGACGGTGCTGGGGTTGGTATCGTTCACGATGCTGACGGGCTATGTCATGACCGACGCGATGGCTCCGCTCAAGACGATGCTCGAGCAGCAGCTCGGCTGGGACAGTACCGACTACGGCGTTTTTACCAGCGGTTACGGCTGGTTCAACATTTTCCTGCTGATGCTTATTTTCGGCGGGATGATCCTCGACAAGAAAGGCCCCCGCTTCACGGGAGTGCTTTCGGTCGGGCTGATGATCGCGGGCTCGCTGCTCAAGTATTGGGCCGTTTCGACCGATTTCGGAGGGGCGGTGACGTCGCTGAGCATCGGCTCGTGGCAGGTATTTTCGCTCAAATCGCAGGTGCTGTACGCGACGCTCGGCTTTGCGATATTCGGCGTCGGCATCGAAATGGTCGGCATTACGGCCAACAAGGTCGTCGTCAAGTGGTTCCGGGGGAAGGCCCTGGCGTTGGCCTTGGGGCTGAACGTCGCTGCGGGGCGTATCGGGACGGCGATCGCGATGTTCGGCTCGCTTCCGTTCGCCCGGGCGATGGGCAGTCCGAGCGCTCCGCTGCTGGTCTGCCTGATCATGTTCTGCATCGGGCTGCTGTCGTTCCTGGTGTTCTGCGTGATGGACCGTCGCTACGACCGCGAAACGGAAACGGAGCGTCCGCTCGACAACGAGAAGACCGACGAGGAGGAGTTCCGTTTTTCCGATATTTTCCGGATCGCCCGCATCAAGGCGTTTTGGTATATTACGATTCTCTGCGTACTCTTCTATTCGGCCGTGTTCCCTTTCCTGAAGTACGCTACCGAACTGATGATCCAGAAGTTCCATGTTTCGCCCGAGTTCGCCGGCTCGATCCCGGCGTTGCTGCCGTTCGGCAACGTACTGCTGACGCCGCTGTTCGGCAGCATCTACGATCGCAAAGGACGTGGCGCGACGATCATGCTGATCGGCTCGGCGCTGCTGGTGATCGTGCATGTGCTTTTCTCGATTCCGATGCTTACGAGCAGTTGGATCGCCGTCGTGCTGATCGTCCTGCTCGGCGCTGCGTTCTCGCTGGTTCCTTCGGCCATGTGGCCTTCGGTGCCCAAGATCATCCCGTACCGGATGCTGGGTACTTCGTACTCGATGATCTTCTGGATACAGAACTGGGGCCTGTCGTTCGTTCCGATGCTGATCGGCTACGTGCTCGACCGTTATTGCGTCAGCGGGACGATGCTGATCGACGGGATCGAGTCCACGAGCTACGACTATACGCTGCCGATGATGATCTTCGCGGGCTTCGGCGTGCTGTCGATCGTGTTCGCGCTGCTGCTCCGCCGCGAGGACCGCATCAAGGGGTACGGGCTCGAGCGGCCCAATATCGAAGAGCGTTCCGCGAGTTGATCCGAAACCTATTAATCTAAAACGATAAGCGATATGAAAAGACGAGATTTTTTGCGCGTCACGCTGCTCGGGGGCGCCGTCGCGACCGTTTTCCCGGCTGCTTTGTCGGGCAAGGGCAGGGGAACGGGAAAAGGAAAGCCGGGCTTCACGTTGTGGCAGCTTCCGTCGCAGGTCGATACGATCGGCAATTCCTACGTGCTGCAGACCGACGGGGGGCGTCTGGTCGTAATGGACGGAGGCATGAAGGACGAGACGCTTTTCCTGAAAGGGTTTCTCGCCGCGCTGGGCAACGAGGTGGAGGCATGGTTTGTTTCCCATCCCCACAACGACCATATGGGCGCTCTGACGGAAATTCTGAAGAAGCCCGGCGATCTGAAGATCAGAAAGATCTATCACTCCCGGTTTTCCGACTCGCTGCTTTCCGCCGAGCATCCCTACGATTCGTACGCCCGCGAGTTCTATGCCGAGCTCGACCGGCTCGACCCGGCCGCGACCGAGGTGGTCGATCTGCGCGAGCCGGGATTGGCGCTGAAGATCGACGGGCTGAACCTGAAAGTGCTGGGCGTGACCAACGAGGAGTTCCGAACCAATCCCTACAACAATTCGAGTACGATCATCCGGGCTTGGGACCGCGACAAGTCGGTCGTTTTCCTCGGTGATGCGGGTGTCGAGTGCGGCGACAAGGTGCTCGCCGGACCGTACCGGGACGATCTGAACTGCGATTACCTGCAGATGGCCCATCACGGCCAGCAGGGATGCAGCGAGGAGTTTTATAAGTCGATCCGTTTCCGCGCCTGCCTGTGGCCCACGCCGACCTGGGTCTGGAACAACGATAACGGGACGGGCATCAATACGCACAACCTCAAAACGTTCGACACCCGCCGCTGGATGGACGAGATCGGCATAACCGAGCATCATATCAGTTGGCAGGGGCTGACCCGGATCGGATAGTTCGTGCCTTTCGGCCGGAAATATTCCGGGGCGGTCGTCGCATGGCGGCCGCTCCGTTTTGTTTTACGGGGATATTTCGCGTGTTTATTGGTTCGGTATGCGTTTCTGAAAACTCGTCTTGCGATGGGGAAAGCCTGGTTGCTTGGCATGGCACGTCGGGGCGTCCTTTGTCTCCGGAGGTCAGGCACCGTTGAGGATTGTCTGCGAACGGGCCGACGGCCCGTGGAACGAGGTGCTCGGATTTCGGAGCGTGCGCATTTGCGTGTCTGCTGAGCGGCAATATCGGTGGGAAAAGCCGCGCATGGCCGAGGGCTCCTGCCGCGGCGGGAAGTTCGTCTCGTGCGATCAGCTGTCGTTGCTCGGTACGGTGCGACTTTCCGATGCGGACACGTCGTTGAGGATCGCCTTCCTGTTGCGGGCCGTCGGTACCGACAGCGTGGATATAGGCATCCGGTTGTCGTCCTGTGCGGTCCGCAGCGGGTTTTCGTACGAGGCCGGAACCGGATTCTTCCTGTTGCTTGAGCCGGCGGCGCTGGCCGGATGCGATCCGCAACCGTCCGTACGATTCCCGTGACGCCAGTACGACCGGGATGCCCAGAGTCGGCGAATTCGGCGGGGAAAAACTGAACTCCGGCATTTCGACTTCCGCTCTATGCGCGACGATTCGGCGCATCCCCGCGGCTGGTACGATAAGTACGGTATCCGGCATTGCGTTCGGCGCGAGGTCCGGCTGGCCGATTGATCCGCTTGACTGCCGCGGCTGACGTTCGCAGAGCTCGATTCCCGTGCGGATCGCGCCGAAGGCGGATCGTTCGCCGGGTTCGTCCGGTTCGGCTTCGCAGAGAGTGTTCCGGAACATTTTTCTTTTTGCTATCTTTGCCTTAGTTTCCGTTCGAAACGTTTTGTCCGATGAGCGCTGCCGATCTGCATAACGAAGTCCGATACCTGATCTCGACCGAGGAGGACGAGCTCTGGGGACTGACCGTGACCGGCGTCGGATGTCAGACCATTTCGGCCGAGCAGAGCTATCCGCCCGAGGGGCATCCGCAGGGCTACCGCTTCGACGTCGACGAAGGTCGCGTGCTGAGCGAGTATCAGTTGCTGTACATTACCGACGGCGAGGGCATTTTCACCTACGGCGAGGACCGCGAGTCGCAGCTGATCACCGAAGGCAAGATGTTTTTCCTGTTTCCCGGCGTGTGGCATACCTACAAGCCGTTCGCCAACTGCGGGTGGAAGGAGTATTGGATCGGTTTCAAGGGCGCCACGATCGACCGCATCGTCGCCGAAGGCTTTTTCCTGAATCAGGCGCCGGTGTTCAGCATCGGGCTCAACGAGCGTATCGTCGACCTCTATATCAAAGCCGTCGAGATCGCCGACGAGGAGCGCTCCGGCTTTCAGCAGGCGTTGTCGGGTATCGTGATGCACATGCTCGGGCTGATGTACTACCGTCACCGCACCCGCGAATTCGTCGACGAGAATGTGATCGGCCGGATCAACAAGGCGAAAGTCATCATGCGCGAGGGCATATACGACAACCTGTCGGCCAAGGACGTGGCCGACAAGTTGCATACGGGCTACTCGGGATTCCGGAAAGCGTTCAAGGAGTTTACCGGGACGTCTCCCGCCCAATACATGCAGGAGCTGAAGCTCAACGAGGCCAAGAGGCTGCTGACGACCACGTCGCGTCCGATCAAAGAGATTTCGTTCAGCCTCAAGTACGACAATCCGGAGTACTTCTCGATCTTTTTCAAGCGGCGTACGTCGATGACTCCGGTCGAGTACCGCCTGCTGGCGCGTCGCGGCAAGGACGATCCGTCGCAGGAGTAGGCGACGGCTGTTCTGCGCAGACCCGTTTCCCCTTCCGTGGCGGAGGACCCGAGCGGGACTTGCTCTTGTCCGCTCGGTCTCGGCCGTTTCAGAAAAGCGTTCGGCCGGTGTCTCGCTCGTCGCGGGGATCGCGTTGTCGGGAAACCGCTCGGCAGGCGTTTGACCGGCATGGAGGACCGGCTGCCGTGCGGGAGCGGCGTTTTTCTTGCGTGGAGCGTCGGCAATTGCCGAAAAGTTTGATAACTTTGCAAGTATTGTAACCGAAACGGCGGGCGGCTTGCGAGAGACGCTCGCAGGCGCAGAACCGAAAGGCATGGAAAACGACGACATCGAAGTTATTCAGATCAATATTCACGGCGAGGACAAGCCCGGCCTCACCTCCTCGCTGACCGACATTCTCGCGCGCTACGACGCGGCGATTCTGGATATCGGTCAGGCCAATATCCACCAGACCCTCTCGATGGGCATTCTGTTCAAGACCGACTCGATCCGCTCGGGCGATATCATGAAGGATCTGCTGTTCAAGGCTTACGAGCTCGGCATTCAGATACGCTTTCAGCCGATCACCGTCGAGCAGTACGAACAGTGGGTCGGCATGCAGGGCAAGAACCGTTATATCATTACCATGCTCGGTCGTAAGCTGACGGCCCAGCAGATCGCCGCCGTGACGCGCGTCGTGGCCGAGCAGGGACTCAATATCGACTCGATTCTTCGCCTGACGGGACGCGTTTCGCTCGACGAGAACGCGCGGGCCCCTAAGTCGTGCATCGAGCTGTCGGTGCGGGGGAATCCTCACGACAAGGAGGGTATGCAGTCGCGTTTTCTGCAACTGTCCACCGAGCTGGGCATGGACATTTCGTTCCAGAAGGACGACATGTTCCGCCGTTCGCGCCGGCTTATCTGTTTCGATATGGACTCGACGCTGATCGAAACCGAAGTGATCGACGAGCTGGCCGAGCGTGCCGGCGTCGGAGCCGAGGTGCGCGCGATCACCGAAAGCGCGATGCGCGGCGAAATCGACTTCGCGGAGAGCTTCCGCCGCCGCGTGGCGATGCTCAAGGGGCTCGACGAGTCGGTCATGGCCGACATTGCCGAGCACCTGCCGTTTACCGAGGGGCTCGACCGGCTGATGCACGTGCTCAAGCGTCTCGGGTTCAAGACGGCCATTCTGTCGGGCGGTTTCACCTATTTCGGAAATTATCTGCGCCGCAAGTACGGTTTCGACTACGTCTATGCCAACGAACTGGAGATCGAGGACGGCAAGCTGACGGGCCGCTATCTGGGCGACATCGTCGACGGCAAACGCAAGGCCGAGCTGCTGAAGCTCATCTCGCAGGTCGAGAACGTCGACATCGCGCAGACGATCGCCGTCGGGGACGGGGCCAACAACCTGCCGATGCTGAGCGTCGCCGGCCTGGGAATCGCATTCCACGCCAAACCGAAAGTCAAGGCGACGGCCGGCCAGTCGCTCTCGACGGTCGGGCTCGACGGAATTCTCTATTTCCTCGGCTACAAGGATTCGTATATCGATGACAAGCAATTCAAACTCTAAGATTTCGCAAAACCTAATCTGAACTGAATAGAATGAAGAACAATTCCGCAGCCAGAAGCATCTACGTGATAGGTGCGCTCTTTTTCGTTTTCGGTTTCGTCACGTGGATCAACAGCGTGCTGATTCCCTTTCTGAAACAAATATGCGAACTCACCGATTTCCAAGCCTATTTCGTGACGTTCGCTTTTTACATTTCCTATTTCGTCATGGCCATTCCGTCGTCGTGGGTGCTGCGTCGCAGCGGGTTCGTCCGGGGCATGTCTTACGGGCTGCTGGCTATGGCCGTCGGTTCGATTCTGTTCATTCCAGCCGCATTGGACCGCAGCTATGCGCTGTTCCTGCTCGGACTGTTCCTGCAGGGGACCGGGCTCGCGCTGTTGCAGACCGCCTCGAATCCGTATGTGACGATTCTCGGCCCGATCGAGAGCGCTGCGCAGCGCATCAGTATCATGGGCGTCTGCAACAAGATTGCCGGCATGACCGGTATTTTCCTGCTGAGCCGTTTCCTGTTCTCGGACATCGAGGGAATATCGGCCAAGATCGCCGGTCTGACCGGCGCCGATAAGATTGCCGAGCTGCATGTGCTTGCCGAGAAGATCATCGTGCCCTATGTCTGCATCACGGTCGTGCTGATTCTGCTCGCGCTGGTGATCCGGTTCGCGGCGAAGCTGCCCGAGATCGATGTCGAGTCGAATTGCGAGGAGGCCGGTCATGAGCGCCGCTCGCTGCTGGACTATCCCTATTTCTGGCTCGGGGCGGTCAGCCTGTTCCTGTATGTGGGCGCCGAGGTCGTCGCGATCGATACGCTGCCGCTTTACGGCGAGTCTCAGGGGCTGTCGGGCGACGTGGCGACGAAGCTGGGCATATGCAGTTTGGTGGCTACGACGATCGGCTATCTGATCGGTATCGTGCTCGTTCCGAAATACGTGCCCCAGCGCAAGGCGTTCATCGCATGCCTGACGCTCGCGCTGCTGTTTCTGGCAGGAGCGCTGCTCACGTCGGGTATTACGTCGATCGTTTTCATCGTGCTGATGAGCTTCGCGCATTCGCTGATGTGGCCGAGCCTGTGGCCGCT
>ENA-OPCP01002269-OPCP01002269.1-human-gut-metagenome-genome-assembly--contig:-NODE-2269-length-10322-cov-2.199961_pt1 | contig 10322 bp, 4 predicted proteins | sample MGYA00241563_ERZ501477 | MGnify/ENA primary metagenome ERZ501477 (study PRJEB25962, sample SAMEA2042572) | human gut metagenome | biome: human gut; feature: human-associated habitat; material: faeces... | reverse complement strand
TTATACCCTCATTGTCAAATCACTTCAGTTTCTTTATACTTTTGACCTGTGCTTCTGAAATAGTGGCGAAAGTCCTGTCAAGCACATACCTTAATTATAAACTTTAAAATTAATACGCATGAAAAAGAACAGGCGAAAAATCCTTTCGGGGAGTCGCAAGATTCTCTTTGCTATCTTAGCAGTATTTTTTTCTCTGAGTGCATCCGCACAACAATTTACTGCATCCGGTCAGGTGCTGGATGCACAGAAAGAACCGCTTATCGGTGTAAGTGTACAGGAAAAGGGGACAACTAACGGAGCGATAACTGATTTAGACGGTAACTTTACATTGACGGTCCAGTCCAATGCTACTTTAATATTCTCTTATGTAGGATATAAATCGCAGGAACAGAAAGCATCCCGACAGATGAAAGTTACACTTCAGGAAGACAATGAAGTACTTGAAGAAGTAGTTGTGATCGGCTATGGTTCGGTAAAACGTAAAGATGTTACGACAGCCATTTCCACTGTGTCTACTAAAGATCTTGATGTACGTCCCATCGTTTCTGCCGGACAGGCTATTCAGGGTAAGGCAGCCGGTATCTCCGTAATTCAGCCTAGCGGTACGCCGGGAGGAGAGATGTCTATCCGTGTGCGTGGTACTACTTCTATGAACGGAAGTAACGATCCGCTATATGTAGTGGATGGTGTTCCTGTGGATAACATTAAGTTTTTATCTCCGAATGATATTGAAAGCATGCAGATTCTGAAAGATGCCTCTTCGGCTTCTATTTATGGTTCGCGTGCTGCCAATGGTGTAATTCTGATTACAACAAAGGCCGGAGCGACCGGAAAGGCAAAAGTATCTCTGACAGCACAGTTTGGCTTGAACAAGGTGGCGGATAAGGTAGAATCTCTGAATGCTGCGCAGTATAAAGAGTTACAGGATGAAATCGGACTGGTATCCTTGCCTGATGGACTGCCCGACCGTACTGATTGGTTTGACGAAACATATAAGACCGGAAAGATGCAAAATTATCAGGTAGCAGTATCTAACGGTAATGAAAAGATGAAATACTATCTTTCTGCCGGATATCTCGATGAAAAGGGAATACTGGATATCTCTTATTACAAGCGTTATAATTTCCGGGTGAATCTTGAAAATCAGATTCGTAGCTGGTTGACAGTAAGTGCTAATATCTCCTACTCGGACTATACCAGTAACGGAGGGGGAGCGATGGGAACAGGAGCGAATCGTGGTGGCGTTGTATTGGCTGTTATCAATACGCCGACATATGCTCCGATCTGGGATGCTTTAAATCCGAACCAGTATTACAATAACTTCTATGGAGTTGGAAATATCACCAACCCGTTGGAGAACATGGCACGTGCAAAGAATAATAAAGATAAGGAAAACCGTTTGCTGGCATCGGGCAACGTGTTGCTTACCTTGCTGCCGGAGTTGAAGTTTAAATCAACTCTAACACTTGACCGTCGCAATGCTGTAAATACCACTTTTCTTGATCCGATTTCTACTGCCTGGGGACGTAACCAGTATGGTGAAGCCTCCGACAACCGGAATATGAATACGGTATTGACATTCGACAATGTATTTACTTACAATAAGAACTTCAAGAGACATGGCCTGGAGGTAATGGCAGGGTCATCGTGGACGGATTCAGACTACTCTAACAGTTGGATAAACGGTTCACACTACCGCAATGATCTGATACAGACCTTGAATGCCGCAAACAAGATTGCCTGGGATAATACCGGTACAGGTGCTTCTCAATGGGGAATTATGTCATTTTTCGGACGTGTAGCTTACAATTTTGATAGTAAGTACCTGTTGACGGCTAACCTGCGTGCCGACGGTTCTTCTAAGTTGCATCCTGATCATCGTTGGGGGGTATTCCCATCGTTCTCAGCTGCCTGGCGTGTATCTTCCGAGAAGTTTATGGCTGATCTGACGTGGATTGATGATTTTAAAATACGTGGAGGCTGGGGACAGACAGGTAATCAGTCTGGTATTGGTGACTATGCTTATTTGCAACGTTATAATATCGGTCGTATTGAATGGTTTAAGGTAGCGGCTGAAGGTGATACAACAGATTATGCGAATGCGGTACCGACTATCAGCCAGGCCAATTTACGGACGTCTGACCTTACTTGGGAAACGACTACTCAGACCAATATTGGTCTGGACCTGACAGTATTGAATGGACGTTTGACTTTTAACATGGACTACTATTACAAGAAGACCAAGAACATGCTGATGAACGTATCACTGCCTGCCGGTGCTGCTGCAGCTACTTCTATCGCCCGTAATGAAGGTGAAATGACTAATAAAGGTTTTGAGCTTACCATTAGTTCGAAGAACTTCCGGGGGGGAGCATTTACCTGGGATACGGACTTCAATATTTCCTTCAACCGGAACAAATTGACGAAACTTGAATTGCAGAAAGTGTACTATGATGCCAAAACTGCGGATGTAGTCAACGATTATGTAGTGCGTAATGAGCCGGGACGTGCTTTAGGAGGCTTTTACGGATATATCAGTGACGGTGTAGATCCTGAGACTGGTGAATTAATGTATCGTGACCTGAGTGGTGATGGTAAAATCTCGACTTCCGACCGTACTTATATCGGCGACCCGAATCCGGACTTTACTTATGGTCTGACCAACACTTTCTCATGGAAAGGATTTAATTTGAGTGTGTTTATCCAAGGCTCTTACGGAAATGATATCTTCAATGCTTCCCGTATAGAAACAGAAGGGATGTACGATGGAAAGAATCAGTCTACCAAAGTACTGAACCGCTGGAAGATACCTGGACAGATAACCAATGTGCCGAAAGCTAATTTCAAGTTGCTGAACTCTACTTACTTTATTGAAGATGGCAGTTACCTGAGATTGAAAGACGTTTCCTTGTCGTACAACTTTAAGGGCAAATTACTGCAGAAATGGGGAATCACCCGTCTGCAACCTTACTTTACCGCTACCAATCTGCTGACATGGACAAGCTACTCCGGCATGGACCCGGAAGTAAACCAATGGGGCAACAGCGGTACGGTGCAAGGCATCGACTGGGGTACATACGTGTTTGGTATTAATGTTGAATTCTAATGAAAGGAAAGACTATGAAACTAAGATATATATTTTATGGACTCACTTCCGGTTTGCTGTTCGGACTTTCTTCCTGCTCACTGAATTACGATCCGATCGATACTTATTCGGATGTGACCGAAGGTGTGACGGATACCGGTACAAAGGTGGTATTTAAAGATAAAGCGGCTGTAGAAAGTCACCTGACGACTATCTACAATCAAATGCGCGACCGTCAGGAACACTGGTATGTGGACTTGTTGCTCATATCAGATTCGCATGCGGATAATGCGTACGCAGGAACTACGGGAGCTGAGGTACTTCCGTTTGAGAACAATTCCATCGAAGGTTCCAACTCTGTGCTCGAACGTGACTGGAACCGTTATCTGGAAGACGTTGCCCGTGCCAATAAATTGATATGTAATATTGACTTGGTGACCGATAACTCTTTGACTACTGCCGAACGTGCGCAGTATAAGGCGGAAGCAATGATATTCCGTGCCATGGTCATGTTCGATATGGTACGTCTGTGGGGGGATTTCCCGGTTATTACAACGGTAGCTGATGATATTACTTCAGAAAATATCGAAGATGTGTATGAACAATATTTCCCGGCACAAAACACAGAACTGGAAGCTTATCAGCAGATAGAGAAAGATTTGCTGGCTGCCATCCAGCATGCGCCGGATAATACGGCAGGCAACAAAACTCTGTTTACAAAATCCGTAGCCCGTACTCTTCTTGCAAAGATCTATGCAGAGAAACTGTTGCGTGACTATTCAAAAGTAATCCGTTACTGTGACGAGGTGAAGGCTGATGGTTTTGAGCTTGTGAAGGATTTTAGCGATTTGTTCGGCATGAATGCTGCCGGAACGGATGCAAAAGTCCGTAATACTAAAGAATCTATACTGGAAGCTCAGTTTACTCCCGGTTCGGGTAACTGGTGTACATGGATGTTCGGACGTGACCTTGTAAACTGGAATAATAACTTCACTTGGGCAAAATGGGTAACTCCGTCACGTGATTTGATCAATGCTTTCAAGAAAGAAGGAGATCAGATTCGCTTTCAGGAATCCGTAGTTTACTATGATTGTAATTGGAGTAACTATTATCCGTCGGACAATTATCCTTTCATGTACAAATGCCGTTCGGCTAATAGCAGCATTATTAAATACCGCTATGCTGATGTGCTGTTATTGAAGGCAGAAGCATTGATCATGCAGGATACGCCGGATCTGGAAGCGGCAGCTAAGATCATCGACGAAGTGCGTGAACGTGCCGGATTGGGCGAATTGTCTTCATCCGTACGTAAAGACCGGGATGCGATGATTACCGCATTGCTCAACGAACGTCGGCTGGAACTGGCATTCGAAGGACAACGCTGGTTTGATCTGGTTCGTCTGGATAAGGTAGAAGAGGTGATGAACGCCGTATATGCGAAAGATTCAGGTCGCAAGTCACAGGTTTACGCCTTTGATAAGAACTCTTATCGCCTGCCTATCCCACAATCGGTAATCGATGCCAATGACAAGATTGAACAGAACCCCGGATATTGATAGAGCCGGAGATAACATCACTTATAATGTATTTAAATAGAAAAAGAAACTAACGATTATGATAAACATGAGAAATATAGCACTGACCTTTTTAGGATGCTTCACCATATTAGCGGCTTGTAGCAATAGTGATGATGCGGAAAAACCGGTAGTACCTGTCCCCACCGGAGATGTAGCCATTTATACGACAACCAGCAGTCTGACCCGTGATTTGACCCGTGATGCGGTTAACTTCAGCCCGAAAGACAATTTGGCTCCAACCACAATAACTTTGAATCCTGCGGAACAGTACCAGACGATGGATGGTTTCGGAGCAGCTATCACAGGTTCTACCTGTTACAACCTGTTACTGATGAAACCGGCTGACCGTCATGCTTTCCTGACGGAAACATTCTCCGATAAAGATGGTTTCGGATTCAGTTACATCCGTATTTCCATTGGTTGTTCGGACTTCTCGTTAAGCGAATATACCTGCTGTGATACGAAAGGGATCGAAAACTTTGCTTTGCAGAGCGAAGAAAAGGACTATATCCTTCCGATCCTGAAAGAGATTCTGGCCATTAACCCTTCTATCAAGGTAATTGCTGCTCCTTGGACCTGTCCGAAATGGATGAAAGTGAAAAGCCTGACAGACCGTACACCATTGGATTCGTGGACGAACGGACAATTGAACCCGGATTATTATCAGGATTATGCTACTTATTTTGTGAAATGGATACAGGCATTTAAAGCCGAAGGCATTGACATTTATGCAGTAACTCCGCAAAATGAACCTTTGAACCGTGGCAACTCCGCTTCGCTCTATATGGAATGGGAAGAACAAAGAGACTTCGTGAAAACAGCGCTCGGTCCTCAGATGAAAGCTGCCGGACTGTCTACCAAGATTTATGCTTTCGACCATAACTACAATTATGACAATATCGAATCGCAGAAGAACTATCCGGGCAAGATTTACGAAGATGCCGCTGCTTCTCAGTATCTGGCAGGTGCTGCTTACCATAACTATGGCGGCAACCGTGAAGAATTGCTGAATATACATCAGGCATATCCTGAGAAAGAACTTCTGTTTACAGAAACTTCTATCGGCACATGGAACAGCGGACGTGACTTGTCGAAGCGTCTGATGGAAGATATGGAAGAGGTAGCATTGGGAACAATCAATAATTGGTGTAAGGGCGTAATTGTCTGGAATCTGATGCTCGATAACGACCGTGGTCCGAATCGTGAAGGTGGTTGTCAGACTTGCTATGGTGCGGTAGATATCAATAACAGTGATTATAAGACAATCATACGTAACTCTCACTACTATATCATTGCTCATCTTTCAAGTGTTGTGAAGCCGGGAGCTGTGCGTATCGCCACTACCGGTTATACGGACAATGGTATTACCTGTTCTGCTTTCGAAAATACGGACGGAACGTATGCCTTTGTTCTGATAAACAACAATGAGAAGTCGAAGAAGATAACTGTCAGCGACGGTCAACGTCATTTCGCTTATGACGTTCCCGGTAAATCAGTAACTTCATACCGTTGGGCAAAGTCAAAGTAAGAACCTTAAAAGTATAAAGACAATGAAAAAAAGTATCTATATAACATTGGCATTGGCGGGAATCTTATCCATGAATTCCTGTAATGATGACGAGTTCCTTCCCGGTAATCCGAGTATGGAGATCAAGGCGGAGAATGCGGATGCCCTTTTCGGCGACAGCCTTCCGTTTACGATCAAGGCTTCGGATGTAGACGTTCCTCTTTCTACTTTGAAAGCGCAGCTTTTCTATGGAGAAGAACAGGTCTCTGAAACGGTGATCCGAACAAAGACAAGTGGAAGCGACTATACCGGAAAGATTTATATTCCTTATTATGCTAATATTCCTAACGGAAAGGCGACATTGAAGTATATCCTTCAGAATATTCACTTTACTACGACGGAACAGGAAACGGAACTTACGTTGGCACGCCCGGACTTTCCTTATCTGACCTTGGTAGATGAAGAAGGACAGGAGTACCGGATGGACAGGCAATCGATGTATCATTATAGCGTATCGGGAGACTTTTCGCAGAAGATGAAAGCGTATATCAAAACTCCGAAAGTAGGGGAGCACGGCAACGAGCTAACTTTTGGCTGGGAAGACAATACGATTGCAGTAGGCTCTACTACGTCTATCCCGTTCTCCAATACAGAGCCGGGCAATTATACGATTCAGTTTAATACTTTCAACTATGAAGCGAGTCCGTTTGCCAAATTATTGTTGAACGGAAAAGAAATGGAACTGGTAGAAAACGATGTATATGCTGTTAAATTGTCGTTAAAGCAGAATGACATTCTGACGTTCGAAGGAGTGCCTGCTTATGATGAATGGTGGATTGATCCGGACTTCTTTGAAAAGCAGGAGGATGGAACACTGAAGTTCCTGCCGATTGACGGAAGCTATCAGATTACAGCAAACGGTAAGAGACAGTACTTCTCTGTCATAGCTTTAAAAGACGGTGAAGCAGCTAAATTGCAGGATGACGGAACAGGAGCTATCTGGGCTATCGGAAATGGAATTGGCAAGCCGTCGGTATCTTTGTACGAAGTGGGATGGACGCCGGAGAATGGTTTGTGTATGCCGCAACTTACGGCAAAGAAGTATCAGCTTACGTTTACTGCCGGTGTGACTATGAAAACAAGTGATATTGACTTTAAATTCTTCCACATAAACAAGTGGGATAATGGTGAATTTAAGGGAGATGCCATCTCTACTACAAGCGACCTTGTTGAAATAACAGAGTCGGGTAACTTGAAGTTGCAGGAAGGTCAGAAATTTGAGAGAGGTGGTGTTTATAAGTTTACGGTAGATGTAACGAAAGGTAATACCAAAGCAGTACTGACTGTAGAGAAAGTAGGACAGGTAGACTTGCCGCGACCGGACATTACAATCAATGGAATGAAGCTGGAAGAAGGCAGTTCCGATATGTATCAATTGCAGATGTCTTTGACGCAGAACCAGACACTCGAAATAGGTGGCATCGAAGATCTAAATGATTGGTATGTTGATCCGGATTATCTGGTGAAGACCGGAGATAATCACTTGAAGTTCTTGCCGGTTGCCGGTAGCTACAGGGTGATGGTAAATGCTACACGCAAATACTTTGCAGTAGTACGTATGAATGGCAATAGTGAAGCCGGACTGGATGCTGACGGGCATGGTGCCGTATGGTTGTTGGGCTATGGTATGGGCTCTCCGTCTATTAAGGACGAATTTAACTGGGACTTTTCGACTGCTTATTGTGTGGCGGAAATCAGTCCGAAAGTTTATCAGTTTACTGGGAAGACTGGTGCTGAAGGCAGTACGGCTATTGGTGAACGCATACGATACGATTATATCAGTGTTAAATATCTGGGTGGAAAGTCTTGGGATCAGCAATTTCATCAAAAGAACCTGCAAATGGATCAGGCTACCCGGAACTTATTCAATGTTGATGAGGAAAATCTTGTATTGGCCTCTCCGTTGGAACAGGGAGTTACTTATGTGTTTACGTTAGATTTCACTCAGGGGATAGATAAAGGAATTCTTTCTGTTGTGAAGAAGTAAAAATACAGAAATCATTTATGAACATGAAATTTAAAGCAACGTTACTTGGCTTGTCTATAGCCGCCGTTTTACCGACTATGAATATGGCGCAGACACCAGTATATCTGGACACGAGCAAGCCTATCGAAGAACGGGTGAAAGATGCGCTGAGCCGTATGACACTTGAAGAGAAGGTGAAGATGACTCATGCGCAGTCTAAATTTAGTTCACCGGGAGTCCCTCGTCTGGGGATTCCCGAAGTATGGGCAACCGATGGCCCTCACGGCATCCGTCCCGAAGTATTATGGGATGAGTGGGATCAGGCAGGATGGACAAACGATTCCTGTATAGCCTATCCTGCATTGACTTGCCTTTCTGCAACATGGAATCCCGAAATGTCTTACCTTTATGGGAAGAGCATTGGCGAAGAAGCCCGTTACCGGAAAAAAGATATTCTCCTGGGGCCCGGTGTCAACATCTACCGTACCCCGTTGAATGGGCGTAATTTTGAATATATGGGCGAAGATCCGTACCTGTCTTCCATGATGGTAGTTCCTTATATTAAGGGAGTACAGGAAAACGGTGTTGCTGCTTGTGTGAAGCATTACGCATTAAACAATCAGGAGTTCAACCGTCACACCACCAATGTTCATTTGAGCGACCGTGCTCTTTATGAGATTTATCTTCCGGCTTTCAAAGCGGCTGTTCAGGAAGGTGGTGCTTGGGCGATAATGGGAGCTTACAACCTTTATTCGTTTAGTGAAGATACCGACTCCGGTAAGCTCTATAAGACTCAGCATGCGTGCCATAATAAGCGATTGCTGCAAGATATTTTGCGTAAGGAATGGGGCTTTGATGGTGTCGTCGTTTCAGATTGGGGCGGAGTACATGATACTTTCCAGGCCATTTCGAATGGTCTGGACATGGAGTTCGGTTCATGGACAAACGGACTTTCTGCCGGAACAAGGAATGCTTATGACAATTACTATTTGGCACATCCTTACCTGAAACTGATCCAGGACGGCACAGTCGGAACCAAAGAACTGGACGAAAAAGTGAGTAATATCCTCCGTCTGATCTTCCGCACTTCGATGAACCCGCATAAACCTTTCGGTTCTCTGGCTTCGCCCGAGCATGGACAAGCCGGACGAAAAATCGGTGAAGAAGGAATTGTACTGTTACAGAATAAGGATAATGTATTGCCTATTGACTTGAAGAAAGCCAGGAAGATTGCTGTTATCGGTGAAAACGCCATTAAGATGATGACTGTAGGCGGTGGTAGTTCTTCTCTGAAAGTGAAATATGAGATATCTCCTTTGGACGGCTTGAAGAACCGCGTAGGTTCACAGGCGGAAGTTTTGTATGCCCGTGGATACGTTGGTGACCCGACAGGGGAATATAATGGAGTACAGACCGGACAAGATTTGAAAGACGACCGTTCGGAGGATGAACTTCTTGCTGAGGCTGTAGAAGTGTCTAAAGATGCGGATTACGTAATTTTCTTCGGTGGACTGAACAAGAGCAATCATCAGGATTGCGAAGATTCGGACCGTGCATCCCTTGGGTTGCCGTATGCGCAGGACAGAGTGATTGGCGAGTTGGCAAAAGTAAATAAGAACTTGATTGTCGTAAATATCTCCGGTAATGCGGTTGCCATGCCTTGGGTAAATGAAGTGCCCGCTATTGTTCAGGGTTGGTTCTTAGGTTCGGAAGCCGGAACAGCTCTTGCTTCGGTACTGCTAGGAGATGCTAATCCGTCGGGGAAACTTCCTTTTACTTTTCCTGCAAGACTGGAAGACGTAGGCGCACATAAACTGGGTGAATATCCGGGGAATAAAGAAGAGTTGGCATACTCCAAGAACAATGGTGATACCATAAACGAAATCTATCGTGAAGATATTTTTGTAGGCTATCGCTGGGCAGACAAAGAAAAGATCAAACCGCTTTTCCCGTTCGGACACGGATTGAGCTATACTACTTTCGCTTACGGGAAACCTTCGGCTGACAAAAAGGTGATGACTGCCGATGATACCATCTCTTTCACGATCAACGTAAAGAATACAGGTACTCGTGAAGGTCAGGAAGTTATCCAGCTTTATGTCAGCGATAAGAAATCCTCTCTGCCTC
>ENA-OPCP01002268-OPCP01002268.1-human-gut-metagenome-genome-assembly--contig:-NODE-2268-length-10326-cov-2.083439_pt1 | contig 10326 bp, 7 predicted proteins | sample MGYA00241563_ERZ501477 | MGnify/ENA primary metagenome ERZ501477 (study PRJEB25962, sample SAMEA2042572) | human gut metagenome | biome: human gut; feature: human-associated habitat; material: faeces... | reverse complement strand
GGGATTCGTCGCCTGGTTTCTCTGGATGGCTGTCCATCTGCGCTCGATCCTGGGTGTCCGTAACCGACTGGAAATCCTACTCAACTGGTTTTGGAATTATCTGACCTACGATCAGGCAATCCGGCTGATCTTTAAGACAAAACGAACTCCGCCCGATGACACAGATTCGTCTTCGTAACGTATTCTCACACGTTTTCAACGATTTATCCGCATTTTCACCTCCACTATTTTCATTGTCAATAATTTATTGTATTTTTGTCCCCCTAAAATTATAGATACACAAATGCGGAAATTAAGAAACATTGCCATTATTGCGCACGTCGACCACGGAAAAACAACCCTCGTGGATAAAATGATTTTGCAGGGCAAACAATTCAGAGAAAACGAAAAACAAAGTGGAGATTTAATTCTGGATAATAATGATCAAGAACGTGAACGGGGAATTACTATCCTGGCAAAAAACGTTTCTGTTCATTATAAAGACTATAAGATAAACATTATAGACACTCCGGGCCACTCGGATTTCGGCGGAGAGGTGGAACGTGTATTGAACATGGCCGACGGCGTATTGTTACTGGTGGATGCTTTCGAGGGCACGATGCCCCAAACCCGCTTTGTATTGCAGAAAGCGTTGGGATTAGGCAAGAAAGCTATCGTGGTGGTAAATAAGGTGGATAAGCCGAACTGCCGACCGGACGAAGTGCAGGAAGAGGTCTTCGATCTGATGTTCTCACTGGGAGCCAGTGAAGAACAACTGGATTTTAAAACGATTTACGGAAGTGCCAAACAAGGCTGGATGTCGACGGACTGGAAAAACAAAACAGAAGATATTACCGCCCTTTTGGACGCAATCATCGAAGATATCCCCGAACCCGAAGCAACCGAAGGAACTCCTCAGATGATGATCACTTCATTGGAATATTCCTCTTATATCGGGCGGATCGCTATCGGTAAACTGACCCGGGGAAAACTGAAATCCGGTATGCCGGTCACCCTTTGCAAACGAGACGGGGTGACACAGATCAAAAGCCGGATCAAAGATTTGATGTTGTTCGAGGGACTGGAAAAACAAAAGGTAGAGGAAGTAGAGGCCGGAGAAATATGTGCTATCGTAGGTATCGAAGGATTTGAGATCGGAGATACTATCGCCGATTTTGAAAATCCGGAAGCCCTGACCCCGATCGCTATCGACGAGCCGACGATGAGCATGCTGTTCACGATCAACGACTCTCCCTTTTTCGGCCGCGAGGGCAAGTATGTCACCTCGCGTCATATCAAGGAGCGGCTCGACCGCGAGTTGGAGAAGAATCTCGCGCTGCGGGTCGAGCCCGGGGCGTCGTCCGACAGTTTCGTCGTGTACGGACGAGGCGTGCTGCATCTGTCGGTGCTGATCGAGACGATGCGCCGCGAAGGGTACGAGCTTCAGGTAGGGCAGCCGAAAGTCATCATCAAGCAGATCGACGGGCAGAAGTGCGAGCCGGTCGAGGAGCTGACGATCGACATTCCCGAGGAATACTCGGGCCGTGCGATCGAGTTGGTTACCAAGCGCAAGGGTACGATGACCGACATGGCGACCGTGCACGACCGTCAGCGCATCGTGTTCGACATTCCGTCGCGCGGCATCATCGGACTGCGCAGCAACCTGCTGACGGCTACGGCCGGCGAGGCCGTCATGTCGCACCGGCTGAAAGGCTTCGAGCCTTATAAGGGCGACATGGAGATGCGTCAGAACGGCTCGCTGATCGCGATGGAGACCGGTACGGCCTATGCCTACGCGATCAACAAGCTGCAGGATCGCGGCACGTTCTTCGTTTCGCCTCAGGACGAGATTTATGCCGGTCAGGTCGTGGGCGAGAGCACTCGCTCCGAGGATATCGTCATCAACCTGACCAAGTCCAAGAAGCTGACCAATATGCGTGCGAGCGGGTCGGACGACAAGGTGTCGATCGCGCCGCCGGTCATTTTCTCGCTAGAGGAAGCGCTCGAGTATATCAAGGAGGACGAGTATGTCGAGGTGACGCCCAAGTCGATCCGCCTGCGCAAGATCATTCTCGACGAGACGATGCGCAAGCGTCAGGCGAAATAGCGGGTTTCCCCGGTCCGCCGTAACGACGCGGGAAAACGGGGCGAGGACCGTTTCGGCAGTTCGCCGGGCGGTTGGAGCCCGGGGCGAATTTGCATTTTACGGTTTCGCCCTTGTCGGAACGATTTCTGACAGGGGCGATTTCCGTTTTAGGGGACTTGTCGGAAGCCTCTTTTTCATTCCTTATAAAAAAATCGTCCGCGCGTTTGCGGTGTCGCCGGTTCCGGGTTGTTCGTAAGCTATGTCCTGTGGGGGCGCATGGCTGCCGGTCCGACGGGGGCGGTTTTCCGACGGGCCGGGCGTTTCGTCGCAGTGCCGTCCGGCCGTTTGCGTCGGCTCGCTCTTTCGGGGAAGTGGAGCCGGAAGCGCGTTTTCTCGGGGGAAGAGCGTCGGCGGGTTGATCGGAACGCGGATTATACCTATCTTTGTTAGGACCTACTGCGTCGAATTTAAACGAAAACTCACATGAAGAAGATTTTTGCGGCGGCGCTCGTGCTGCTTGTCGTTCCCTTTTCCTCCTCTGCGTGGGACAAGCTGGGACACGACGTTTCGGCGATGATCGCTTGGGAGAATATGACTTCCAAGGCGAAGAAGAACATTTCCAAGTACCTCGAGGGACACGACGACATCGTCTACTACGCCTCGTGGATGGATTACATGGGCTATGTGACCAAGAGCGGCTACTCGAACGAGTGGTTCGACCACTGCGTACCCGTCAACAAGGATTTCGAGTATGCCGAGGGCGATTTCCCCGGCGATGCGCTGATGGCTATCGAGAAAGCCATCGAGCGTCTGGGCGACGGGAAGTACCGCAACCTCGACGACTCGACCGTGCTGCTTCTGATCAAGCATCTGGTCCATTTCCTGCCCGACATGCACTGTCCGGCGCATGTGATCTACAATTACCGACCCTCGAATTACTGGGTGGAGATCAACGGCCGCAAGGAACTTTTCCATAGCGTATGGGACAACATGCCTTCTTACGGCCCTCATGCGTGGAGCGTTTCGGAGTGGTGCCGGTATTTGGGACACTGCACCAAGGAGGAGCGGGCCGAGATGGTCGAAGGCACGCCGAGGGAGTGGGTCGCCGATAACGCCCGCAACTGCATCGTCGCTTACGACATCGTCCGTCCCGATGAGAATGTATCCGATCCGGACCGGTATCGGGGCAATCTGCTGGCCGAGCAGCAACTGCAGAAAGGAGGCTTCCGCCTGGCTCATGTGCTGAACTCGATTTTCGGCCGTTAGCCTTCGGGCGTTCCGTGCCGTCTTTCCTGCGACGGAAAATATAAGAGGCTGTCCGAATCGTGGCAGCCTCTTTTGTATTCACTGCTTTGGAAATATTCCGAGGCGATCGTATGCTTCGGTGTGCCATGCGCGTTCGCACCCGGATTTCCGTATCTGTCAGTTGCGGTTTGCGGCCGCAGGCCGCGCATCCGATTAGGCCCTGCCGTGAAATTTCCTCGGAGGGAACGTCATACGAGGAAGCCGGAGGCATCGAAAACTCGAAGGCCGGTGCGGTAAGGGTATATGATCGGGCATTTTGGAATATGTGATTCCGATGTGCCTTTCCCCCCCCCAAAAAAAAACGGACGGTTTAACGTTATCAAAACCCCGAAAGTTTTTTGTCTGACTTTCGGTGGTATGTCATTTTCGGGAGACTGAAAAGCTTGCCGACAGTCTCGGAGGTCTTGTCCGTGCGGGTTTCGGCCGAAGGGCTCCGGCGGTTTGCTTCCCTTGTCGGGATGCTTTACGGAATTTCCGGTACGTTATCCGAAATAGAGCAGCGCGACTCCGCCCAGCACGACAGCGAGCAGCGCGGCCTTCGTGCCGATCTGCCGCTCGCGGAACATCAGCGCGCCCGCGACGAACGTGACGACGACGCCCGAGCGCCGGATCGTCGAAACGACCGACAGCAGGGCCTGCGGATCGCTCAGCGCGTAAAAGTAGAGAAAATCGGCTGCTGTCAGCAGCACGGCGGTCAGAAAGATCGACCATCGCCAGCGGAAAGGGGTCGAGCGCTTGCGCGAGGGGTACCACATGGTCATGACGATGGCGATCATCATCAGCGACTGGTAGTAGCACGTGTATGCCTGAACGGCGAGTCGGTCGTAGCGGGCGATCAGGAACTTATCCCATAGCGCGCTGGCTGCGCCGAGCAGCGTCGAGGCGATCAGGAACCAGAGCCACAGCGTCTTGCGGCGGGGCGATTCCCTGTCGTCCCGTCCGTCGCGCTTGTCGAGCCGCGACAGTGCGGCCAGGGCTCCGAGCACGACTGCCACGCCCGTCCAGCGCGTCGCGTCGAGCCGCTCGCCGAAAATCAGCACGGCTCCGAGCACGACGAAAGCCGGCCGCGTCGCCTTGATGGATGCGGAGATCGTCAGCGGAAGATGTTTTGTGGCGAAGAAGCCGAAAATCCACGACCCGAGTACGATGACCGCCTTGAGCACGATACCCCAGTGAGCTTCTGCCGATACGGGCGGAATGTAGAATGCCGACTCCCGAATCCATGCCGGAGCTGCCATGCTCGATATCTGCAAGGGAAGGAACAGCAATGCGCTGATCCAGATGCTGACGGCCAGCACCGGAATCACGGCGTTCGAGTTCAGCGCGCTTTTCTTGGCCACCTCGTTCAGCCCGAGAAAAAGGGCCGAGAGCAGCGACAGAGTCAGCCACATCGTGTTCGTGCGTTAAAGGATTACGCGGGCAAAGATAACGTTTTTCGGGATTCCGAGCAGAGCGGCTTTTACCGGCGGAGGCTTCGGACGGGTCGGACCGGGCATCCGGCCCGAGTGCCGCGGTTTTCCGGACGAGCGGGCCGCCGTTGCCGGGGAAACGTGAGCTTTCCGTGCCGAGCGGCGTCGCGGAACGGGCCGGACGAGGGGCGTTCGCGGCGGATTTGCCGGCGACACGGAGCGATTCGCCCGTCCGGTCGGTTGTTTTTCGCAATAGTTTTTTATTTTTGCATATCAGAGCGGTTTTTGTCCGTCGGAATGCAGAGAGTCCGGACGATCCGTTCCCGAAATTCGGACTGACGATGAAAAACAGATTGTTACGGACCGTTATATTGCTCGGCTTGCTGGGCATCTGGGCCGGATGCGGGCAGGGCGGACACCGGCACGGGGAGGCGATCCCGATCCCCGAGAGCGCTTTCGAGAAAACCGTGCAGGGCAAGCCCGTCTCGCTGTACACGCTGCGCAACGAGAGGGGAATGCTCGTCCAGATCACCAATTACGGAGCCCGCGTCGTGGCGCTTTGGGCTCCCGGTGCGGACAGCGTGCATCGCGACGTGGTGTGGGGATACGAGACGATCGACGACTACCTGGCTGCGGGCGATCGGTTCAGCGGCCCGATCGTGGGACGCTACGGAAACCGGATCGGCGGCGCGCGCTTCGAGCTCGACGGCCGCGAGTACCGCCTGACGGTCAACGACGGGGCGAATCATCTGCACGGCGGCAGCGGCGGGTTCGCGGACAAGGTGTGGGATGCGCGGCCTTTCGTGAACGAAGCCGGAGAACAGGCCGTCGAGATGGGCTACCTCTCGCCGGACGGCGAGGAGGGATATCCGGGAACGCTTTCGATCTCGGTGACCTATACGCTGACGGCCGACAACGCGCTGCGCATCGACTACCGGGCGACGACCGACGCCCCGACCGTGCTGAACCCGACGAGCCACGTCTATTTCAATCTGAACGGTACGTCGGCCCGGGGAATCGGATCGCATGTGCTGACGATTCACGCCGGTCGCTATACGCCGACCGACGGAGGGTTGATTCCGACCGGCGAGCTGGCGAGCGTCGAGGGTACGCCGCTCGATTTTCGGACCGCAACGCCGATCGGGTGGCGCGTCGAGTCCGATTTTCCGGCGATGCGGTCTGCCGGAGGCTACGATCACAACTGGGTGCTCGATCGCACGGGCGATTCGCTCGAGCTGGCCGCCGAAGTGTACGAGCCGTATACGGGGATACTGATGAAAGTCTGGACCGACCGGCCCGGCCTGCAGTTCTACAGCGGCAATTTCATGGATGGCAGCGACGTCGGCAAGCGCGGCGACCGGCATGACTTCCGGACGGGCATTGCGCTTGAGACGCAGAATTTTCCCGACGCGCCGAACCACGACAATTTCCCGTCGACCGTGCTGCGTCCCGGCGAGACTTATACTCAGACGAGCGTATACGCTTTCGAGATGAATAAAGAAGGGCGGTCTTATGTTCGGAACCGCCGCAAAACGCAGGATAAAACGATCGGACATGAATAGCATCGCAACGCAATATCTCGGTCTGGAACTTTCCGGCCCGGTCATTATGGGCAGCTCGGGTCTCACTTCGACGCTGCGTCACATCGTCGAAGCCGAAGAGGCCGGAGCGGGCGCCGTCGTGCTCAAGTCCGTTTTCGAAGAGCAGATTCTGCACGAGGCTTCCCGGCTGGACCGTTACAGCGATTATCCGGAAGCCGGCGACTACGTGCGCCGGTACGTGTCGGAGCATGCGCTCGCGCAGTATCTCGATCTGATTCGAGAGGCGCGGGACCGCTGCGCGATACCCGTGATCGCCAGTATCCATTGCGTTCATCCGGGCGAATGGGTCTCCTTTGCACGGTCGATCGAGCAGGCAGGGGCTTCGGCAATCGAGCTGAACATATTCGTCCTGCCTACGGATGCGGGCCTTCCCTCGGAGCAGATAGAGCGTGCGTACTTCGATATAGCGGCTCAGGTGCGCGAGGTCGTGTCCGTGCCGCTCGCGGTCAAGCTGGGCGCCGGCTTTACCAATCCGCTGCGAATCGTGCGCGGGCTTTATGCCCGGGGAATTCAGGGTGTCGTGCTGTTCAACCGCTTTTATCCTGCCGATATAGATATCGATCGTCTGACCGTGCGCGCGGGCAACCTGTACAGCCACCGGTCCGAGCTGTCGGGCGCGCTGCGCTGGGCTGCGCTCGTCAGCGGATCGGAGCCCGGAATCGATGTGGCCGTTTCGACCGGCGTTCATCAGGGCGAGGACGTCGTGAAGGCCATGCTGGCCGGAGCTTCCGCCGTCGAGATAGCCAGCGCCGTGTACGAGCGGGGTCTCGGCGTGATCGCCGAAATGAACCGGTTCGTCGGGTCATGGATGGAGCGTCATGCCTTTCTTGCCGCGCGCGACTTCGTCGGACGGATGAACGCCCGTAACATTCCCGATCCGGAACTTTACGAGCGCACGCAGTTCATGAAATATTATTCCTGTCACGAGTAGCCCGAGCCTTTGGCTCTGCGGTTTTCGGGAACGGTTTTGCTCCCGGATTCGGACATGGCGCTTCCGTATCGGTATTTTCGGCCGGCTTTCCGGTTATGCTTCCGTAAGGCCCGGCGGGCTCGGAAACCGGCTTGTCTTTGCCGTGAGGTCCGTAGCGAAGATATCGTTCCTTTCGCACGATGGCGACCGGCGACCCGTATTCTCTTTGCCTATTATGACAACGGGGCTGATAACTGTTGGACCATCATAGCCGCGCCTGCTATGTATAGAAAGCCGTACGGGGAGTTGTACCCTATGTTCCCGAAGTGTTTTCGGTGCCGGTGCTTGCCCGCGATGCCCTCTGCCGTAGCGTATAAGGATCGGGAGAGACATCCGGGGCAGGTACGTTTTGTCTTTGTCGGACGGTCTCTGCTCTTCCTGCCCTTGTGTTCATTCTTTGTATGGAAAGTTAACAAGGTCTTCCCCGGGAAAGGCTCTTCCGCGTATGACGACGGTACGACCTGCGGCAAGTGACCCGTGGCGAACGCTGACGTGCTTCCGCAACGGTTCGTTCATGCCGGTCTCGGGCTTGCGACTCGGACGCTTGCGGTATCCGCAGGATCGTCTGCTTTGTGGGGAGACTTCCGGTCCAGAAGGTTCGGGATCTGGGAATAAGCGGGTATGAGAAGGGTTGCGACCGAACGGGATGCGGCTTCAGCGCGATCCGCTTTCCGTAATATAACGGCAGAGTTGTTCGCGCGCGCGGTGTATCTGCGTTTTGACCGTGCCCATCGGCAGCTGCAGCTCGGCAGCGATCTCCTCGTAGGAGTATTCCTTGAAAAAGCGCAGCTCGATCAGTTTCCGGTAGCGGGGCGACATTCTTTCGAGAAGCGATTCGAGCCGGGCGCGGCTCTGGTCGGTGATCATCCGCTCTTCGGGCGTGGGACCTCCCCAGGACGAGGAGACGCGCTCGCCGATCCGGTCGATCGGAACGGTGTCGTCGCGCTTGCGGCGCATGTAGTCGATGAACGTGTTGCGCGCGATCGTATAGACCCATTGGCCGAAGGTGTAGCGGCTGTCGTATCGCTGCATGTTCAGGTAAACCTTGACGAAAGTCTCCTGCAACAGGTCGCTCGCGTCGTCGGTCCGTCCGCTCGTCCGCTGGACGTATAGCTGGTAGATCGAGTCGCGGTAGCGGTTGAACAGGTGCTCGAACGCTACGGTGTCTCCGTCCAGCGCCCGCTCGACGAGCTGTTGGTCGGTCGATACGATGTATTGTTCTATCTCCATATTTTCCTGTTGGGCCGGATGCGGTTGCCCAGCGCCAGAGCGAATTCTCCGATGGGCGCCCAAAAATCGTGCAGAATGTAGGCCCATGCCAGTCCCCGCTCGCCGACCCTGCGGCCGATACGGCGGATCTTCAGCTCCAGCAGCAGCAGCCGGATGAGCACCAGCGAGAGCGGAACGGCGATCAGAGGCGGGGGAAGCAGCAGAGCGGCCGTTGCCGACAGCGCGAAGAACAGCAGGCGGCTCGAGAGCTCCGTACGTACCGACCGCTTGACGCGGGCGGGATAGTACCGGAACGAATAGGCGTAGAACCGCCGCACCGCGCGCCACCAGCCCAGTCCGCCGAAAGGAACCTGACGCATCGTCGCGGCCGGATTCATGACGACGCTTACGTTGTCGGACGTCGCGATCTTCTGGATGAACAGGTCGTCGTCGCCGATCTCCATGTTCAGATAGTTGAAACCCCGGCTTTCGAAGTAGAGGCTTTTGGTGTAGCCGATGTTGCCCGCGATGCCCCGGTAGGCTCGGCCCCGGGTCGCGGCGGACAGCCAGCGCACCGATCCGGCGAGCCGGCTGCACCGCATCAGCCGGTTGGCGAGCCCCTTTCCCGGTTCGATGCCGCAGTAGCCGATCACGATGTCGCCGTTGATAAAGCCTTTGGCCATCAGCGACAGCCATTTGTCCGACGACGGGTAGCAGTCGGTCGTCGTGAACACGATATGTTCGTAGGCACAGGCTTTGATACCGACGGTCAGCGCCAGTTTCGTGCCGTGACCCGCGCTGCGCTGCTGCTTGATCGCCGTCACATGGAGCCGGGAACAGGCGAGGCTTTTCTCGTGCAGCAGCTCGCCGATCTCCTCGTCGTAGCTGCAGTCGACGGCGACGACTTCGAACTCGTCGTATCGCTGGCCGAGCAGCAGAGGCAGGTAGTTCTCGATGAAATAATAGCCGTTCTCGCGGATTACGACGACGACGGAAACGGGCGGCGACGGGATTTGCGGCCGGATGCCTCGGTTGTTGCGGAAGCGGGGGAGGCCGCCGTACCGGCCGAGCCAGTAGTACAGCTGGACGAAAAATGCGGTCAAGGCTCCGGCCATGGCGCCCAGCATCCAGTCCGGATGCGCAATGCCTTGGGATAGAAGGTCGTCGTATAGCAGGTCGAGATAGTCCACCGCCGAAGTTGGAGTTTACCGCAAAGGTACCGGATTTTCGGGGAATCCGCAAACGTTTCCCGATCCGCAGGAAAATATTTACCTTTGCCGGCGATGAACTTCGAACTGCTTCATACCGATCCCGGCAGCTCGGCCCGCGCCGGACTGATTTCGACCAACCACGGGACGATCGAAACGCCCATTTTCATGCCCGTGGGTACCGTAGGCAGCGTCAAGGGCGTGTTTCACCGCGACCTGGCGGACGAGGCGGGCGCACAGATCATTCTGGGCAATACCTACCATTTGTACCTGCGTCCGGGGACCGATATTCTGGAGAGAGCCGGCGGCCTGCATCGTTTCTGCTCGTGGGACCGTCCGATTCTGACCGACAGCGGCGGGTTTCAGGTCTTCTCGCTGGCCGGTTGCCGGAAACTCTCGGAGGAAGGCTGCCGCTTCAGCTCGCATATCGACGGGTCGAAGCATCTGTTCACGCCCGAGGGAGTGATCGATATCCAGCGTTCGATCGGGGCCGACATCATGATGGCGTTCGACGAGTGTCCGCCGGGCGACGCGCCGTACGACTATGCGGCCCGCTCGC
>ENA-OPCP01002260-OPCP01002260.1-human-gut-metagenome-genome-assembly--contig:-NODE-2260-length-10347-cov-2.417606_pt1 | contig 10347 bp, 8 predicted proteins | sample MGYA00241563_ERZ501477 | MGnify/ENA primary metagenome ERZ501477 (study PRJEB25962, sample SAMEA2042572) | human gut metagenome | biome: human gut; feature: human-associated habitat; material: faeces... | reverse complement strand
ATGCGCTTTTTATTATGCGGAATTAATGCGAAATATATCCACTCAAATCTGGCGATTTTCAGCCTGAAGGCATATGCAGACAGGAAGAAGATTCCAGAAGCGGAGATTATTTTAAAAGAATATACAATTAATAATTATGTAGAGGATATTTTACAGGATTTATATGAGGAAAAGGCTGATGTTGTTATTTTTTCCTGCTATATATGGAATATTTCTTTTGTGCGAGAACTGGCGGCGGAGCTCAAAAAAGTGAGTCCTGATGTGAAAATCTGGGCTGGTGGTCCGGAAGTTTCTTATGCAGCGAATAAATTTTTGATGGAGAATCCAGCATTTGACCTGATTATGCAGGGAGAGGGAGAGGAAGTTTTCTCTGAACTGATTCGCTTAACAGTGGAGAAAAAATGTCGGATTAAAGATGTATACAAACAATCAGAAAGTAAAAAAGTCTTATCGTGGATTGTGGAAAAGAGATATTCCATAGAAAGGAAACAAGCTGTAAAAGAAGAAAAAGATATAGAAGATAAATATTTCGCAGGAGAAGATAATGTCTATCCAACGAATTATATAGATATGTCAAAGCTCCAAAAGTTACAGGGAATTGCAGTACGGGATTTTTCAGGAGAAGTAGCTTTAGGAAATGCTGAGAGCAATATAGGAAATAAAACGAAAATTATCAATACAGGTTTTGCCACATTGATGGATATGGATACGATTCCATTTGTGTACGAGGATTTTCATCTTTTTGAACATAAGATTTTATATTATGAGACGAGCAGAGGATGTCCGTTCTGTTGTAGTTACTGCCTTTCTTCTGTGGATAAGACGGTAAGATTCCGTTCTTTGCCGATTGTGAAAAAAGAGCTGGATGCTTTTCTTGAAGCAAAAGTTCCACAGGTTAAGTTTGTTGACAGGACATTTAACTGCAACAGGCAGAGGGCAATTGATATCTGGAGTTATCTGGTGGAACATGATAACGGCATTACGAATTTTCATTTTGAGATTTCATCTGATTTGCTTGGTGAGGAAGAGTTAGAGCTTTTTGCAAAGATGCGTCCGGGTCTGATTCAGCTTGAAATTGGAGTGCAGTCCACAAATGGGGAGACGGTTGATGCGATTCATCGGCATATGGATTTAGATAAGCTTTTTCATTATGTGGACAGAGTACATGAACTGGGAAATATTCATCAGCATTTGGATTTAATTGCCGGGCTGCCATATGAGAATTATGAGAGATTTGGATGCTCATTTGATGATTTATATGCACATGAGCCAGACCAGCTTCAGCTTGGATTCCTTAAAGTGTTAAAGGGAACGATGATGGAGGAAGAAGTCAAAAAGTATAGCATTCTATATCGTAATCAGCCGCCATACGAAGTACTTGGAACAAAATGGCTCTCTTATGACGAGATTATTTTATTAAAAGGTGTGGAGGAGCTTGTAGAACTCTATTACAACAGTGGTCAGTATACATTAACTTTAAAATATGCTGTTCCATTTTTTGAGAGTCCATTCCGCTTCTATGAAATGTTTTCAGCATGGTATCGGGGAAAAGGCTATCATAAGCTGAATCACAACCGACTCGAAAAGTATAATATTCTTCGGGAGTTTTTAAGAGAACATATAGATGAAAATGAATGGGATACTTTAGATGAGATTATGCTATATGATATGTATCTTCGAGAAAATGTAAAAGGAAGACCTGCATGGGCAAAAGATACCGCACAATACAAGAAAGAGTGGAAAGCATTATACAGAGAACAGGGAGAAAAACTTTTTCCAGAAGATGTGCAGGCAGGAATTTATGATTCAAAGAGGGCAGCCAACCAAAGTCATATCGAAGTATTTGAAATTAATATAAAGAAGTTTGAGCAGAGTGGGCAGGTGGAGAAGGTGTTTTGCTTATTTGATTATAGCAGAAGGAATCCGCTAAATCGGGCGGCTAGAACTGTAGAGTGGGAAATATTATAATAAGTGAACAGCAGGTTACGATGTTGTTGATAATGATATAGGATAGTAAATCCTGATAAAATAGAGACTTGAATGTACGACAGAAATGACTTAAAATAAAAAAGAATGTTCAGGAGAACAAAAAAAGTCTGTATGTTTATAACAAAAAAAGTATTTTTCAAGTAAGCGCCATAGCAAGGTCAGAGTGAGAGATATAGTGATTTCTGTTCTGAAGTGCTGTATCTTTGAAAGATGCGAAATCACTATATGAAGTTAGAAAATGAAGACGGACGCATTTTATATAGTTTATTTTAGAAAGGAAGTTTTAGTATGAAGTCAGATGGCACAAAGAAAAGACAGAGAATTGCTACAGTTGTAGTTGTATTAGTAGTTATCGCGATGGTTATCACAACAGTCGTTCCAGCAATGATGATGTAGGATTCAAAAACACATCAGAGTTTTTGAATATGAATGAGAGAAATGAATTAAATAAATCATGATCTATAGGGTAGAATGATGTTTTATTTAATAGAATTTTAAGAAAGTAAAAGGGTGCAATATGAAAAAAAGAGTAGGGATTATCATACTTGTATTGCTTCTTCTTATTTTAGCAGGAGGCGGGGCGGCGTTTTATTATTATTATTCCAAGTATATTAATATTGACGCGATCTATCCGGGAATGACAATTCAGGGGATGTCTGTCGGCGGAATGACACAGGAAGAGGCAAAGGCAAAAGTACAGGAATATGTAGATAAGGTATCGCAGGAAACGGTTACATTGCAGGTGAAAAAGAAAGAGAGTACATTTGCTCTTTCCGATATTGGTCTGAAATGTACAAATATGGATGTGGTAGAGAAAGCATATGATTTTGGAAAGACAGGGAATGTCTTTAAGCGTGTCATTGAAGTAAGAAAGCTTGAAAAGGAAGGGATGGATTTTCCACTTACCTTTTCTGTAGATAAGGCAGAGACGAGGAAGGTTGTTAAGAAGAAGGCGAAGAAGTTCCTTGCAAAGAAAAAGGATGCCACTATTACAAGAAAAGATGGAAAGTTTGTTATCACAAAGCAGGTAGATGGTGTAGATATCGACTTTGAGGCAAATGCAGACAAGCTTGCAGAAGTCTTTAGCAAAAAAGACTGGAATCACAAGTCTGTTGTATTTCCGATGGATTATACGTTAGATAAAGCAAAGCATACGAAGAAGGAGCTTTCAGCAATTAAAGATGTGCTTGGAACATTTACAACATCTTATGCAGGCTCTGCTTCTGGAAGATGCGCTAATGTAGAGAATGGAGCAAGCCTGATTAACGGAACTTTACTGTATCCGGGAGATTCTTTCTCTGTTTATTCAAAAGTAGCACCATTTACAGCGGATAATGGATACCATCTTGCAGGTTCTTATTCGAATGGACAGACAGTGCAGACTTATGGTGGGGGAATCTGCCAGGTATCTACAACACTTTACAATGCGGTTTTAAGAGCAGAGTTAAATGTAACAGAGCGATCGAATCATTCAATGACGGTACATTATGTTTCATTATCTGCGGATGCGGCGATTTCCGGAACAGATAAGGATCTGAAGTTTACCAATAATCTTGATCATCCAGTATATATTCAGGGAGTAGCTGGAGGAAGCAGCATTACATTTACTATTTACGGTAAGGAATATCGTGCTTCAAACCGAAAGGTAGAGTATGTATCCGAGACTGTTTCTACAAGAGGTCCTTCCGAAAAAGTAATCAAGGATAACACGATGGAAGAGGGCAAGCGAGTTGTAGAATCCAATGGACGTACTGGTTACACAGCAAGACTGTGGAAGGTTGTATACATAGATGGAAAAGAGACGAAGAGAACGCAGGTGAATTCCAGTTCTTATATGTCCACTCCATCCGTTGTCCGTGTCGGAACAAAGAAAAAGGAAGTGCCAAAGCCAACGACGCAGAAGAAAGATGAGACAGCAAAAGCTGGTGAGAAGGCAGAAGGCAGCAAAGGTACGACAGGAAATAATAATCAGGGAGCAAATAAGGCGGAGTAGGCGGTGAGCCTGCTTCCGCTGTGGGAGTGTATATTATGCGGATAGGAAAGGTAAAAGAGAGTATTTTAAAACGCTCGGTACTAAGACAGTTGCATAACCACAGTGAAAAAGGCTCTCCGGCACCCGGTGAGGATGCCGGAGTTCTTTTTATGCCGGAATTTATGCCAGAGTTTACACAGGGATTTTCGGGAAAAAACGGTGTGGCAATGGCAGTAAATCCGGTGGAAGGCTGGACATTTGCAGCAAAAAGAGCAGTCTACGGTGCAGTAAATAGTATGCTGGCAGCGGGGGCAGCTCCAAAAGCGATTTCGCTCAGTATTCTTATGCCGGAAGAAGCAGAGGAAAAACAGTTAAAGGCATTGATAAAAGAAATCGACAGCCTTTGTATGCAGGAAAATATTTTAGTGCTTTCCGGGCATACAGCGGTGTCACCGTATGTTAGCACACTTATTTTATCGGTTACTGCAATGGGAAGTATTACGAGAAATAAGGAAAACATTGTAGTAAGCAAGGAGAGCATAGCGGATAGTAAGGGAAACACAAAGCAGGTAGCTGTAGTGAATGCGGATTTAGATTTAGTTGTTGCAGGAACGGTCGGCAGAGAAGGTGCGGCTATGCTTGCGGCCGAGTATGCGAAACGATTAAAAGAAAGATACGCACCGTCCTATGTTGAGGCGGCAAAGCATTTATTTGATGATGGCTCTATGACGGCAGTAGCGGACATTTTACAGGAAAAAGAAGTTGTTTCTGTACATGATGTGCGGGAAGGCGGTATTTTTGCCGCACTCTGGGAAATGGCAGCGGCAGCCAATGTCGGGCTGTCTATTGATCTTAAAAATATACCGATCAAGCAGCATACGATAGAAGTATGCGAATATTTTAATTTAAATCCATATATGCTTCGGTCCGGCGGAACATTGCTTCTTGCCTGTGCAAATGGGGCCAGAATTGTCGAGCAGTTGAAAAATGCCGGAGTGCAGGCGGCAGTGATCGGACAGACGACCGCAGGAAATGACAGACTGATTCGCTATGATGATGAGGCTCGTTTCTTAGAGCCGCCGAAGATGGATGAGTATTATAAAGTAAATTAGATAAAGGAGAAAAATTATGCGTCATGAAATTTTACGAATGCTGGAAAATAACAGCAGAATAGATTTACACGACCTGGCAATTATGCTTGGAACCGATGAGAGTGTTGTATTAGAAGAAATCGAAAAAATGGAGAATGAGGGAATCATCTGCGGATATCCTACCCTTATTAACTGGGATAAAACAGACACAGAGAAAGTAACAGCATTTATCGAAGTGCGTGTTACCCCACAGAGAGGACAGGGATTTGAAAAGCTGGCAGAGAGAATCACAAACTACCCGGAAGTAAAGTCCATTTATCTGATGTCTGGAGCTTTTGATTTTGCTATCTTTTTAGAGGGTAAAACTTTAAAAGAAGTCTCCATGTTTGTCTCCACAAAGCTTTCTACATTAGAAGCAGTTGCCGGTACAGCAACACATTTCGTCCTGAAAAAATATAAAGATCACGGTATGATTCTTATAGATAAAGAGCCGGCAAACAGAATGAAGGTGACACCATGAGAAACCCTTTATCCGATAAAGTAGTACAGATGAAACCTTCAGGAATCCGTAAATTTTTTGATTTAGTACAGGAAATGCCAGATGCTATTTCCCTTGGTGTAGGTGAGCCGGACTTTGATACTCCGTGGCATATCCGTGAGGAAGGTATCTATTCCTTAGAAAAAGGACGTACTTTCTATACATCCAATGCCGGATTATTAGAACTTCGAAAAGCAATCGCACACTACATGTATCGTAAATATGAACTTACTTACAATCCTGCCCACGAAATCGTTGTGACTGTCGGTGGAAGTGAGGGGATTGATCTTGCTTTTCGTGCGATGCTGAATCCGGGAGACGAAGTTATTTTGCCAGAGCCAGCTTTCGTCTCTTATCTCCCATGTGTGAAGTTAGCGGATGGTGTGCCTGTAACAATTGACTTAAAAGAAGAGAATCACTTTAAGTTAAAGCCAGAAGAATTACTTGCAGCAATTACCGATAAGACAAAGATTCTGATTTTATCCTATCCAAACAATCCGACAGGTGCGATTATGACCCGTGAAGACTTAGAGCCGATCGCCGAAATCGTAAAAGAAAAAGATCTGTATGTCATTTCTGATGAAATTTATGCAGAACTTACTTATGGACAAGATCACTGTTCTATCGCTTCTCTTCCAGGAATGAGAGACAGAACGATTATCATCAATGGATTCAGTAAATCCTTTGCCATGACCGGATGGAGAATGGGATTTGCCACGGGTCCGGAACTTATCATGCAGCAAATATTAAAGATTCATCAGTTTGCGATCATGTGCGCACCGACGACGAGTCAGTATGCGGCAGTTGAAGCACTTCGGAACGGAGATGAAGATGTTGCGAAGATGCGTGAGGAATATAATGGAAGACGCCGTTATCTGATGCACCGCTTTCAGGAAATGGGATTATCCTGTTTTGAACCGTTCGGGGCATTCTATGTTTTTCCATGTATTAAGGAATTTGGCATGACATCGGAAGAATTTGCAACAAAACTGTTGAATTCGCAGAAAGTGGCAGTTGTACCGGGAACCGCATTTGGTGACTGCGGCGAGGGATATCTTCGTATTTCTTATGCATATTCTCTGGAAGATTTAAAGAAGGCATTGGATCGCATGGAGATTTTCATTCAAGAACTGCGTGAGGAGAAAAATTAGTGGCAGAGTTAAATATTGTATTATATGAACCGGAAATACCGGCAAATACAGGAAATATCGGAAGAACCTGTGTTGCGACAGGAACAAAACTTCATCTGATCGAACCGCTTGGTTTCCGACTGGATGAAAAAGCGTTAAAAAGGGCAGGCATGGATTACTGGAAAGATCTGGATGTTACAACTTATGTAAACTGGGATGATTTCTGTGAAAAAAATCCAAATGCGAAGATTTATATGGCAACCACAAAGGGAAGACATGTGTATTCGGACGTGTCCTATGAACCGGACTGTTTCATTATGTTTGGAAAAGAGAGTGCAGGAATCCCGGAGGACATTCTGGTCAATAATCAGGAAACCTGCGTAAGGATCCCTATGATCGGAGATATCCGTTCTCTGAACCTGAGCAATTCCGTAGCAATTGTTCTGTACGAGGCACTGCGCCAGAATAATTTTGACCACATGAATCTGGAAGGACACCTGAGAAACTACGACTGGAAATAATCACAGTAAGCAGACTGGAGGAGTTATATGCCAAATACCACAAAAGCAGCTCTGGAAGAATCCCTGAAACGGCTTCTTCTGAAGAAACCTCTGGACAAGATCACGATAACAGATATTACCACAGACTGTGGAATAAGCCGCATGGCTTTTTATTATCATTTCAAGGATATTTATGATCTGGTTGAATGGTCCTGTGTGGAAGATGGGACAAAAGCCCTTCAGGGCAAAAAGACTTCTGAGTCCTGGACAGAAGGGTTGACCCAGATATTTGAGGCAGTGCTGGAAAATAAACCGTTTATTATGAATGTTTACAGAAATGTGGACAGGGAGCGGATAGAAAATTATCTTTTTAAATTAACCTATGATTTGATCGTGGGTGTGGTGGAAGAAAAAAGCAAGGGTCTGAATATCACAGAAGAGGATAAGAAATTTATTGCAGACTTCTATAAATATGGTTTTGTGGGAATCATGCTTGAGTGGATCAGGGAAGGAATGAAAGAAAATATTGAAGATCTGGTAAGAATGATGGATCTGACGCTTCACGATACAGTGACTACATCCATTCATAACTTTCAGAAAAATAATATGGAAAAATAATCATATAAAAATTCTTTACAAAAGCCGCAGGGTGATAAAAAACTTATCATTCGGCGGCTTTTGTAAATTGTAGAATCATATTTTAACTGTTAATATACAGCCATAGCAACAAACAGATAATTCAGACGGATGAAATGCTTATGATATGGGAAACATACAGATAAGAATGTAAAAGTCATGAAGATGTCTTGACGGGAGATCAAGAGATTTCCGGCAGGCAAAAGAGTTGCCGGGAAATGGGTAAAGCAGAGAGTAAAAAGCATTCAGGATAACGAATCTGAAAGAACTTCTAAAGAAGAAATCAAGAAAGGTGGATGTGTATTATGAGTAAAAATAAAGGTTTAGGACTTGTATCCGCATTGGCAGTTGGAGCAGGCGTGGCAGCAGTGGCAGTAGGAAAGAAGTATAAAACAGCTGAGACAAAGAAAAAAGAAGATTATGACGCACTTCATAATACAAGTGAATATCGCAATACAGAACGTGGAAAATATGAGAAAAACAGTAAGGGAATTTATTATACAAACGGTAACTATGAAGCATTTGCACGTCCAAGAAAGCCGGAAGGCGTAGATGATAAACATGCTTATATCGTAGGAAGCGGACTGGCTTCTCTTGCAGCAGCCTGTTTCCTTGTACGTGACGGACAGATGCCCGGAAAGAATATCCACATTTTGGAAGCAATGGATATTGCAGGCGGAGCATGTGACGGTATCTTTGATCCGAGTCGTGGATATGTGATGCGTGGGGGACGTGAGATGGAAAACCATTTCGAGTGCTTATGGGATCTTTTCAGAAGTATTCCATCCATTGAAACACCTGGTGTATCTGTACTTGATGAATATTACTGGCTGAATAAGGAAGACCCCAACTATTCTCTCTGTCGTGCAACAAAAGAGAGAGGCAAGGATGCTCATACAGACGGTAAATTCAATCTGAGCCAGAAGGGCTGCATGGAGATCATGAAGCTGTTCATGACAAAGGATGAAGATCTTTATGACAAGACAATTGAAGATGTATTTGACGATGAAGTATTTGATTCCACATTCTGGTTATACTGGAGAACCATGTTCGCATTTGAGCACTGGCACAGTGCACTGGAAATGAAACTGTACTTCCAGAGATTTATCCATCACATTTCCGGACTTCCGGATTTCAGCGCCCTGAAATTTACTAAATACAATCAGTATGAATCCCTGATTCTGCCAATGCAGAAATATCTGGAAGAAGCAGGCGTTGAATTCCAGTTCAATACAGAGGTTACAAACGTACTCTTTGAGTTTGAAGGCAATAAGAAGATTGCAAAAGCAATCGAGTGTAAGGTGAATGGCGTAGAAAAGGGAATTGTTCTTACAGAAAACGACTTTGTATTTGTGACAAACGGAAGCTGTACAGAGGGAACCATCTATGGCGATCAAAACCATGCACCGAATGGAGACGCAGAAGTTCGTACAAGCGGATGCTGGAGCCTCTGGAAAAATATTGCAAAACAGGATCCGTCCTTCGGACATCCTGAGAAATTCTGTTCTGATATTGCTAAGACAAACTGGGAGTCAGCAACAGTTACCACTCTGGATGATAAGATCATTCCTTACATTACAGATATCTGCAAACGTGATCCGAGAACAGGCAAGGTTGTTACAGGTGGTATCGTAAGCTGTCAGGATTCCAGCTGGTTATTAAGCTGGACGATCAACAGACAGGGACAGTTCAAGGATCAGGACAAAGACAAGGTTTGTGTATGGGTATATGGTCTGTTTACAGATGTACCTGGTGATTATATCAAGAAGCCTATGAAGGAGTGTACAGGTAAGGAAATCACAGAAGAGTGGCTCTATCATCTTGGCGTTCCGGTTGACCAGATTGAAGACATGGCTGAGAACAGTGCAGTTTGTGTACCGACCATGATGCCTTATATTACAGCATTCTTTATGCCGAGAACAAAGGGTGACAGACCTGATGTTATTCCGGATGGCTGTGTAAACTTCGCATTCCTCGGACAGTTTGCCGATACACCAAGAGATACTGTATTTACTACTGAATATTCCGTAAGAACTGCTATGGAGGCTGTGTATGGACTTCTGGGTGTTGACAGAGGTGTGCCGGAAGTATGGGGCAGTGTTTACGATATCAGAGAATTACTGGATAGCAGTGTGAAGCTGATGGATGGAAAATCTCCACTGGAGATCGAACTTCCGGGACCACTGGATATGCTGAAGAAACCGCTTCTGAAAGCTGTTAAGGGAACTGTGATCGAGAAAGTACTCAGAGATCATGATGTGATCAAAGATTATATGATGTAAATATAGAGATGTAAGTGATATGAAAAGGCTGCAGGAGATATCCGGCAGCCTTTTTGTAAAGCCGTTAAAAGTTGATGGAAAGTTGCTTTGGTAAAGAAAAAACAGGTTGCAAATTAAAAAGACAGATGATAATATATAATGAAATATATAGAAAAAAATGATTGGGACACTAAAAAGTCTGAAAAAACAAGTAAATATGATAATATATT
>ENA-OPCP01002258-OPCP01002258.1-human-gut-metagenome-genome-assembly--contig:-NODE-2258-length-10353-cov-2.503107_pt1 | contig 10353 bp, 7 predicted proteins | sample MGYA00241563_ERZ501477 | MGnify/ENA primary metagenome ERZ501477 (study PRJEB25962, sample SAMEA2042572) | human gut metagenome | biome: human gut; feature: human-associated habitat; material: faeces... | reverse complement strand
ATAAATGGATTAAAATGGTTATAGGGTCGAAATTACAAGAAATCAGGGCACTATGCAAATCTATGTTATAGATTAATGATTTTTTAATAATAGTGTGTCCTTTTTTATCAAAAACAGAGGAGGAGATACTGCGGTTGACAAACCGCAGTATCTCCTCCTCTGTTTTTGATTTAGGAACGATGTCCGTTATTATTTAGCGTAGGTTGCTGCTTTTGCTTTTGCACGTTCGATACGTTTCATGGTATCCGGGTGTGACGAGAACATCTTTTGCAGGTAAGAAGCTTGTGGAGCATCTTTCGACAGTTCGGACAACTTAGTCAGTGAGTTAGCCATTGCATACGGGTCGATACCGTTCTTTACACAGAACTCTACTCCGTAATCATCCGCTTCGCTTTCCTGCTTCTGTGAATATTGTGCGCCTGCCAGAGCTTCAGCCATAGCTCCCAGCTCGGAGTCGGTCAGTTTGGCTACTTTATCGCTGCTGGCACCTGCTGCATTCTTCACGGCTGAACGGAGATAAGCATTCTTCATGGCATCTTTAGAATCTGTGTGAACTACGTGGCCAATCTCATGTCCTACCACTGCCATCACTTCTTCATCCGTCATCACATCCATCAGACCGGCGCAAATACGTACACTACCGTCGCCACAAGCGAAAGCATTTACGTCTACCACTTCATATACACCAAAGTTAAGTTTCAGTCCATCCACTTCTTTGATATGTCCCGTCAATTTCTCCAGACGTTTGCCATATTCAGTATCAGGTTTGGTCAATGGATTATGAGCATCCATCCATACCATATACTCCTTACTCATGTTGGCGATGTCCGCATCAGATAAAGTAACGGCTGATACTACGTCTTTACCGGCTTGTAACGCTTTTCCCAAATTAATCTTCTTGCCGAATTGTGCAGAAGCTGTCATACCCATGCCTAACAATACGAAGGCAATCATAGCGATTTCTCTTTTCATACTCTTTTCTAGTTTACAGTTTTATGCATAAATTAATACTCAAATGTTATTCCTAATGTGGGGAGCAATGTCCCGCTTGATTGTTTGAGGCGTTTCATTTTATAGTGTTGACTGTCGGCAGGGGCTTCCGGATTTTCGATGATACCGGTGCTCATCAGTACATCTTGCTGTTTCAGTTTGCTTACCGTGATATTTTGCAAATCAAGATAGAATCCTAGCATACAATGTTTCAGATAAAATGTCTTGTCGATACGGAGGTCTACCTGTGCAAAAGCCGGAAGACGTTCTTTATTATATTTAGAATAGTCGTAATATGCTTTACCTTGTGCATCCCAGGCAGATACCAGAGATGACTTTTCTTCATCATAAGGCGTATAAGGAGCACCGCCGATGCAACTGACTTTCATCCCGACACTCCATTGGCGTGGCAGATTGTAGGTTCCCCGTAAGTTGAAGATATACCGGTTGTCCCATGCGGATGCAATGTATTCACTCTCTTTGTCGTTGCGGTATTCGCTTTTAAAGATGGTAAAGGAAGAAGCCAGATTCAGTTTCTTGGCGATCAGCCATTTCACCAAAATCTCCGCACCATACGAACGTCCCTGGGCGGTGGAGGTCAGCAATTCGTTGCCAATCACCCCGTAGTCATTTCCTTTGCAGGTAAGAGGAATGCCATCCACAACGGAGAGCGGAATTTTATCATAATCTTTGTAGAATCCTTCCACGGAAACTTCGAAAGTATCTCCTTTGCGCCAACTGATACCCAGACTTTCCTGGCTGACTTTCATATAGCGGAGATTGTATTTGTTGACATACGTTCCGTTATTATCCTTAAAACCGAGAGCCGTGTAAGGAGGCAACTGGTAATAAAGTCCTGCATTTCCGCTTAAAAACCAGTGATCGGCAAGTTGATAGGAAAGCGATATGCGTGGTGAAAGCTGGTCGGAGAGTGATTTCATCGCCGATGAATAATTGTTGGCATCCGCTCTCAATCCCAAAGAAGCAGTGAAGCGTTCGTCCATCGAAGAGTAGCTGATAGTGCCGAAAAGTCCCCAGCGCATCATCCCCAAATAAGTATGGTAATCAAACGTTTGTGCCTGATTGGTATATGCCTTTTGAAAGGTGGTGTTGGTATATTGGCTGTAATCCAGGTTCAATCCGAGGTTGACCTTCCAGTTGCGGAAAGAAGAATTGTTTTCGAAACGGAATTTTGTCTCTTGTTCGGTAGAACGGAGGCGGAGCATCAGATTTTCCGGAATACTTTCATCATTCTGACGGTATTTGGTGTTGCGGTTGTTCAGATAGCTGTGACTGACTACCACTGACTGCACATGTGCGCCTGCATAATGACGATAAACGGCTCCCAATGTAAATGTCTCCTGCTTGATTTTCGGCAGGTAACTAAGAATATATTCGTTGTCTTCGCTATCCGCTTTCGTGTTCAATCGCATATTGTCGATTCCTCCGAGTCCCAGCACTGTCAACTCGTTCTGTTCGTTAAACCGGGTTTTCAATTTGAACTGCGCATCGGTGAAAGTCGGCAGGAAAGGGAGGTCGAGCATATCAAACAGGAATTGTAGATAAGATTGACGTATAGATACCAGATAAGAGGTCTTTTTCCCGATATGCCCGTTGGAGGCGAGCGAGACTTCGGATGCTCCGAGGGTAGCCTTTACAGAGTTGTGCTCCATATCTCCGTCGCGCAACTTGAAATCAAGAACGGAACTAAGTGCGTTTCCTCTATCAGTGGGGAAAGCACCGGTGTAGAAATTGACTTCACGTATCAGGTCGGCATTGAGGATTCCCACCGGACCACCGGAGGCTCCTTGCGTACTGAAGTGATTGATATTGGGAATTTCCACTCCATCCAAGTAGAAACGGTTTTCAGAAGGAGAACCACCGCGCACAATCAAGTCGTTGCGGTATCCAATTGGTGAGAAGGCAACTCCCGGATAAGACTGAACAATACGTGAAATGTCCCGATTAGCTCCCGGACTTTTTTCTATTTCCTGCAATCCGATAATGCGCAGGCTGACGGGGCTTTCCAAATCACGTCGGAAAGGAGAAGCGGTGACGGTTACTCCTGCGAGTTCGGTCAGGTTCTCTTCCATCTCTATCGAGATATTCAGATCTTTGGTAGATACAATATATTCGGGAGTAGTGACACTTTTGTAGCCGATGGCAGTTGCTTGCAGGCGGTAGATGCCGGGAGGTACTTGTTCGATGGTGAAATGGCCTTCCGCATTGGTGACGCCACCTTTGTTCAGCCCGAGAACCATTACGTTAATGAACTCTAATGGTTGACGGCTGTTTTTCTCAATAACCGTTCCCCTGATTCGATGTACAGGTTGTGCCTGTAGCAGGGAAAGTAGAAGGTTTGAAAATAGTAGCAGTGTCAACAGTCTTTTCATGTGATTGCGAATTATTGCTGCGAAAGTACAAAAAAAGTATTAAAGAATGATACCTTCCGTGAATAAAAATAGAGTCACTTCTTATTTGGTTCGTTTTACTTCCTGATAAAGTTAGCCGGATTTTGTTTCTCATTTCATTTTTATGTCTTATTTTTGTAGGACATATTAAAAACAGATTCCTTATGAAGACTGTAAAACTGATAACTTGTAATGATGCGATGAAAGCACATATCCTTCAAGGGGCATTGGAGAATGAAGGCATCGAGTCTATTCTGCACAATGAGAACTTCTCTACTTTGTATAAAAGTTGTGTGAGCAGTATAGCGGGGGTGGATATATTGGTGGCAGATGAAGACTACGAGAATGCTGTTCAAGTGTTGAAGGATAACGATAGTTGGCCGGAAGAATTAACGCTTTGTCCGTATTGCGGTTCATCGGACATTCAGTTGGTTTTGAGAAAAGGAAAGCGCTGGCGTGCGATGGGGGCTGCTATCATTTCTGCATTAATGGTCATTCCCCCGGGAGACAACCACTGGAACTATACCTGTAAACAATGTCATAAAACCTTTGAAATGCCGGTTTCTAAATTTGATCCTTCCGCAGTAGCAGAGGAATAACTATATCTAACTATATAACACACAATGAAAAAGAAAAAACTTCTATTAATTGCTCTTTTTTTAGTATGGGTGGCTCCTTCGTTTGCTGCCAAAGTAGATACTTTATTAATTAAAAGTCCTTCCATGAATAAGGATGTGCAAGTGGTGGTGGTAACGCCGGATGCTGCGCTGGGGAAGAAAGCAGTAGTTTGTCCCGCCATTTATTTGTTGCACGGTTACGGTGGAAATGCTAAAACATGGATTGGAATTAAACCGAATCTTCCTCAAATTGCGGATGAAAAAGGAATTATATTCGTTTGTCCGGACGGAAAGAATAGCTGGTACTGGGATAGTCCGCTCAATCCGTCTTATCGTTATGAAACTTTTATTTCATCGGAACTGGTGAAGTATATCGACGAACATTACAAGACGATTGCCGACAGAAAAGGACGTGCCATCACCGGATTAAGTATGGGTGGACACGGAGCGATGTGGAATGCAATCCGTCATAAAGATACGTTTGGTGCCAGTGGAAGTACAAGCGGAGGGATGGATATTCGCCCGTTCCCGAAAAACTGGGAGATGAGCGTACAAATAGGTGAGAAAGCAAAATATCCGGAAAACTGGGAGAAGTACACGGTTATCAATTTGGTTCCAACCTTGAGGAAAGACCAGATCGCTTTGATCTTCGATTGCGGTGACAGCGATTTCTTTTTGGAGGTGAATAAGAACTACCACGAAGCGTTATTAAAACAAGGCATCGACCACGACTTTATCACTCGCCCGGGTAATCACGATTCACAATACTGGAATAATTCTATTGATTACCAGATCCTCTTTTTCTGGAAACATTTCTTGAAGATGAAGGCCTTGTGATAAGACCGTTTGGCGATTTGACATTTTGACATTTTGTAAACTGAAGTCCCGGAGAACCGATTTTTCCGGGACTATGTACGACTCATTGCCAAATACGCAAGAAAAAAACAATAATTCGTTCATTGATAATACAATACCGAAAAACCGCCTTTCATTCTAGCGAAAATAATTCATCCTAATTCCTATCCATTGACTTCTTCGGGCTATCCGATAGGGTTACGACTGGGTTCTAACAGGGTTACGATGCCCATTCACGACTACTAACAATCCTATTCATGACTGTTTATAATGCCCAACGGCAGTATAGACATTGCCTGACGGTACTATATGTATAGGCTTTCGCCACCTTTCGTGCATGAAAACGAGGATATTTTCATCCAAAAGAGCGTTTTATCGCCGTTCTCGCCTTCTAGTTTGGTCGATTCACGAACAGTTCCTGTCATGATTAATGGTCAATAAGAATCAAAAAGAAAGGAAGTAGATATAAAAAGAATCGTAACGTCAATATCGTAACGTATAGAATCCTCATACGAACAAATAGAAATATTTTCATACCTTTGCCACTTATTTCATACCTTTAGGATGTGAATATGAAAGAATAAGGTATATGGCAAGAGGAACAACTTCATATTACGGACGTAGATATACTATAGCGACACCTATGACCCATTTGTACATGCTTTGCGCTTGTATTTTTTGTTGGATCGTGGGGTATGTGGATTCGGTAGGCTATCCCGTGTATGGAGAGGTGACGGCTCCTCCTTTATGGAATGCCCTTTGTCTGGTTCTTCCGGGTAAGTTGTTTACCTATTTGATCGGTTTTTTGCTGATGGCCGGTGGTGCGTTTCTGGTGCATCGGGTAAACTATGCGTTGATGTTGATTCGTGAGAAGACATTGCTTCCCTTTCTCTTCTATGCCTTGTTGACAAGTACAAACCCGGATTTCTTTCCCTTGAAATCAACATCTGTCGGGGTGTTTTGTTTGATATTGGCCCTTTATCAGTTATTTACCTCTTATCATGACCCGGACGCTACGGATAAGGCTTATAACGCATCCTTGATTATCAGTATCGGAAGTCTGTTGTGGATACACATCCTTTGGTTCTTGCCGCTGTTTTGGTTGGGGATGTATAATTTCAGGACATTGAATATCCGGACCTTTGTCGCTTCCTTGTTCGGAATCTTGACGGTTTATTGGTTTGTTTTCGGATGGTGTGTCTGGGAATGGGATTTCACGGCATTTACCATACCTTTCACCTCCTTATTCAAGATCCGTTTCCTTGCGGTACTAGGGACGGGAATTATAGATTGGATACAGATTGTTTTAGTGGCGGGATTAACGATCATTGCCTCATTAAACATCGTTACACATGAGTATGAGGATAATTTGCGTACTCGTCAGTTTCTTTCTTTTCTGATTGTCATGGCCATTTGGTCGTTTGGATTGTTCTTTATCTATGAGCAGTCGTCCGAGGAATTTCTGGAAATGGCCTGTGAAATCATGATCCATAGCGGCATGAATTACAACCCGCTCACTTTGCCGGAAATCGAAGAACTGGAGCAATACCTCCGCGGCAAACACCGATAAAAAAACCCGGAACCGAGACTGGTTCCGGGCGATAAATCACTTCGTATCCATTATTCCTCACTACCGGTTTCCTGATTGTCTTCTGTTCTTTCAGGCCGTGATTCACGACGTTCGGGACGTTCACGTCTTTCGCCACGATCGTGTCTTTCCGGACGTTCCCGTCTTTCACCCCGGTCATTTCTATCACCACGCGGACGCTCTGATCTTTCCTGATAACCTTCCGGTTTCGGCAGCAATGCCTTGTGTGACAAACGTAATTTTCCGGTTTTAGGATCCACTTCCAGTAATTTCACCTGAATATGATCGCCTTCTTTCAATACATCCTCTACTTTCTCGATCCGTTTGTAATCAATTTCAGAGACATGCAACAAACCGTCTTTTCCCGGCAGGATTTCAATAAAAGCACCGAAAGGCATAATCGATTTTACAATACCGTCGTACACCTCACCAACTTCCGGTTTAGCGACGATAGCCCGAATCCGTGCCAGCGCCTTATCGATCGATTCCTTATTGGTAGCCGAAACGTCGACAATACCTTTATTACCAACTTCTTCAATATTGATGGTAGCACCTGATTTTTCCTGAATATCCTGGATAATCTTTCCTCCGGGACCAATCAGCGCACCGATCTGATCTTTGTCGATAGTAACGGTAACAATACGGGGAGCGTGCGGTTTCAGGTCTTCACGCGGAGCCGGCATGGTTTCGGTGATGATATCCATGATATGCATCCGTCCTCGTTTCGCTTGTTCCAAAGCCTGTTCCATAATTTCATAAGAAAGTCCGTCTACCTTGATATCCATCTGGGTAGCGGTAATACCGTCACGGGTTCCTGTTACTTTGAAGTCCATATCGCCCAGGTGATCCTCGTCGCCCAGGATATCGGACAATACAGCATATTTAGCACACCCTTTATCGGTAATCAATCCCATAGCGATACCTGTCACCGGTTTTTTCATCGGTACACCGGCATCCATCAAAGCCAGCGTTCCGGCACATACGGTAGCCATAGAAGACGAACCGTTGGATTCCAGAATATCGGATACCACGCGGACCGTATAAGGGAAATCTTCCGGAATCATCCGTTTCAATGCCCGTAAAGCCAGGTTTCCGTGACCGATCTCACGACGTCCTACTCCCCGTGAAGCTTTAGCCTCTCCGGTTGAGAACGGCGGGAAATTATAGTGCAATAAAAATCTTTCTTTTCCCTGAATAGTAGCCTCATCGATAATTTTCTCATCCAGTTTCGTTCCCAGGGTAACAGACGACAAAGACTGTGTCTCACCGCGGGTAAAGATCGAAGATCCGTGAGGTCCGGGCAGATAACCTACTTCACACCAGATCGGCCGGATCTGTTCGGTAGTACGTCCATCCAGACGTACCCCTTCGTCCAAAATCATCCGGCGCATCGCTTCTTTTTCCACATCGTGGTAATAACGTCCCACCAACATGGCTTTTTCGATCTGCTCTTCTTCAGGCAGAGAAGCCAGGTATTCGGCCCGTACATTGTCTAACAATTCGCCACGCAGGTGTTTGTTTGCATTACACTGCCGTGCCACATCATAGGCTTTTTGGTAACACTTGTCCCAAATATCCTTACGCAGTTCCTCATCGTTCACTTCGTGACAATACGTCCGTTTTTCTTTTCCGACAGCAGCAGCCAGTTCTTGCTGAGCTACACACTGTTCTTTAATAGCTGCATGTGCAAACTTGATGGCGTCCAGCATTTCTTTTTCAGAAACTTCGTTCATCTCGCCCTCTACCATCATAATATTTTCATAGGTAGCTCCGACCATGATATCCAGATCGGCCTCTTTCAGAGCGGAAGCCGTCGGATTGATCACAAATTCTCCCTGGATACGGGCAACCCGTACCTCGGAGATCGGACCATGGAAAGGGATATCGCTGACAGCCAAAGCTGCCGATGCAGCGAGTCCGGCCAATGCATCCGGCATCGATTCTTCATCGGCCGAATACAGGGTCACCTGTACAAAAGTCTCTGCATGATAATCGTCCGGGAACAGAGGACGCAATGCCCGGTCGACTAAACGGGATACCAATATTTCGTAATCCGAAGATTTTCCTTCTCTCCGTGTAAAACCTCCCGGGAAACGTCCGACAGAGGCGAATTTTTCTTTATAATCTACAGACAAGGGCATAAAATCTACATCAGGACCTGCATCCTGAGCAGAAACCACAGTCGCGAGCAACATCGTATTGCCCATTTTCAGCATCACAGCACCATCTGCCTGTTTTGCCAATTTGCCGGTTTCCAGCGTAATTACTCTTCCGTCAGCCAGAGTAATGTTCTTTTCAATAACGTTCATAATAACTTAACGGTTAAAAATAAAATGTTTTAACGGAATTCTTTTTCGGAGGGAGGAGGGAGGATAGAAACAAGCCCGGTTGTCGCCGGGCTTGGGAAAACGTATTTTTATTTACGTATATTCAAAGCTTTAATGATAGCACGATATCTTTCAATGTCGCGGTCTTTCAAATAGTCAAGCAATGCCCGGCGTTTTCCAACTAATTTGATCAATGCTTTCTGAGTACCGAAATCTTTGTGATTGGCTTTCAGATGCTCGGTCAAATGATTGATACGGTAGGAAAATAAAGCTATCTGAGATTCCGCAGAACCCGTATCTTTATTAGACTTCCCGTATTGAGAAAAAAGTTCTTCTTTTTTTTCTGCTGATAAATACATGGTTTTTAATTCTTTAAATGATTAATATCGTTAAAACGCCGCAAAGATAGGCTTTATTCCCGGAATTACAAAGAAATGCGACAGTAATTCGTAATAAAAATATAGGTGTTTAGATCATAGAAAGGAATTCTCAAAACGGGGTTGGTACAACTTGAAAATTATTCTTACATTTGTAGGTTTTTATAGCCTATAGGGAAAATCTTCCCTATTTATTTGTGTATGAAATTTAGAAGATGATATAAAATTACGACGGATGAAAAGATTTATTTTTTTGTTGGTGGCCCTAATGCCTGTTTTGGTTTTTGCTCAGAAAGCTAAAATCGATTTTACAACAACCTCTCACAATTTCGGTACGATCAATGAAAATGCCGGTAAAGCGACTTTTGATTTTTCATTTAAAAACACAGGAAATGTTCCTTTGATCCTGACCAACGTACGGGCCGGATGTGGTTGTACAACACCGGTATGGAGCAGAGAACCGGTAGCTCCCGGTCAAACAGGCAGCATCAAAGTGGCTTTCGATCCACGCAACCGTCCGGGTGCTTTCGTTAAAAGCATTACAGTCAATTCCAATGCTTCCAATTCGGTCGTATCGTTAACGATACGGGGTAATGTCACCCGGAAACCGTTAGGCCCGTACGATCAGTATAAATTCAATATAGGGGCATTAAAATTAACGAGCAACACGATCAATCTGGGGGCGATCAATAACAACCAGGTACTGGAACGGAAGATAGAGGTGATCAATAGTGAAAATAAACCCGCCCGACTTCAGGTAATCAGTGAACATCCCCATCTGACAGTAAGTGTCAGTCCTACGACCCTGACTAAAGATCAAAAAGCCACGATTTCGATCAAATACGATGCCACCAAGAAGAACGACTGGGGATTTGTTACCGATAAAATTCAACTGCAGGTAAACGATAAAACAACCGGAGACATTACCGTTGCAGCAACGATCAGCGAAGATTTCTCCCACTATAACGGTGATTTTGAAAAGGCTCCTGCAATTTCTTTATCGGAAACGGAATACACCCTGAACGATCTGGATAAAAACAGTACCTACACCCATGAATTCACCATTCAAAACATCGGAAAATCGGAACTGGTCATTCGTAAAATAAAAACTTCAGATTCCAATCTTTCGGTCACAGCTTCCAGAGATACGGTCAAACCAGGAAAAAAAATCAAAGTTAATCTGAGTGT
>ENA-OPCP01002224-OPCP01002224.1-human-gut-metagenome-genome-assembly--contig:-NODE-2224-length-10450-cov-4.739202_pt1 | contig 10450 bp, 7 predicted proteins | sample MGYA00241563_ERZ501477 | MGnify/ENA primary metagenome ERZ501477 (study PRJEB25962, sample SAMEA2042572) | human gut metagenome | biome: human gut; feature: human-associated habitat; material: faeces... | reverse complement strand
CACGCACAAGACCTCATCGCAATTTCAATCCACGCTCTCCATGAGGAGAGCGACCCGAGGCGCATACATCGGGTGCAACACAGTGGAGATTTCAATCCACGCTCTCCATGAGGAGAACGACTGCCAATCGACACCCACGCACAAGACCTCATCGCAATTTCAATCCACGCTCTCCATGAGGAGAGCGACCCGAGGCGCATACATCGGGTGCAACACAGTGGAGATTTCAATCCACGCTCTCCATGAGGAGAACGACTGCCAATCGACACCCACGCACAAGACCTCATCGCAATTTCAATCCACGCTCTCCATGAGGAGAGCGACCGTGGCGATCAGGTAATTGTATTGCGACGCTTGCGCATTTCAATCCACGCTCTCCATGAGGAGAGCGACCTCGGCTTCACACAATCAGGCAAAACCTCAAACACCTATTTCAATCCACGCTCTCCATGAGGAGAGCGACTTGGACGCTCTACCGTTATATCGACGATGTGAACCAATTTCAATCCACGCTCTCCATGAGGAGAGCGACATGGACAGGTGTACTCGCATATCTTGCCCGTCGCATTTCAATCCACGCTCTCCATGAGGAGAGCGACTGGCTACGCTATGGGTATTACGTGCAACGCTTCATATTTCAATCCACGCTCTCCATGAGGAGAGCGACTTGATTAAACATTATCATGAGGGCACGGCGTACGCGGGTATTTCAATCCACGCTCTCCATGAGGAGAGCGACTTTCGGTGTCGTCCATAATCACCTCTTAAGATATTTCAATCCACGCTCTCCATGAGGAGAGCGACATGATGCTCAAACGTTCGGACGATATGACGCAATTTCAATCCACGCTCTCCATGAGGAGAGCGACTGGCAATTCATCTACCTCCGCCGTACCGCTGAGATTTCAATCCACGCTCTCCATGAGGAGAGCGACTGCAATGGTATGGCAGTCGCGCCCGCAATCTCTTGATTTCAATCCACGCTCTCCATGAGGAGAGCGACCTTTACATCCAGCACGCTGATTGGGATGACCCGTTATTTCAATCCACGCTCTCCATGAGGAGAGCGACCGCCTTCGGCCACGACCTCGGCTTCGCTCTTGCCGTTATTTCAATCCACGCTCTCCATGAGGAGAGCGACAGTGCAGCTGGACATTTTTGTCCGCTTTTTGAGACGCAAGCCAGCTGCCTAGCTTTAAGCATATCAAACAACACCGCCGATACGACGAACAACATGTCTAAAACGAGCAACTGGCTTTCTGTCTCATTTTAATGTCCATTATTTAGTTTTCAAAACGCCCCACGAAAATCACAATTCGGATTTCGATAGTTTTTCAGGTGCGAAAGACGTCCCTTATCATGAGCGCTTACACTTCGCACAAACACCGTTCCAAGACCGGCCACCTTGCCGAAAACACAATACTGCTGGCTAGAAAACACACTCTGAATACCGGACGGCACACTCAAACGCTCAACCCAGCATACCCCACACCATATCGTTATGGCACCATGCCATTTTGCCTGTGCTATATCATCATCACATCATTAACCGGCAAACTCCGTTCACGTCCATAATGCTCAATCCTATCCGCATATCGAGCGCCAAGTTTATAAAAGCGCAGGCTGTCCTCATCGGTATTGGCAATCTTCAGCAAATCGTGCACCAACACCAGATAATCGGAAGGACTCACCGAGCATTCGAAAACACTGTTCTGCACACGCTGTCCGTATTTCACGCATGTCTTCGCCACCAAACGAAGACGACGCTTCCCCTCAGGGGTTTCCGTACTCACATCGTACGCAACCACAACCATCATGGTTTTTCACCTCCAATAACGTATCACCACGAATCATCGCATACCGCCACACACAGCTACGCACCTTTACTTCCACATAAATGGCGGATAATCATCAAGATCACCCCGCAACGATCGAGCTAGCAGCAGCGCTTGCACATACGGAACCAACCCCCATGAAATTTTTTCTTGCAGGAACGGATGAAGAATCTGATCGCTCTTCTTTTTCTGCCACGCCGTAAGCACTTTCTTCCGCCCGAAATCAGACAGCAGCACACCACCATTCTCCCGTATTTCAAAATCCCCCGGCTTAACAGCGCCTGTATTAACCAATGTCAGCACAAAGCGGTCAGCCAACACCGGGCGAAACTCTTCAACCAGATCCAATGCCAGAGAGGCTCTCCCGGGCCGATCCGTATGCATAAAACCAACATACGGATCCAGCCCCACGCCTTGCAAAGCCGCAATGCAATCATTCGTCAATATGGAGTAGCAAAAAGACAACAATGCATTTAGTCTGTCCAGCGGAGGCCTCCTCGACCTATTGGTGAAAAAGAAATCATCTTTATTCTTCAGGACCAAATCGTCAAAAGCGTAGAAATAATCTTTGGCAGCAAGCCCTTCGACACCCCTCAACTCATCAACCGTCAAACTTTTCCGAGCTTCTAACAATGCCGCCGACAATTTGCCGCTCTGCTCGGCAAGTCGGTCAATATTTACCCGCAAAGCATGATCACGTTTCGTACGTTCGAGCACCCATTTCGCATTGTAAAGTTTTCCAACAATGAAAGATTTCGCGTAACACAAAGATTTTTGTTCGTCATCCGCGACTCGAAATTGTTCACGGCGAAGTAGCACATTACGATTCTCCTCCCCTAACACGGAACAGTAATAATGGCCTCTCGGTGAATAGAATGCCATAGAAACGCCCAGTTTGCCGCAGCGCCCCATAAGAGCAGGCGAAGCACCCTTATACGAGAAACACATGATTCCCTCAATTGACCGTAACGGCACTTTCGCCAAGGTTTTGTCATTCTGATGAATCACAACATTGTCGTTCTCCAAAGCAAGATAGGCATCTTCCGTCATCACAAACAGCGTGTTTAACAGCTGCTTCATCACTCCCCGCTTTCCTTGAGCCGTTCTTCGATATATGCTTTTGCCGATTTCACCTTCCGTAATTCAGGCAGGCACAAATCCCGTAGAGAACATGACGAACACGATCTGGTCTGTTTCACTTTAGGAGTCCATCCGCGGGAGAAAAGATCATGCATTTGCAAGAAGTCAGCTTCGACCATGTTGCGAAGATCTTCGTCCAATTTTACCCGCTCACGACGTTTTGTCTGCCGATAGAACAAAGCACCTTCAGGAATATCACACGCGAGCATTTCTTCCAAGCACATCGCTTCCGCGCATAGCTGTAAACGATCAGCATCAATCGTTTTGGATTTGCCGTGTTTGTATTCAATCGGATATGGCAACCACAATCCATCTCTTCCGTGAAGCGGAACACCATCATTAGACTTATGGAATTCCACAACATCACAGGCTCCAGTTATGCCGAGCGCTCGCGAATAGACTCTCAAATCCCGCATGATCAGCGTATCGCCGCGAGATTCAGAAGCCGCATAATCGTGGGCGCGTTCATGTTCCAGATGCCCAGCTGTGGTCAAATAATTCTCTGACCACAGCTGTTCGATATGGATAAGAGCCCACTGTCGTTTGCAGAATGAGAAATGCTGGATGCCCGAAAGGGCCAGCCAATCTTCTTCCGGATATCCTTCTGGCCCTTTCATACAACACCCCTTACTCTCTCAATTCCAAACGCTTCAGCGTCCTTCAATCACTTCGTACCGCAAGTCGGGAATAGAAGATCCATTCACTGTCACCGTTCCGTCCACATTAACGGAAACGGAACGATGAACTTTGGCGGAAGAGTATTGCCCTGATTTGCTGTTGTGCGTGAACCACACAACGTCCAACACTTCCATGGACCCCGCAGGACGAGCCGAACTTTCATCATTCTCAAACAACGTGACGAGAGCTTCCTTGATTTTTTCGGCGTCTTCTGCAGTAAACCCGGTTTTTTCGGCAAGCTGTGGGCTGATGCTGCCATACGTCGCATACACCGCACGGCCGGAAACACGGTATTTCATTCCCATGGTATCGGAGGATTTCTTACCGGTGTCCGTGGTTTCACTGTTCACTGACTTAGTGATCTGCACGTCGTCAATGGCGATGGGTTCAACCGAGAACGCAGCCTGAATGGAAACCGGACCGCGCACGCCCAAGGAAACTTCGTCAACATCCTTAGCTTTTTTGAATGCGAATACTTGTCCGAACGCACGTACGTCAAGCCACTGTTCGCACACTTTCTGGAACACCAGGTTCTTCTGTTTCTGCTCTTCTTTCGGCAAGGTTTTCAAATATGTGTTGAAACGGTCCGACAATGATTTTGCGCCGTCATCGGAACGGTCATCGGACTGCACGAAAATCGTTTCACCAGCATCTTGCAGGCGATTGCGAATCTTCCTTTTCAGTGCAACGTCAGAAACCTCGCCCAGCCCTTCCGATGTGGTTCGTGGACGATTGCCATTCAACGGATCACCATTAGGATTGGCATTATTAGACGCAAAAACGACTGCGAAATCAATCTTGTTTTCCAAAGCTGCCATGATATGACTCCTTAACTTTTTCTTTGATAATCAACGTCGATAACTTCAAAAACTAAACACTAGTTTTCTTTGCTCTTCTGGGATGCTTCTTGCGCTTTATGCATAGACTCCCTTCGCTGGCATGAATAACCGAGCAGAAAGAGCGGTGAAAGTGCACGGTTATCTTCGAAGTCTCCTTCTTTGAAAAGCGCCATGACCTCATCCACGCTGTTCTGGAACCAGGGCGCGCCATTCGCCGATTTCAGGTAGGGCATCAGTTGCTTCCACAGCGTTCCCCATGTTGTAAACGGCTTTGCGACGAAATTGCTCATGAGCTTAACGGCATTGGTCGGACGGGTGTCACTGATTCCTTGCTTATACAGGACACCGTTTTCAAAGCGGTCCGCGAGTGCCAGCAATCTCCCGTATAAGTAGTCGCGGTCATTTCGTGTTGGTTCAAGGTACATGGATATCGTGTCCTCCTGTTTGTTTTGCTTCCTCGCGTCGTCAATGTAATGTTTTTTCCATAGGCTGCATGCGATTTCAAAATCTCTTAGCCATGCTCCTGGAGCGTCATATCCCATAGGTTTAGTGACTCTGTGGTATGTGGCGTCCAATATGAAGCGGGGAAGCGATTCTCCTCCGAACATGCATTCTATAAGCTGCTTTTTCGTGTTTTTCGCAAAACGTTTATAGGCTTTGCTGCTTCTGTCTGACACGTCATATGCGCAGCTGATGATGTCGGCAAATGGTGGCGCACCTTCATATGCGACAAACTTCTTTTTTTCTTTGTCGTACATTTTCAACGGCCATGCCGCATCAACATGCCACCGCAGGATACTTTCGACATATTCGTCTTTTGAAAGTTCACGATAATATGTAACGCTCAAACGCCCTGATGTCGCCGCATCCAGAATGACAATCATCATTGGGTCGGCATGCTTTTTGAGTTTGTTAGCATTGCCATATCCGCGTAGTACCTTCGAAAAAACTTGTGCGTATTGAAAGTTTGTTGCGGTCAGCGCATCTGCAATATCGTTGCGGGGAGCTTCCGGCTCGTCCACATCCGATGAGAACAAAGAGCCAAAATCATAAGAACCTTCCTGAGGGTCAAGCTTCGGCTTTTCGTTGGGGTTTTTCACCGAGCAGATGACTATGGCCTGGGTATCGGTAATCGTTCCATGATTATTGACCAACCATTGCAGCGTCGAATGTATCTTCTGCGATGTTTCACCATCGACTTGCAAAGCCTCCTCTTTGGATGCGAAGCGCCCTCGATAGGTGAAATTCGTTGAATCGTTTGCCGATAACAGTTTGGCGTTGCCATTTACGCTGACAATTTTCTTAGGGAAGTTCAATATCGGAGCATATAGGTCCTCTCCGAACATATCCTTCCCTTTTTTCTGTCGATCATGGTACAAATAAGAAATCCATTGCGCCTGTATATCGGGATCGTTCGAGACATCTGAGTTTTGCAGCCCAATTTCAACTTCGAAGCAAACACCTGCTTTCCGGTCTTTTTCGGTTATTTCCACATTGAATCGAGCGGCTTCTTCGCTGATGCTGTGTTCCGAGACGCATCGATAGATGGCATTGAGTTTGACGTTGTCGCCTTTCCAAGCGGCAAGCTGCTCCAAATACATGGAGGTTTTCTCCTTGTCGAAATGCAAGTCGAGATATTGGAGCTGATCAAACAGAGGATGCGGTACCGGCTTGATGGTGCGTCCCATGGAACTTTCTGTGCACGGGATAACAATCGTTTGTTTTTCCCTCAGAAGCCGTAGTATCTCACCATTCTCGTTTACCCCTAGCGTCAATAGTGTCGGAAGTGTCGTATGCCCCGGAGGAATCAAGGCTTTCCTAATGTCAAGCGTAGAACCGTCGCCACTTCTCGGAATTTTTCCGGCGGCGTTGTGCACAGATTCGTTGATAAGCAACAGATTGTTCGACAGGCTCATCACTCACTCCTCTCCCACCGGCTGCAGATTGCTCCCCAAAGCGAATTCCTTGACGCTCTGGTTTTTCCTGATAATTCGTCCATCCAATTTCGTGGATTCCGGACGCTCAAATTCGATGATGCCGTCGGACATAACAGGCGACCAGAATCGGGCGATAAAATCGTGGTCCTCGTTTTCATCCGGATACGTGAATCCATGGAACATGTATCCCATATTCCACTCGCCATAACCGTCATAAAACCCTTCGCCAGATCCGAACTCACATGGTTCCACATACCCCTGGCACTCGCGCGTCCCCAAGAATACGTCTCGGCGACCGCCTTTCTGAACGGATCTCAAGGCGATATTATGATGTTTGTTTTCGTCGCGGTCAGCGACAAGATCTTCACGCTGATCATTCCATTCGAAATGAGCCAAAACCTGATAACGCACGTCTTTGAGATACGTGTAGTACGAAAGATCATTGCCACCGCTCATTTTGATGGGTCGAATTCCCTTTCCTTCAGTCTGAACTCTTCATCACACGAACAGCGTCAATAACCCACATAAAAGTTGGCTTCCAATAGATGCTTTCCGTAATGCCTTTCAAAGCTTGGTACGTTGGCACCTGATACGAAAATTTCTCACCCCCAACACGTGTTGCTGCTTCCGAGAACAACGCATATCTGCCTGATACCTCATATTCAATTGAGTTGCGATGTCGTTGCATATAACTCCTTCGTTAATCGTTCCCTCAACCAGCCACTGTCAATATAGCACATTTTACGCTTATTGTACATAGAACTCTTTGAGTGTTTCTCAATCAACAATCAACCAGTTATTCTTGTATAAGTAGGTTTTCCTACTGTCGCCACATTCATGGCGTGGATTGAAAATATGTACAACATGCGTATTTACCAAACGAAACTCTCCTGCAGATTCCCATCGACCTGCAGGAGAACCACTGCCCTTTCATATCATCAACAGAGACATGTCCGTCTCTGTCACCACGCCATATTCGCCTTTGTAATAATCTCCATTCAGAACGCAAATATCGAAATCCTCGCTAGCGATGGAAATCGCATGTTTTTCGTTCAAAATCTTGTATTCGTAATCGAAAAGGGAAACCGTGTATTCCTGTAGCCGCCGCAGAATCGCAATCTTCTCCCTCAACTCACCGTGGCCCAACATATCCAGTAATTCCATCGCATTGCCATAGGGAACCACAACATTGTGCGTGATTTTCGGAATCACACGATATTCATTGCCGACCGTTTTGAACGCCTGGGCAAAAAACGGATTGTATCTCTCCCCCATCGTATTGTTCTCGAATTGCTTACGTTGGCTTTCGTTGTATGCCAGCAACTCATAAATCGTTTTTCCAGCGTTTTCCTTTTTCCAAAGCGGACCATCCAGCAAACTATTGCCGCCATCTCGATCCTCACTTTGAAGCAGCATGCCATAAAACTCATTGAGCATGCCAGTAGAAAGCAGATCAGCATCAGGATGCTCACCCATAATCTGCAAAGTGAGCTTTTTGCCTCTGTGAATCTCTGGAAGATAGTCCTTGAACCTTTCCTCACCTTGCAACGGATAGACATACACATCCTTGATTTCTTTCGATTCACCATTCCTGTTGCACCTGCCAGCCGCTTGCATAATGCTATCCAGACCAGCCATCGCCCTGACTACGCATGCGAACGAAAGGTCCACTCCCGCTTCGATAAGCTGCGTGCTTACGCAAATCACCGGCTTGGAATCATGAGGATCAGTTAACACCTTTATTCTCGCTAACTGGTCTGCCCTATGTTTGCCACACATGGCAGTACTCAAATGAATCAACTCAAACTGCCCGTCAGCATTGAGCTCTTGCAAACACTGATACATTTTGCGCGCTTCACTCTTCGTGTTGACGATAGACAGACAATTGCCGTTCCGAAGTGCCTGCTCATATATGATGTTCGCAAGTTCCTCGCAACTCTTGCTTTCCTGTGAAGCAATAATCCGGGTACGCTTGAGCTTCTCTTCGTAACCATCAGTATTGTCGATAAGATCAGGCTCGTCTGACAGACGCAGATTCTTTCGCGCCGTTCGTTCCAATAAAGGCTGCGTAGCTGAGCACAGCAGAATAGTCGAGTCCAATATCGTCGAAAGAAAACTCACAACTTCATTAAACGGATTGATGATATTCAATGGAAGCGACTGAATCTCATCAAAAATGATGACGCTATTGGCCATGTTGTGGAATTTACGAAGTTTCGTACCACGCGCCGACATAACCGTTTCCAAGAATTCGACCATCGTAGTCACGATGATCGGATTATCCCAACGTTCAGACGCCAGTTTACGTTGACGTTCCTTCGCATCCTCTTCCTCACTTGTGCCGATAGAGCCCGTGTTACCGGAATTCTGAAGGCCCGCGGTGGAGTAATGCTCCAGCACAATATTGCTGTCAGCATCCAGACCAAGCATATTCCGGAATGTTGCCACGGTCTGTGACGTAATAGACAAGTACGGAATCACATAAATGATTCGTCTTTTCCCTGTTTCCAAAGCATGATGCAAGGCGAAATTCAACGAAGCCAACGTTTTACCGCCTCCGGTCGGAACCGACAATCGGTAAATCCCTGTCTCTCTGCTCCCAGCCTGACGGCACTGTTCCGTAATCTGTTGACGGATTTTATTGATTTCGGATGTCGAATCGAATGATTTCATGCTTTCGTCAAGACGGCGAATCAGTTCCGACCAATCCGCCTTGATCGGATGATATTGCTCTTTCGTCTCAAAATAAGCCGTATCTGTTCTATCGGCATCAATCAAACGAGAATAAACGTATTTAACTAGTAATCCCGAGTAGAAATAACGACTATCTTTCGACAATTTCAGCAATTTAGTTCGTCCTGCAAAATCGAAAACATCTTTTTCGGCCTGCTGGAAGGTGTCTTGCAAGTCGAGATCCAAATCATGTAGCCCCTGTTTGATTTCCCCATACGCATATTTAGGATTCTGTTTATCTGCTTCCGTAAAACCTGTGAGAAAAGCCTCATCACCGATTTCATTGATGCAATCAGGAAGCTCTCCATGATGTTTTGCAATAACAAGTTCAAGAATCTCTTTCACGATTTCCGCTGCCGAATTCGAAATCGGCAGGTCATTGACGACGAACGCACCCTGCCTCGCATGAGGAATCTCACCACGACGTCCCTTGCCTGATATCAGATACGTTTGAAACTGTTGCGCGACCTTTCCAACATCATGCAGGAGCGCCGCCATTCGCGGAATCTGAGAAAACTCCGATTCATAGCTTTCCGCTAAGTCACCCGCATTGTGAAGATGGTCACGCAACGTCTGCACACCGCCATCCGCGTCCTTGTGCGCCAGCAAAGTCATAATCTGCTCCTTCACAGATATGTTCAAGCACCCCTACATTACCATAGCGTTACAGTTCTCACGAGCATTGCAACGAGGTTCGGCATATAGAGACAGAAGACTTTCAAGTGGAATAATCCGCATATACGCATACTCATTGGTATACCTATTCATATCTTTCCATTTTCAATTCCAAATGGAAAGATATGAATATTTTTTGCGTTAGCTACATTTAACCGAATAAGTGTAGCTAAATTCCGCGTTAGCCACATTTATTCGCACATAGAAAAACCGGACAGCGGATTCTTGGAATCCACCCACTTGGGCGAACCCATTGAATCCGCCGTCCGGCGGCGCGACTGCTTCTCAAGAATGTGTGCTTGACTCACATGGATGGTACTGAGAACCATTCGCTTAACGATCTGTTTCCGTGCGCGCCAACCGCGTAAGGAACGCGGCTGCGCGGCACGGACACAAATCAAGTCTTGAGTGGACTCGAGCCGCGGTGGGCAACGCCACGGCGGAGCAATTGGCGCAATATAATGCGTATTATGTGGGAGATACCAGTCAAAAGGTCCTCTATCTCACCTTTGACTGCGGCTATGAGAACGGGTGCACGGAGCGGATTCTGGACGCCCTCAAAAAGCACAACGCCCCGGCGGCGTTCTTCGTCGTGGGCCACATGATTGAGTCC
>ENA-OPCP01002222-OPCP01002222.1-human-gut-metagenome-genome-assembly--contig:-NODE-2222-length-10458-cov-2.610881_pt1 | contig 10458 bp, 8 predicted proteins | sample MGYA00241563_ERZ501477 | MGnify/ENA primary metagenome ERZ501477 (study PRJEB25962, sample SAMEA2042572) | human gut metagenome | biome: human gut; feature: human-associated habitat; material: faeces... | reverse complement strand
TCGACATCGGTGCCCTCGCCGCGCGCGGCAAGCGAGCGCAGGATCTCGTTCGTGGTCCAGCCGCCGCGACCGGGCGTGAAGAACTGGGTGGGCTCGGTAAGGTTGGTCACACCCTTGCCGGGCACCACGGTGTAGCGATCGGCGGCAAGCGGAGCCTCGAAGTAATGACGACCCTGGACATAGCGGGTGGTGGTGCCGCTGCTGTGGTCCACATCGGAGACGCCGTAGGTGGAGGCGATATCGGGGGTGCCGTCCTCAAACGTCTTGAGCAGGCCGGCCTCCTCGGGCACGGAGATAAGGCCCTTGGAGTGCAGGCAGGTCTTGGTGTCGTCCAGGTCGACCTTGAAGCGCAGGTTGCCCATGTTGGGATTCACGGAAACCTGGTCCTTCGGCATGATGTAGGCGACCCACTGGTGGCCGGAAAGCGCGCAGAACAGCCAGGTCTCGTTGGTATCGGAGATGGTGATCTGGTCGCGGCCGCTGGCACCCTGCTCGTCGATCAGACGGCCGAGCAGCTCCACGCCCTCGCGCGCCGTCTTGGACTCGCCCAGGATCACGCCGGCGCAGGTGTACTCGCCGATACCCGTCTTGGTGCTGGGGTCGACTGCCTTGATGCCGGCGTTGTAGTTGGTGGTCAGCGTAGCGGAGCAGGAGACGCCGTGCTCGTTGATGCCGGCCTCCGAATACGCGTCGTGGCGGTCGTTCCAGTCGCTAGGATGGTCGCGCACGTAGGTGTAGCGATACGACGTCTTGTCGCTCGTCCAGTCGAAGTCGGACTCGTCAGACGTATAGTGCGTGTTCTTCTGGGGCTCCTGGATACCGAAGATTTTCACGTGGCGTGACGCGTAATCCTCGGATCGACCGACATAGCGGTCGCCATTCGCCGTGAACTGATTTGGCACCCATACCTGCGTGCAGGCCAAGGCGTTCAGAGGTGCCGTGGTCAGGAGCGCGGCACCGACAGCGAATCCGCAAGCAACCCGCTTAAGCCACGACCCCCCCCCATTAGAAAATGGTGTGCGCATAGCGCTCTCCTTTCACGACCAGCAGCTCGCAGCAAAACGCTGCTCCATACTCCAAGCTGCCAGTCACAACGCCCATTCTAGCCACCGGCAACTGGGCTTCGCGCGCCTTCCCGCAGGCGGCGAAAAGCGTCGATGAGCGGGCATTATCGTGTTTGATAACTCGTTTAACCGCTACCCCGAGATACGACAAGACAGCTCAGCTGCAGCTCTCCATACGATACGAGAAGCAATCCCGAGTACGGCAAGAATCGCATTCGCGAAGCCGTCCCGCGCCGCCAAAGCTGCCATCACCCATTTATATGAAATGCAGCGCAAAAGCTGCCGTTCTAACGTGCGTCACGCACGAACACGGCAGCGCGAACCTGATGCCAGGGGCTGCGCTCTGGGGCCACCTGAAGCACACGGCACTCGAAGGCAGCACCATGCCCGTAAAAGAACAGGGTTGAAAGCGGACCCACCGAGTCCGCAGGAACGTAACCGAGCATGGCGCCATGGAATTTGACCGCGATGGCCTCCGCATCATAGGGGTTGTCGCGCTCGGGCACGAGCTCCAGAGTGTCACCGGCCTTGAGCTCGCCCAGAACCAGCGCACCGTCATGATGCTGGAACCCGGCGATATGGAACGAGAACAGATTGCGAGACGGCTCGTACATGATGGGACCCCCTTCAAGCCCTGCGCCGCGCCTTGCGAGCACGGCCGTTTTCATGGCTTAAAGGTACGGCCCCGTGCGGACAAAACCATATCGACCACACCTCAAGCAATCAAAGCCGCCACTATAATCGATTCGGACATATCTCGACCCCTGGAGCATCATCGTGAAGACCATCCATGTAGCGGCTGCAATCATCCTCGACGGCAATAAGGTCCTCGCCTGCCAGCGCGGATATGGCGAATTCAAGGGCGGCTGGGAATTCCCCGGCGGCAAGCTCGAACCGAATGAGACTGCTGAGCAGGCCTGCATCCGCGAGATCAAAGAAGAGCTGAGCGTCGATATCGAGGTCGCACGCCACCTCTACACCGCCGAGCACGACTACGAGACCTTCCACCTTTCGATGGATTGCTTCGTCTGCTCCATTGCTGCCGGCACCATCGTCGACACCGAGCATGAAGACATGAAGTGGCTGCCCCTCGACAACCTCTGGTCGGTCGATTGGCTTCCGGCCGACATCAAAGTCGTCGAGGCAATCGAGGCAATCCTGGCATAGAGCTCCTCGGCCTTACGCCTCGTCGCCTTCCACGAACACACTCGTGATGTACTCATAGATATCTCGCCTCACCGGGATGTCGAGCTCATAGCCAATCTCGACAACGCTTTCGTTCGCTTTGGTGACCGTTGGGGAAAAATGCCCGGTAGGCGTCATCTCCCCAAGGAAATAAAACTCTTTTCCTCCCTTGTCCTCTGTATTTTTACGAATAAACAGGTACACCTTCATTCCGTTGCCCGGGCACTCCATCAGACGCTTTATCTCAGGGGAACTCAGATAACGCTTCTTTTTTGAGATGGCGATCAAAGTCCTATCTGACGTGAAGCGATCCTCGTATTTGATCGTGTCGCTGATATCGGGGGCCTTGTCATAGTTGATGAACACCGGGAACACATTAGTTGGAGCGTAATAGATATAACCACTGATGTTCTGATAGTTGGGGGCCTTTTCCCAGCCAAGCAGCCGACACGCCTCCTCGTATGTGTATTTGGCATTCAACGTAAACGCAGTGTCTTTGTAACGCTCGCAATAGAGGGACGCATGGCGCGAAAGGCCGAATTCGACGACCTCTATAACCTGTCGTCTAAATTCTTCATCTCGCAAAGCTTCAAGCATCCCGAAATTAAAAGCCAGGAATTTGCCATTTCGCACAACAAGCGAAGGGTCGGCTTTTGGATTGAACTCCCCGGTAAGGGCGCGAATGGCCGATGCAAGAATAACGCGCCGCCCCTCAGATCGATTCGACACAAGTTCATCCACATTGACCTTCGCCCCCTCCACACCGTGGAGTAAGCGATTCAGAATAAGGAGCTCCTCATACCGCTTACCATTGGCCAACCCCATCGAAATGCTACGCAAAATCTTTTCCTGAGTGGCCGTGAAGTCCACCTTGTATTCCTTTTGATCGGCCTTCTTTAGGAACGCATGATACGACCCGTATTTCTTAATAAACAGCAATGGATCAATCGACTGGTTTAAGTCGAAATCTGCCAAACGTGGGATCTTTCCGAGCACATGCTTCAGGTTGGCATATTCCTCTTTCAGAAAGCGAGCGGCTGTAAAATCGCCCTGGTCGATCGCCTGATAAATTCGTCCCTCCGACACGCGGTCGAAGCTCACGGTAGAGGCGCCCGGAATGACCGTGCTCCCCTCTTTTACAATCGAGCGCAAACGATCTTTGTTGTAAGTCTTATCACCCGACAAGGCCACGGGAATCAAGAAGTTCTGCTGATAGTTACCGATAAAGTCGAGGACCAGCGTGCTTTCCTTGTTATCAGCCTTACGCAAGCCACGACCAAGCTGCTGCACGAACACGATGGAAGACTCCGTCCGGCGCAACATGATGATCTGGTTGACCGCAGGGATGTCGACGCCTTCGTTCAGAATGTTCACCGAAAAGATGTACTCAAGCTCGCCGCTTTCAAGCTTGCGGATCACCTCATCTCGTTCCGCATCGCTATCGCTGCCGTCAATCGCTTCCGATTTGTATCCGCGCTGGGTGAACTGCTTCGCCAGTTCACGCGCCTCCTCCAGTCTGCTGCAGAACACCAGGCCCTTCCTGCCATCTTTCTTGACCGAGTACTCCTCGATCTTATCGATGATGTGGTTCACACGGGCCTCGCTCGTGAGCTTGGAAAACAGCGTGAAGTCGCTCTGCTCTTCCTCGTCGATGGCAAGGTCTGCGATACCAAAGTAGTGAAACGGCGCGAGCATGTCCTCGCGCAAAGCGTCTTGCAAGGTGATCTGGTAGGCGATCACATGGTTGAACAGGGCGAAGACGTCATAGCCGTCGGTTCGATTGGGGGTCGCCGTCATGCCCAAGCAAAACTTTGGTTTAAAGTGCTCGAGAATGCGCTGGTAGCCCTTCGCCCCCACGCGATGGGCCTCATCAATGACGATGTAGTCGAACAGCTCGGCATCGATTTTGTCGAGATAACCACAGATGGTCGAACACATCGCAAAGGTGCAGGTGAACTCGGTTCCATCGCCACCGGCCCTATACAAGCCGTACGTGTAGTTATCCCCCAACAACTTTTTGTAGCTCGCCATTGATGCGGTGAGGATACGCTTCCTGTGCGCCAGAAACAGGATACGGACCGGGGCCGCCGCCTTCACATCAAAGGCCGAGAGGTACGTCTTTCCGGTACCCGTTGCCGAAACGAGCAGAGCGCGAGGATCACGTCGCTCGTGCAGAGCAGCAAGGGCCTCAAGCGCCTTCTCCTGCATTTTATTCGGCTTGATCTTTTTACTCGAAGCCTCGTTCTCTCCGAGAACAGCAATGGTGCTGCCGTCCGAAAAAGCGGCCTTGCCCTTAGGGCGGGGTGCCATTGCGGTCGAAATGTACTCACGATAATGGCTGATCCACGTTTCGGTAAGGGGCGCCGTCTCCGAGCAATTCCAAAGCAGCTCGAACTCGCGCTTCAAATCTCCGACCGCACCATCCGCACCATAAGAACGGAAGAGGACATTCCACTCCTGATTGCAGGTCAGTGCTCGGTCCGTCAGGTTTGAGCTGCCCACGATCACGGTGTTCAGGCCAGACCTGTTGAACATATAGCCCTTGGCATGCAGATTCTGCTGGTAAACGCGCGTCTCGATGTTGTCGTACGTCAAGAGCTTTCGATACACATCGGGGCTGTTGAAGTTAAGGTACGTCGAGGTGAGCAGTCGCCCTTTGGTGCCCCGGGCCTTCAACTCCGAGAGCATCTGCACCAGACACGTCAGGCCGCCCTCGGAAACGAATGCGACGCAGAAGTCGAACGTGTCGTTCTCCCCCAGATCCGCGAACTGACGACGCAACACCGACAGAAGGTTGTCACCCGTTGTCTTCGAATTCGAAATGAAATGAGGACGACTATCGAACTCAACGCTCGCCCCGGCCAAAGCGCCAACCAGATCGAGCCGACTCAAGCCATTTTCAGCAGTTGCATTCACGTGTTCCTCGACGTTAGCCATGCTCACACCATTTCAAAATACAACAGGTCATGGCCAGGATACCAAAGCGCCGCATATAATGGCAGGCAGCCGGCATTTCAGATGTGCCCCAGCTCGACTCACCAAAGGAGCCCTCGCCATGTCCAACTCCTACCTCATCGTCGTTGACATGCAAAACGACTTCATCGACGGCGCCCTGGGCACGCCCGAGGCGCAGGCCATCGTCGAGGCAGTCGCCCAGCGCGCCAGCAGCTTCGATGGTACGGTCGTTTTCACCAAAGACACCCACGGCAGCGACTACGCCGCCACGCAAGAGGGTCGCAACCTGCCCGTTCCCCACTGCATCGCCGGCACGACCGGCTGGGAACTCGCACCCGCCCTCGAGACGGTTCGCGCCCGCCGCAGTGCTCCCGTGTTCGAAAAGCCCTCGTCCGGATCGCTCGACCTCGCCCGCTGGCTTGTCGCGCAAAACAACGCCGCGCCCATCGACTCCATCGAGCTCTGCGGTCTATGCACCGACATCTGCGTTGTCAGCAACGCCATCACCATCAAGGCGCACCTGCCCGAGGTCCCGCTCGCGGTGAATCCCGCCCTGTGCGCCGGCGTCACCCCCGCCGCGCACGACGCCGCGATCGCCACTATGGCGAGTTGCCAGGTGCAAATCCTGTAACCGGGCTCGGACCTCGTCTTGCGGCGGCCTTTCGCCCCGACGCCCCGCCGGAGACAGGCCCCATGCCCACGCACGGATCTCACCCCGCGCCGTCTCTCGCGACCTCGCGATTGGCGGCGTTCTTGCATTTTGGCCAACTACCGCGCCAACGCCGCAGCGTACCGCTTGAATGCGGGAATGAGCTGCATGCGCAGCACATTGCGACGAGCATCGAAACCGCCGCTGCGGATTCTCAGCCGAATGCCCATCGCGCGCGCAACGTCCGCAACGAGCTGGTTGTACAGATGCTCTTCGACAATGTCCTCGTACCAGACGTTCAATATGGTCCACCCCGAACCCACCAGCTTGTTCTGCCTGCGGTCATCGCGGCCGGCCTGCTCGATTGCATGGAACTTGCGGCCCTTGTACTCGAGACCGACCTTATGGCCTGGGAATGCAACGTCCACATAGCGGTCCCCGTCGGCAGTTGAGACGCGGTGGTTAAGCGAGACGGGCCCGAGGGCATAACCACCGAGTCGCCGCGGCCAGGTAAGCAATGCGCACAGAACGGATTCCATGGGCGAGTTGGACCCGTCGCTGACCAGCTCAAGCGCCTCACGGGCCCGGACGATTCCCGGCGCTCCGGGCATCGCATCTAACACGCGTGCGATCTGCTCGACGGAAGTCAGGGGCTTCGCCGTGTTGGTAAGGCCATCCCACGAATCATCGAGGAGGTAGGTTCCACACAGCTCGAGGCCGATCAGCGCCAGCTCCTCGACGGTGCGCTGCCGCTTCTTGTGCAGGTCAACCGTTGCAAGATGCAGAAATGTCAGAGCCGGGCTCGTCACTAAGACATCCCTATTCACGTAAATAAGCGAACGAGGTGGCAACTCCGCCGCGCTGCGGTGGCACACGATGTCGTCCCGGCTGCGGGCGCCCGACTCTTTGGACACCAGGATATGCACGGGGCGCGTTTTCACACCCAAGCGCTCCATGTCGTCCGTAAACATCGCTTTTGGCGATACGCCGCAGCCATCCAGCTTTTGCGTGCGCGGCTTATCCAAAAACTCCGGCGCCAATCGCCCGCTCGATCGCATAAATTCGAGCGCTGACTCTCCAAAAATGCATACGCTCATGACCGTCACCCCCTCGGCCCGATACGTTTTGCTCAGTGTGGTCAAAATACCCCGATTGTGCGCCGAACAATCAGTGGCGCAGTCGCGTTTGCCCAGGATTGAGAACACCGATCCGACCAATCACGAGCCGTGGCAACCATTGCCTCCAGCCGCCATCGGCAAAACCCCAGGATTGCCCTGCGCGAGAAAATATGCACGAGCGTTTTGACCCCGCTTTCAGCGCACAATCAGGGCATTTTGACCAGTTTCTCGGAAACGCATATTTTGTGACCCCTTTTTTGAGGGCTTGAGCGCTTGTTCGCGCGCCACGTTGCCGCTGCAGAACCACCCCGCCGCCACCCCTCTCTGAGCGCCCAGACAAAAACAGGAGCACAATCAGCACTTGGCCTGTTCGGACGGACACTCGGACGCCTCATCTGCCCTGTCAACACGCCGATCGCCATTCCACGACCCTCTCCCCAAGGCCTTGAACTGCACGTTCGTCCATTTGTGGACTATTTGAGAATGAATCCTAATATGTTTCCGTTTTAGGCTCATATGATTCTGAAACTGTGCCATAATGCAGATGTCAAAGCGCGACCGCGGGTTCGCCCCAAGGAGCGCATTCGCCTGTGTTCAAAGGAGAACAAACATGAAGTTCGTTTGCCCCGTTTGCGGTTTCGTTGAGGAGTTCGACGGCGAGGAGCTGCCCGCCGACTTCAAGTGCCCCCAGTGCGGCGTCTCCGGCGACCGCTTCACCAAGGTCGAGGAGGGCAAGATGACCTGGGCCGCCGAGCACATCGTGGGCGTTGCTCACGAGGAGGGCGTCACTGAGGACATCATCATGGACCTGCGCGCCAATTTCGAGGGCGAGTGCTCTGAGGTCGGTATGTACCTGGCCATGGCTCGCGTTGCTCACCGTGAGGGCTACCCCGAGATCGGCCTGTACTGGGAGAAGGCCGCCTACGAGGAGGCCGAGCACGCTTCCAAGTTCGCCGAGCTCCTGGGCGAGGTCGTGACCACCTCCACCAAGAAGAACCTCGAGATGCGTGTTGAGGCCGAGAACGGCGCCACCGCCGGCAAGTTCGACCTTGCCAAGCGCGCCAAGGCCGCTGGCCTGGACGCCATCCACGACACCGTGCACGAGATGGCTCGCGACGAGGCCCGTCACGGCAAGGCCTTCGCTGGTCTCCTGGCTCGTTACTTCGGCTAAACCGAGGCAACGCTTCGCAAAACGCTTTCCATAACGGATCGCAAAAGACCCTGGGGTTCGCCCCGGGGTCTTTTTCATATGCGGAAAGCAGGGCCCACGGCACTAGTTTTTATGAACGAACCCCCGCGTCTACAGAGCATTCGCATCCGAATGGTAACGTTGTGTTTTTAACGCTGGGCAACCGTGTCGGTTTGCGCCCAAGGGACACTCGTGAGGAGCCACTCGATGACAAATGTGCTTGAGGATCGCACGATTTGCGAATCGCAAAAGGCCTGCGCGGAAGCCTGCCCCATGCGTTGCGCAACCAGCCCCATCGACGAGGTTGCCCACATCGCCCATGTCTTAGAAACGCAGGGCAGATTCGGCCTCACACGAGGCTTTATCCAGCACGGCACCATGAGCGTGCATGCACACGTGATCTCCGTTGCGCACGCCAGCCTCGCCATGGCCGGGCGACTCGAGCGCCTGGGGATCCGCATCGATCGCGCTTCGCTCATCCGCGGTGCGCTCCTTCACGACTACTTCCTCTACGACTGGCACGACCCCGACCCATCGCATCGCCTACATGGGTTCACGCACCCATTCGCCGCGCTCGCCCGCGCGGAAGAGGACTTCGAAGACCTCACCCCGCGCGAGCGCAACATCATCTCCCGTCACATGTTCCCGCTGGTTCCCATCCCTCCCACCTGCCGCGAAGCATGGTTGGTGTGCCTGGCCGACAAGGCCTGTGCGCTCCATGAGACCATCGCGGGGCGGCTACCCAAGCGCTCCACAGGCTGCAAGGAGGTATCGCAATGATAACGGACTTGAGCGGGATCATCTCTGAACTGAACTCGACGGGCGCTCCCCTATCGGCGCTGTTTTTGTCGTTCATCGTCTTCTCATTCATTGGCTGGCTCTACGAATCCACCATCTGCGCCCTTGCGAACTACGGGCACTTTGCCAACAGCGGATTCCTGCTTGGCCCATGCTGCCCCATCTACGGTGTGGGATCACTCGCATGCTGGTTTCTGCTGCGAGACATTCCGAGCGTCGCCGTTCAGTTTGCGGCCGCCGCGCTCGTATGCAGCGCGATCGAATACGGCGTAGGAGCGGCGCTCGAACGGATCACCGGAGCGCGATTCTGGGATTACTCCAAGTTCCCCTTCAACATCAACGGCAGGGTCTGCCTCTATGGCGCCGCGCTCTTTGGAGCGGGGGCGGTGCTCATTTGCCGTATCGCCGAACCCGCCCTGCTGAACGCATTGGAACTCATACCGCCGACCATTCTGGCAGCGGCGGCCTTTGCATGCGCAGCGCTCCTGGCCATCGACACCGCTTTCACGCTGGTCAGCTGGCGCCAGCTCTCGCAAAAGCTCGAGCTGCTCAGAATCGAGCTCGCCGATAAAGTCAACGAATCCCTCAAAGACGCTTCCGACTCCCTGCTCGACAGGGTGCCCGACGCGGCGCTGGATTCTGCAGCGGAGATCAAGGCCCGAAGCGGAGAGCTCAATTCATGGCTCGCCGAGATGTCGGATAGCGCCTTTGAGGCCGTGCGCGGCAAGGTGGAGATACCCTCGTTCATAGCCGAGGGCAAGCAGAACCTCAGGCTGGTTGTGCGCCATGCACGCAGCATTGCCCAACGCGCCGAGATCTCCACCCCCGAAAAGCTGAAGACCGTCCTCACCCGCCGCGAGCTGCGTTTCTTCAACGCGTTCCCAGAAATCAAGCTGAAAGCATATGAGGGAATCATCCGTGCGACGAACCTCAAGGAGCGAGCGCACGAGCTGTTTTATAGGAGGTAGTGGGTAACCACAACGGGCAGCGGCATTATCACTCCATTCGCGGATTGGGGCCGTCGCCTCATCATATGCCATCCCCTCCTGCGCCATACTCAGGAGAACCGAGGCGCACCGGCGGCGGACCTTTCCAAAAAAGAGGGGCGCGGCGTCGGCGAGGCCCGGAGATGAAAATGCAGCGTCGAACCCTGGAGGGCCCATGCTCAGCGCACGCGATGCAAAACTGGTGAAGCGCTATTACCTGCTCCCCAAGGCAGCCTGGTATTCCCTGGTCGCCTTGTTTCTCACGGGCGGGCTCGCGATCCTGCTCGTGATGATCGACAACATCGGCCTGGGCTCCAAAGGCTTTGGAGACCTGCAGCTGATCGCCATGGCCGCCCTCATGATCGCCGAGGGCGCGGTGTGCATCGCCTGCGGGGTGGTCGCCAGGCGCGGGCTTGGCAGCGCCCACTGGCAGGAGCTCGAGCGTGAGGCCATCGGCGGTAACGCGAACATCGGGACGAACCCGGCCGTCGCGGGCGGCATCGGCGTGGCAGCC
>ENA-OPCP01002219-OPCP01002219.1-human-gut-metagenome-genome-assembly--contig:-NODE-2219-length-10468-cov-3.569000_pt1 | contig 10468 bp, 8 predicted proteins | sample MGYA00241563_ERZ501477 | MGnify/ENA primary metagenome ERZ501477 (study PRJEB25962, sample SAMEA2042572) | human gut metagenome | biome: human gut; feature: human-associated habitat; material: faeces... | reverse complement strand
GCTGGCGTAGACCCCGGCGCCGATGAGCCCGTGGCGCAGGTCATGGCCTGCCGACAGGGTAGCCTCCACATCGGAGCCGTAGTGGGGGTACACGTCCACCGCATAGTCCGCCCCGGTGCGGCGGGCAGCATCGATAAGCTTGCCCACCACCTCATAGCTGTACGGGCCGCCGGAGTCCTTGGCGCAGAGGGATCCCTGCCGCTCGGTGCATTGCAGCCCCTCGCCCACGCAGCCCATATCCACGCTGATGGCCTCCGTCACCCCCTGCGGGACATTGGCGGCGCCGCCGTGGCCCACCTCCTCGTATACCGTCACATGGAGGTATACATGGCGCTGGGGGACTGTGCCGGTGTCCTTAAGGTACTTGGCCAGACCCAGCAGGATGCCCACCGACAGCTTGTCGTCCAGAAAGCGGCTCTTGATATAGCCAGAGGCAGTGAGACGGGTACGGGGCTCGAAGCACACCACGTCCCCCACCTCGACCCCCAGCGTGCGGGTCTCCTCGGCGGACTTCACGTCCTCGTCCAGCACCACCTCGCAGCTGTCAAAGGTGCGCTTGGTATCGCCGTACTGGCCGTTGACATGGACGGAGGCGTTGCACAGCTGGAAGGTTCCCTCCAGCACCCGCCCGCCACGGGTATAGACCCGGACGTTCTCCGCCTCGCCGTTTTCCGCCCGCATCCCGCCCAAGGGCGTCAGGCGCAGGCGGCCACTATTCTTCACCTCCGCCACCATGCCGCCCAGCGTGTCGGCGTGAGCCTCCAGCAGCAGGCCCTCGCCCCGGCCGCCCAGATCCACCAGCACGCCGCCCTTAGCGGTGCGCCGGGCGGTATAGCCCAGCTCTTCAAAGGCCCGCTGCACCCAATCTGCCGCACGGGCCGTGAAGCCCGTGGGGCTATCGATGGCCAGCAGTTCCATGGCCTGCCGGGCGGCGTATTCTGCATAGGTACGTTCCATGATCCATTCCTCCGTATTAAATATATGTGGTATAGCGGTTTTTCCTCAGAAGCGGCGCAGGAAGATGAAGGTCACGCCCATGTTCTCCCGCTCCAGATCCCGGTCCTGCCGCAGATGGGGATACTGCTGCAAGGCCCGGCGGGTGGTCTCATCGAAGATGCTAAACCGTTCCCCCGGCACCACAGCGGCGATGCGCCCCTTCTCCTGCTGGGCCAGCAGATATTTCCGGCTGGCCGTACGGATGCGCCCGCCCTTGCCGGAGGAGCCGTACCCGTGGATCAGCTTCAGCAGCGGCGTGTTCATATGGCGGGCCGCTTCCAGCTCCGCCTCCAGCCGTCGTAGGGCTTCATCCGCCGTGGGCCGTCCCAGCTCCAGATTTAGTTCCCGTGTGATGGCTTTCATCAGCCTCCCCCCTTTTCTCACAGTGTACCAGTCCCGGCGCAGATTTGCAACTGCATTGGCCCACAAAATACCGCAGCAGCGGCCCGGCATCCACCGCATCCTCCCGCAGGCGGGCGCCGCTCTGGCGCTCCGGGTGCCATTGCACGCCCAAAATGGGCAGCGTCTCATGGCAGAAACCCTCGATGGTGCCGTCGGCCGCCTGTTGCAAAAGGCACAGCTCCTCCCCCAGCACCCGCACCGCCTGATGGTGGTTGCTGGTTACCAGCGGAGCCGGCCCCAGCAGCTGCGAAAGCAGTCCTCTGGCCCGTGTGGGGTGGATCAGATCTCCCTGCACCTGCTGGTGTCCGGGGATGCGGGCGTGGAGCGTGCCGCCGAAAAAGACGTTCAGTGCCTGCATCCCCCGGCAGATGCCCAGAATGGGCTTGCCCGCCCGGAAGAAGGCGTCAAACAGGCGAAGCTCCGCCCGGTCCCGTACCCGGTCCGGGGGATTGGAGCCCCGGTCCTCCTGGCCGAAGAGGGTGCTCTCCAAATCGCCGCCGCCGCACAGCACCAGGCCGTCGCAGCTGAGATCGGGCTCCGGGGCATAGCCGGCGAAGGAACAGGCCCCCAGCTGACTGAGGGCCTGAGTGTAGTTATCCATGGATCCGGCCTGGCCGGAGAGCTGAAGACGAAGGGGGTGCTTCATAAAAAGGGGGCTCCTTCTCCCCGGGCGGGGCTCATACCTCCTGCATGGCGGCGTCCTGGGCCGTGCGGGCATGAACCAGAGCGATAATCAGGTCCACCGCGCCCTCAATGCCGGTGATACTGGAATTCAGGGTCAGATCGTACCGGCGCATCTCTCCCCAGTTGTGTCCTGTGTAGTAGTTGTAGTAGTTGGCTCGGCCCCGGTCGATCTCCCGGACCCGCTCTATCATATTCTGAGTGGAGATATGGTATTCCTCCACACAGCGGGTCACCCGGTCCTCCAGCGTTCCGTGAATGAATACCTTCAGGCACTCAGGCCGCTCCCCCAGAACATAGTCGCTGCACCGCCCTACGATGACGCAGGGGCCCTCGTCCGCCAGCTCCCGGATGACCTCTGCCTGGGCAAAAAACGCCTGAAGGCTGACGGGGACGCCCTGCTGGGTATAGGTGGGTACGCCGATCCCAATGGGGGAGAAGGACAAGTGGAAGCGGTTTCTGGCCCGCTCCTCCGCCCGGGCGATGAACTCCGGGGAGAGGCCGCTCTTTTCCGCAGTCTTTTGGATCAGAGTGCGGTCATAGCACGGGATCCCCAGCCGAACGGCCAGACGCTTTCCGATTTGTCCATACCGGAGGGGCGCTATGTTCTCGATAATGAAACTGCGGGCGGCAGGCTGAAAATTCATGTTGACACTAAAGTGCGTAAGCCCGATGTTGGCAGCATCCCTATACGCAAGGCCGCCATAACCGTTTTTACGCAGGAGCAGGTTACGGGAATATTCAATTATCTTTTTCCCGATGAAAAGCCCATAAACCAAAGCTACATCCGGGAAACCAAAGCCGATATAGAAAAGCAGATAGTCCTCCTTAGGCAGCGGCTTGAGGATAAGAGCTATTTGAACAACGGCCAAACCGAGGATGAGATGCTTGCTTTGATTGCCGCAGCAGAGGAACGGTATAAGACTGCGCCGGAAACGCTCCCCGCGCCCGCTGCTTCTGACGGCACAATGACATTGTACGAAGGACAGGCTACCGATGAAAACGGAATCTCAATCGCCGGGGAAACCTCGCGCTTCTACCTGTTAAGCGCCTCTTTTGATGGCTATACGCGGGGCATTAGCGTTTCAACTGCGTTTTCCGCATCCTTGCGGGACTTGGAGTCCGCAAACCATAAGTCCGGAGTTTTATCCTATTGGGATAATTCCACGCCAGCATATACCACAAAAGGGATGCTGCGAACTGACGGAAGCTCGCTGCCCGAAGCGGCGCAGGGAAAGCTCACAATTTCTTATGATGAAGCAAAAGCGCTGTGCGACGGATTCTTTGCCGCCGCCGGAATGGACGGTGATTTCGGCGTGGGTGCGGCGTTTATAGTAGACGACAAGGGTACAGGGCTTGTTGACGGAAGATGGGAAAACGGTAAATACATCGAAGGGCTTAAAAATCCCGCGCAGAACTACGCATGGCAATTTTATTATGCGAGGATGGCGGATAATATTCCCATTATGCTAAATACCATTGCCGGCGGAAGCACCGGCAGCGAATTTCAGATAAGCTGGAACTATGAATATATCTGCTTCACGGTGGATAATAACGGCATTGCTTCGGTTCATTGGATGTCTCCCATTGCCGTTGGCGATGTGGTGCAGGAAAATGCCGTGCTTAAAAGTTTCCCGGAAATCATGGACGTATTTGAAAAGATGGTAAGGGTACAATACGAGCCGATGCTTAATACGCGATATCCGGACGGGAATATTGAAATAAACGTGGATGATATAGAACTGTGCCTGATGCGTGTTCGGGAACCGAACGGCGATGGGACAACGGGTTTACTCGTTCCCGCATGGGTATTTTACGGACACAACATTGCAACGCATAGCACCGGAGAGCAGTCGTTTGATTTTTCGGGCGGTATCGCCTACCGATGGCCGCAGGCGCCGATAGTTTTATTCGCAATAAATGCCATTGACGGCAGCGTGATAAATTTTACATGGGGCTATTAAGGAGGTAACAATGAAGAGATTCACGGCAATTCTGCTTTCAATATTTACCTTATTTGCCCTAACCGCCTGCCAGCCAACGCCCGAGGCGGCGGTTGTGGTGCAGAAGGATACGGACAAGATGATAGAAAAGGCGCAGTCAACGCCCGCAACAACCGATGCGCCGACCCTTTCCCTGAAGGAGCGTTACGCAATACCCGATGCGCTTTCCTACACTCAAACCGGAGCCAGCGGCAAGCTTAACATAAGCGTGGAGGCGGTTGTAACCGCCCCGAACGGTGCGCTCCCAATAGTGCGGGTGGAGGCGGCGGAGTTTTCGCAGGAGACGGTTACGGCCTTCTGGAACGCATTCATAGGCGACATGCCCATGTTTGAACAGAACTATGTACAAACAAAATCCGATATCGAAAAAGCGATATTATATTATAAGCAGGTGCAGGCGGGCATGATAGACGGACTGGAAACACCGGAGGAAGCGCAGGAGGAAATAGACGCGCTTGAAGCGGCATATCCTTCCGCGCCGGATTCCGTGGAGCCGGTACCGGCTACGCCTGAATTGAAGCGAATCCCCGTCGATTTAGGCGAATACAGAAACGTTGCGCATTACTACGGTCTGCACGCCACAAATAACGAGCAGCGTTTGTTCTTCAACGTGCATAACCATTACGACAACACAAAAGCCATAGAGATAAAGGGCTACGACAGGAACGGAAATCAGACGGGCAGTACCATACTGGGCGTATCACGGCGCGCCAGCCTGCATTGCATGCGCATGAATGACAGGGGCGATAGGTGTTACATCAACGCAGATGCCATGCGCATGGAGCGCGGCGACGCTTTGCCGGAGCGAGCCTCAACATTTATAAGCCTTACCCCGGCAGAAGCCGCGGCGGCGGTTGAGGCGTTCATTGCCAAGGTCGGCCTTGCGGACGTTATGGCGGTAAGCGACATATATCTTTGCAATGACCGCGACGAACTCAACGGTAGGCCCGAGGCATCGGCATTCGCATATGAAATATTCTGCACCCGCCTAATACACGGCACGCAATGCGCCAATATTTTGAACGCCCATGAAAGCAGCCAAACCGCAATAAAACACGATGCCTTTGCGCCTACATGGGGGTATGAATCCTTCAAATTCCGCGTGGATGACACGGGAATATTTGACATAAGTTGGACTTCGCCCGTTGCATCTACCGAAACTGTCACGGAGGATTCCGCGCTAAAGCCCTTCCATGAAATAGAGGAAATAGCAAAAAAGATGCTGCCCATAATATATGAGCCGGATGCAAAGGACAAACGGATAAAGAGCATAGATATTTCGATAGACAGGGTAACACTCAGTCTTTGGCGGATAGCTGAGCAGGACCGCTTTGACCACGGCCTTTATATCCCCGTATGGAACTTTTTCGGCACCCGCAGCGAAATCATAACTATTCTACCGGATAGAGATTTCACCAATGTGACCAGTGGCGCTATGCTGACAATCAACGCCATTGACGGCAGCATAATAGACCTTGACGCGGGGTATTAGAAGGATATATTGCATATAAGCTCCTTTTCGGCTTCTTCGTATTCCTGCTGCCAGCCTTCCGTAAGCTCCTGCACCTTTACGTTTACGGAGAAGCCGATGCTCCTTCCATCGATGTTTTCGGGGCTTATGGGTAACTGTATCTCCCAACAGGTTTCCGCGCTGTGCATAGGATGCAGCTCGACATCATCCGGAAGAAGCCTTTTTACGAGCAGGTTTTCGCCCATGCGATAGGTCTTTCCATCGATATTTACTTTGATGCTGCCGAGCCTTACGCTGCCCGACGCACCCTCCCCCGCCGTTAGCGACAGCATAACGGTTAAAGCGGAATCGTCAACGGAAACGTCCTTTACGGCGGCGGTAATACCCATTACGGTGACGGGTGCGCCGTCGAAAGCTATTTTCAGCGGAAGTCCGACCAGCTCCGAAAGCCGCGCGGATTCCGAAAGCCACGCTTTCCGTTCCGGCTCATCCTTGGGAAGCTGCACTTTATCCGCCTGACGGTCGTATTTGAAGCAGAAGTCGCTATCCTGTGCGCTGAGCGTTATAAGTATATTGCATGGAAGCTCCTGCATCCATGGGGTAGAGTAGACGGCGTAATGCTCCGTATCGTTGCCCTTTAGCGGGAAGCTTTCCTTAACGGCTTCTTTCATATGGCCGTTTACGGCAATTTCAACCGAGTCAGGCATTTTCCTTTGCAGCGGCGCAGCCATTCCCACAAAAAGCCGCTGCGTAACCACATCGTTTGTTCCCGCAGGGGTATAGAAGCAGAATTCGGAAAGTATCAACTCTCCCTCCTGCTGCCCCACGGCAACGGCATTATCCGAAATTGCTTCCATTACACGGAGCATAACCGCATCCTCCGTTGCCTGAAAATCCAGCCACATATCCATTTCTCTTGCCTGCTCGGAAGCGTCGTTTTCTATTTCGGCCCTTATTGAAGGATATGCCGCTTCGTGCTGCTCCTTGGTTTCTCTCATCTGCTCCCTTGCTTGGCCAAACACATTTTTGTATAGTGATACCGCCGCATATGCGGTGCAGGCGCACAGCAGAATAATAAGAGCAGCAATAGCTGCAAAGGCAAATGGTCTGCGGCGGCGGAACAGGCGGACTCCGTCCAATTTTTTCTTCGGAAGATTGCCGAGCGTGGACTGCACGCGGCAAATAAACGCAGCATCGGGCAGTGGTCGGTTTTCCTTCATCAGCCGTGCAAAAGCATCTTTTTTATCTAAAATATAACTAAACTCCATAGTCCCTTAGCTCCTTTCTTAAAATATCCCGCCCGCGGGACAGCCGCGAAAGCACGGTTCCTTTGGGGAGTTCCAATACATCGGCAATTTCCTGCACTTTCATGTCCTCATAATAAAACAACATTATAGGAACCCCGTATATCTCCCCAAGCCTCAACACAGCGCGGTTAACATCCGAGCGCATATCAGTATCGCACTCCTTGTTCGGCAGGTTTTCCGGCAGCTCTGCCCATCCTTTTCTGCGCCTTATATTACGGCTTTCATTCATTACTATTTTAATCAGCCATGCCTTGAAATTAGACTCCTCCCTAAGGGTGAAGCGCTTTTCCCACGCCCGCAGCAGGGCGTTCTGTACCGTGTCGCCGCACAGCTCCCTGTCCGCTAGCAAAGAATAGTTTACAGTGAACAGCAGCCCTGTAAGCTTGCCTACCTCCGACGCAAAGCCTTCCTCTGTCTGCACATAGAAAGCAGTATCCATTGGCGCCTCCCTTCCCGCTTATGTATTCATTATTATAGAGCAAAATGGCGGCCAAAATATTGCGCCGAACAAAAAATGCCGTATATCAGGCAAATAATTCTCCGTGAGCCTATAATCCGATACGGGTGTTTGCAATTTATTAAAAACAAATTGTTGACAGCATAACATAGTTATATTACTATATTTATAGTAATACTGCGTTTTAAGGAGATTGACCCATGGCTAACGGCAATATCGGCAAAAAGAACACCCTTACAACACCCGAATGGATAGTTATGAGCGCCCTTTGGGGCAGGGAACCGCAGGTTTTGGGGGAAATAATTGAAACCATCGGCGATAGGGTGGATTGGAGCTACACCACCTACGCTTCCTACATGAAGATTCTTTCGGACAAGGGCTTTGTGGGCTTCACAACGCGGGGGCGCATGAAGTTTTACTACGCCGCCGTGGATAAGGAAACCTGCATTGCCTCCGAGGGCGAGAGCATACTGGAAAAGCTGGGCGGCAGCGACGCGGAGGAGCTTATGCTGTGCATGATTAAAAAAACCGGACTTTCCAAGGAAGGGCAGGAACGAATGAAGGCGCTTATCGATTCGCTTTCAGGGAAAGGGGATGCCAAGGTATGAAGCTTTTGAACACTCTGTTTGAAATCACCATATATTCCGCCGTATTGTTCGCGGCAGTAACGGGCTTTAAGCTGGCGTTCAAGAACAAACTCTCACCCGCGCTGCATTTTACGCTGTGGTTTTTGGTGATAGCGCGGCTATGCATACCCATGACGATAGAAAGCGGCTTCCACCTTTTTACCGTGGAGCAGGAGAAACCGCTCGTGCAGCAACAAATACCCGAAGTAAGCGCATTTGATGCGCCAACTCCCGCCGCCATGCGCGAAGCTGCCCCAAGTGAAGCATTGCACAGCGAAGCGTCTGCGCCCGTGCAGGAGCCGCTGCCCGCCGCCGATTCGCCAAAGCCTGTGTTTACAATCGCATCGGCTGACGCCCTTATTGCGCTATGGGTCGCGGGCATGGCGTTCCGCGCCGCCGCTTTACTGTTCGGCGAAAGGCGGCTGCACCTTGCAATGGCGCACAACACCCTGCCGACGGATGCACGGACGCGCGATATATATGATGCATGCTGTGCCGAGCTTGGCATTGCGCACAAATTGCCGCTGCAAAGCATGGCGGGAATATACTCGCCTGCGCTTACGGTTAGCCTAAAGCCTATGATACTGCTTCCCGCAAATATCACCGACACGCTTACGGATGCGCAGTTGGCGTGCGCACTCCGTCATGAGCTGACCCATTACAGGCGGCGCGACCATCTGCTTATGCTGCTTTTGCGCCTTTTGACATGCGTATACTGGTTCAACCCCATTGTATGGCTTATGAAGCGGGAGCTTATGAAGGACATGGAGACAGCCTGCGACAGCGCGGTTACGGCGCGGCTCAATGGCACTGAACGCCGCGAATACGCCATGACGCTGCTTGCGCTATTCTCTCAGCCCTGCCGCGCAAATTCGGTGCTGGGCATGGCGCTTTCCTCCGCGGAAAAAGACGCTGAGCGCAGAGTGCGGGAAGTGTTCGGCGCGCATAGGAGCAAAGCCCCGGTAAAAATACTTGCCGCGCTGCTGTCGGCGCTGCTTTTGGCGTGCTGCTTCACCACCGCCTGCCAGCCCACACCTTCCCAATCTCCCGTGGTAAACAAGGGCGGGGATTATTTGGAGGGCATTGAGGAAACGCCGTTCGAGCCATATGCGGCGGAGAGTCATGCTGACCGCACTGCAAAGCGCAACGGAATACGCATGCAGTTCGATGCGGATGTGATAATACCCGAAACAGACGGCTATGCCGTTTACGAGGCCGAGCGGTCAAGCTTCACCGCGGCAGAGCATATGGCTTTTATAGAGCATTTTCTGCCGAACGCCGCGCTTGTTGAAAAGCCCGTGTGGACAAAGGAATACTACGCCGCCGAAATAACCAAGGCGTATCAGTTCATGGCGCTCACCGGACGCAGCCTTGAAAGCTATATAGAACGGCTGAAGCAGCAGATGGACTCCGCACCCGAAAACGCGAAAGAAACTCCGCTTGACCTATCCGCCATGGCAAACGGCGCACATTACACGGCATATGCTCCCGCGGGCGAAAACGTATACGCATGCTTTGCCGGGGAAATAGGCGGGGATGATTTTTTATATACGCGCGATGCATACTGCCGCTGCTATGACGAAATGATGCTTGCCGCGGACGCAGAACTCAGCGAACAATACGGCGGAGACTTTGCGACAGAGCCTGCCATAACGGAGCAGGATGCCGTGAAACTGGCGGAACAAAGCCTGACGGCGCTCGGCATAGAAGGCATGAAGCCGCTTACATGCAGCAGAATGTGCGTTTACGGCAGTGTGGGCGATATTGTTGGCCGCGGCTGGGCGGTAACGTTCACGCGGAACTGCGGCGGGCTTACCGTGCCATATGACATTGGCGGCAGCAGCGGCAACGTGAACGATGTCCCCGCGCTCAGCGCTCCGTGGGGGCAGGAGGTGCTGACGGTCGGCATTGACTCCGCCGGAATATGCTATTTCACGCTGAAAGGCGCATGTACCGTTACAAAGAAACTTTATGCCAACGTGCCGCTGCTTGGCTATGACGAGTTGCTCGACCGCATAGAGAACCAGCTTTTCTATCATCATGCTTTTTCGGCGGACGGCGTAAAGAACCCATGCATCACCGTGAAGGAGATACGCCTGTGCGCCGCGCTTGTAAACGTTGCGGACAGGCCGAACACAGGCCGCTTTATACCCGCCTTCGAGGTCGCTTACAGCTATCAGTTTACATACGGCGACAGCGATGACGTAGTAAAGCAAGACTTGTCCATGTACTTCAACGCAATCGACGGCAGTTATATAGAGCCGCGTGTAAATGCGGATACCCTTAACAGCATTCTTTCGCAGTCGGTGCAATAATCCTCTGTTTCTTATACTACCGAGCACCGGAAGGGACTTTTGCCTCATGAAGCATTATTTGACCTCTCCCCTATCGCAGGCCATATTCAGCCGTGGGTTCATCATCAGCGCAGCAGGCACCGCCCTCATCCTCCTTCTTTCCTCCGTTCAGGGCATACTGGCGGGGTTCCGCGCGGAGGAGCTGCTTTCCCCCGGCTTCCACAGCGACCT
>ENA-OPCP01002214-OPCP01002214.1-human-gut-metagenome-genome-assembly--contig:-NODE-2214-length-10495-cov-5.284483_pt1 | contig 10495 bp, 6 predicted proteins | sample MGYA00241563_ERZ501477 | MGnify/ENA primary metagenome ERZ501477 (study PRJEB25962, sample SAMEA2042572) | human gut metagenome | biome: human gut; feature: human-associated habitat; material: faeces... | reverse complement strand
CCTCCCGCACCATGGTCATGGCAAGCTCGTGGGCGCTCATGTGGTAGTAGGGCAGATAGCCCGTCACATCAATGAAAACCTCATCAATGGAGTAGGGGTAGATATCCGCCGGGGACACATATTTGAGGTAGGTCTTGTAGATTTGAGTGGAAACGTCCAGATACCGCTGCATCCGGGGCGGCGCAACGATGTAGCTCAACCCCAGCGCCGGGTCTGCGTTCAGGGCGTTGGCATCGAAAGAGGTTCTGGCAAAGTGGTATTTGCCGTCCTCTCCCCGGACTGCCTTTTTCTGCCGGATGGCAGTTTGCAGCCGCTGGGCGTTGACCTCTTTCACCCGCTGAACGGCTTCAAACAGCCGTGCTCTGCCGGGTATCTTGTAGGCTTTCAGGGAGGGCGACACCGCAAGGCAGATGGTCTTTTCGGTGCGAGAGGCGTCTGCCACCACCAGATTGGTGGTCAGGGGGTCCAGATGACGGTCTACGCACTCCACCGAGGCATAGAAACTTTTTAGGTCGATTGCCAGATAGGTGCGCTGCGCTGCCATGATTCAGCCCTCCTTTGCAAAAGTCACAACTATTTATCTTATTATAATAAATCTTTACGCTGTTTTCAAGATGGAACGGCTATTTTGTCTGTGATATAGACAACAAAAAAGAGTGGCAGCATTTCAAGCTGAAACGCTGTCACTCTGTAGGAACTGCGTAATGACTGACGATTATCCTTCTACTTTGACCGTAGCACGATCGCTCTTTGCGTTTCCATCCGCATCCAGCGTGATCTGCACAAAATGTTCCGGCTTATCATAATCCTTTGTCTCGCCGTCATCGGTATAGTATTCATAGGATGCACCATCGGGAGCATAGGCAAGCAGGCGCAGATCTGCAAAATCCACATCGGCAACGCTCTGGATCTTTTTGCCGTCCTTGGCAAGGGGCAGAAGGTGTCCCTTGCGCATAAAGAACACCACTTCATCCAGCTCCACCGGAATGTAATGATGGCCTGCCGGCAGCACGCTGGTTTCCATGCGGTTGCTTTCGCTGCACTTTACCCGCACCTGCAGCATCTCCTCCGGCAGATAAACATACCGACCCCGGGCATTTTGCTCATATACCGGGGCGATCAACAGGCTTTCACCGATCATCACCTCATCCTCTACCCGGCGGGCAAAGTCATCCTCCGGGAAGGCGAACGCCAACGGCATACAGTACATGCCGTCGTGCAGAGCAGCCTTCATGTACTCGCTGTAAATGTAGGGCAGCAGCAGGTAGCGCAGTTGTAAAATACCAGCAAAGGCAGCCTTGTTCTTAAAGCGGTAGGGTTCCTGCCGACGGGTACCTTTGGCAGAGTGGTTCCGCAGCAGCGGAGAGAAGATGCCCATGCCGTACCAGCGCAGCACCAGATCCTCCGTGGTATTGCTGCCAAAGCCGCCAATGTCGGGGCCTTCGTACAGGAAGCCGCACATATTCAGGGAGGGCATCATGTGCAGCGCAAGCAGAATGTGGCTCCACCAAGAATGGTTGTCGCCGGTCCAGATGCCGCCATACCGGTGCATCCCGATGCAGGCAGAACGGGAGTATATCAAAATGCGCTTGTCCGGCTCCAGCCGCTCGAAAGCCTCACCTGCCGCACGGGTCATGTTATAACCAAAAAGATTATGTACCTTGTCGTGCCGCATACGCCCCTGTTTGGTGTTGTGGTAGAACAGCTTATAATCGTTTTCGTTGTTGGAAAGCTCTGCCACCATGCCGGTAAAAGCACCAAAGCTGGAAATATCCAGGTTTTGCTTGCTGTATTTCTCAATTTGAGCAAAGGTCTTTTTCAGTCTTTCTTCTGCGTAGAAGATAGCAGGCTCGTTCATATCATTCCAGAAGCCCTCGATCCCCTGATCCAGCAGAACTTTATATTGACTGCCAAACCAAGCACGGGCTTCCGGGTTGAGCATATCAGGGAAGTGTACCCGTCCCGGCCACACACCGGCTACAAAGGGGGTGCCATCCTGATTCGTGCAGAAGTAGCCGTTTTTCACGCCCTCCTCGTACACATCATATCCCTCTTCGACCTTGACTGCTGCATCGATGATGGGGACAAGATGGATGCCCTGCGCTTTCATCTCGGCGGCAAAGTCTGCAAAACGCGGGAAGCGCTGCGCATCCACCGTAAAGTCCTTGTAACGCTCCATGTAATCGATATCCAGAACCACAGCGTCCAGCGGCATATGATTGGCACGGTAATTTGCCACCACCTCGCGGACCTCGTCCTCGTTCATGTAGCTCCAGCGGCTCTGGGCGTTGCCAAAAGCCCATTTGGGCGGAATATAACTGCGCCCCACCAACTGGCGGAACTGGTGCACAATATCGGTCAGGCTCTCGCCCTCAATGATGTAGAAATCGTAATTTTCCTCGGCCACCGTGATGCGTAAGGTATCCAGGTCGGTGTAGCCGCAGTCAAAGGTGACCTTGCCCGGGTAGTCGATAAAAAAGCCAAATGTATCCTTGCCGGACACGATCATAAAATTATAAGCACCGTACAGCGAGGATTTGCCCTCGGTATGGTTGCCGTCATCGGAGCATTTGCTTTCGTACACCCACCCGCGCTTGTTGATACCACGGACGTTTTCGCCAAGACCATACAGGACATCCTGCGGTTCCATGGCATAGGAGAAGCCATCCGGCTCCTTGGTCAGATAGGGTATCGTTTCCATCATGGGCAAAAAAGAACCCACTACACTTTCGGTATCAAACGGTTGACCGTATCGCTTTTTGTAGATCATAGTAAATATCTCTCCTTTGTTTTTTGAATCGTCACAGTGTAAAACGTACCAACGTATTTTGGATGGACAATTATAGCAATTCAACTTTTTAATGCAACAGCAACAACGTTGAATTGCATATCGCAAATATGCTGTTTGAATGTTGCGCTAATTTCTTGACTTGCGATGAGAAACTCTGACATTGGCTGGAGCAATTGGGGCTTCAGCCTTATTTTCAACCCAATCGCTGCGGTTGTGCAGCTATTTCAATACAAGATCCTTGAAACGTGCTTGAAACGTGATGTTCCTGCTTGCCCAGATACAGCTCCACGATCATTCGTCCGTTTTCGGTGTTGCAGAGTTCCTCTTTGCAATAGCCGCAGAGCTTTCCGTCCGCCTGTGCCACATAGCGGCGCAGCGGCTGCTGAAGCTCCTGCGGGATGCTGCTCCACGGGATCACATAGCTCATGCCGGTGTCCCCTACATCCACGATGCAGGCCCGGTCGCTGTCCTCCTCCGATAAAATCAGCTCCACCTGAAACACATCCGCAAAGAGTGCGCCCTGATACTTGGCTTTTTCCGCCTGCGCTGGGCACGCAGGTCAGACAGGGCGGCGTTCAGTTCCGCCTCCGGCACATCGGTCTGGTACAGCAGAATGTGCAGCTACTGCTCTGCTGTCTCACTTCCCTGCTCCCTGTCAGGCGGCAGGATCACGTCTGCATGGATATGCAAAGTCATGAAACATATAAAATAGGAAAAGCGTCAAAAATCATCTTGGCCAGCGCTCTTTTCTGGACATGAGTGGCGCGAATGGTACATGAGGATGCGTCTGGTACCAGTAAGCTGTGGTAGCTACATCATCCTGACGTTCAAAAAGACCTCCGTGGCTGACACCAATCTGCTGCAGAGTTACCTTAAGGTCCTTCTCAAAAAGGATAGGATCAAGAAGGTGCCAGCGGTAGAAGCTGCGTTGTGGCATCTGATCATCATTGTGGTAATCATTATGAAGGAAGGTATCGTGGCTAGAGTAGTAAGGATAGCCAAGATACGGAGTACAGTACTGATTTTCAACGGTTTGGCCATTTTGCTGTGTTGCAAAGCTCCAGGCACCGCCGAAGTAATCTTCTGTTCCGGTTCCGCAAATGGTTGGATAATCCTTGTCTCCATCGATGTAGAATTTCATCTCACCTTCTCCGTACCAGTAGCGTTCGAGGCTGGTAAGCGCAAGATAAGTTCCAACGTACTGGCCTTTCCCTTTGATGTTGTCGAGGACAACGTAGTCTTTTGCCTTTTCCGTTATGCGCTGACGACGCCACTGGGCATGGAAATAGGCAGCATCCTCCGGAACCGTTGTCAGGCAATAGTCGATCTGATAAAAGAAGGCCGGAATCGGCTCATCACACTGATTTTCAATGGTAATACGGGCGTTTTTACGGAACGGCATCGGGAAATAGCTGTTGAAACCACGGGTCGGATTGACAGCAATCGGGACTGAGTTCACCTGGTAGGAAACACCGAAGCCGCAGCAGAAGAAATCGCCAAGCGGGCATTCAACGGATGGGAATTCTTCATCGTCCCAGTACATGCGGAGAACAAGATCCCGCAGAACATAACGGTTACGTTCACTGGTACGGTCTGTGACGGTGATCCAGATGTGCTGAATCATGCCTTCTCCCTGGATCTCACCAAGTGTTACGGTCTCTCCTGCTTCTATTTTCGGGATACACGGGGAACCTTTTCTGGACGGACCAAGATCGCTGGATGCCATGCCGCCTTTTCCTTTTTCTCCGTTCCGGTTTTCCCAGTTGATGGAACGGGACTGTCCGTTTTTCAGTTGGAAAATATTCTGTAAACCACAATCAAACATCATATATTCCTCCTACTCACAAATGAGCAACTGTCTTTTATGTTGAATTGAATTCATTCAAACAATTCCGCTTAACAGGCACAGTCTCCACCCATGTTCCAGTTGATTCCTTGAAGGGGATTGCTTGCAAAGTTGTTATTATTGTACACTTTTATTTGTATAAAAGCAATGTGCTACTGCCATAAATCTTTAGTACCACACTTATGAATGCATAACCACAACATGAATTTTAACAAACAGACAGATAAGCCGACTCAAAAAGAAACATCATTGTACCAGCAAACAGTGCGTCCGTCTATACAAACGCCGAGGGTTCCTCCCACATGGGAAGGGATTCCTCGGCGTTCTTCATTTCATGCTTTTTGATTGCCCGGTCAACAGTATCACGCGCCTTACTGCAATGCACAGATCACAGCCACTGTTTCAGCACATCGTTCAGCTTATTCAAATCAAGCGGTTTGGCGATATGCTCGTTCATGCCGGTATTCTTTGCCAGCTGCACATCCTCGGCAAAGGCATTTGCCGTCATGGCAATGATGGGTACCTTTCCACGGTTGCCAGCAAGCGCACGGATCGCAGCGGTGGCTTCGTAACCATTCATGATGGGCATCTGGATGTCCATAAAAATGAGATCGTACCACTTTTCTGGCGCTTCCATCACCTTTTCGACTGCAATTTTTCCGTTTTCGGCGCTGTCGATGGTCACGCCCGTCATGCCTATGATCTCGGTTGCGATCTCACGGTTCAGCTCGTTGTCTTCCACAAGAAGGATCCGCTTGCCCGCATAATTTTCCTTCGCAAAGTCTTCCAGATAGTTCCGGGCGTTTTTCTCCTGCTTCCCGGATGTAAACTGCCGCAGAGTTGCCGTCAGGCGGGAACGGAACAGCGGTTTTGCCATAAACGCATTCACGCCCGCTGCTCTGGCTTCTTCTTCGATCTCGCTGAAATCAAAGGAAGTCAGGATGATGATCGTGACATCTTCTCCTACCCGTTCCCGGATTTTTCTGGCGGTTGCAATACCGTCCATTTCCGGCATCTTCCAGTCCAGAATCACCGCAAAATAGTCACTGTTGGTCTCATGACGCACATAGCAGCGCTCCACAGCTTCCTTACCGGTCAGGACCCATTCGCCCGCTATGCCGATCTCCTGAAGGGTCGCAACGGTGCTTTCGCAGCAGGTCTTGTCATCGTCCACGACCAGTACCGGCAGATCGAGCAGTTCTTTTTCCTGTTCCTTCTCGTTCTCCTGAATCTTCAGATAGACCGTGACCGTGATCTTCGTTCCCTTGTTGGGAGCGCTTTCGACCTGAATGTCACCATTCATCAGGTTGACGATATTTCTTGCAATGGCCATGCCAAGACCGGTGCCCTGCACCTTGGTCGTCCGGTGATCGTCTGCCCGACTGAACGGCTCGAACATGATCTTCTGGAATTCCGGCGTCATACCAATGCCGTTGTCCTCGATGGAAAACTCGTAGCAACCAAGCTCCGAGAAGCCGTTCGGTTTTTCCTTGATTGTAAGGGTGATGTTTCCTCCATCCGGGGTGTACTTGACGGCGTTGCTCATCAGGTTCACAAAGACCTGCTGGATGCGCAGGCTGTCGCCGCAGACGGCTTCGTGCTCAATGTGCTCGACATGGACTTCGAGCTGATGGTGGTGCTCGTCAATTGCCGGTTTTGTGAGGGTGAGCAGGTTATCAACCAGCTCCGGCAGGCTGAAATCCTCCTCGGCAAGGCTTATTCGCCCGCTCTCGATTCTGGCCATATCCAGCACTTCATTGATCAGTCCCAACAGATGACGACTCGACTTTGTGATCTTGCCAAGGCACTCGACCACCCTGTCCTGACTCTCGATATTCGCACCCGCAATGGCGGTCAAGCCAACGATTGCATTCATCGGTGTACGGATATCATGGGACATATTGGAGAGAAATTCCGTCTTGGCGCGGCTTGCGTTTTCCGCCGCCCGGTACGCATCCTTCAGTGCCTTATGGGATTCGATCTCGGCCTTTTTCTCCTGTGACACATTCATAGATGCCAACAGTGCTTTGACCAGCTTTGTGCCATTCCACTCCAGCGGAATGAAGGAAGCGATCTTATAGGTGTTCTCATCTATGGAGCAGTATTCAAATTTGTAGATGTCGTTCTCGCCCTGCAGATTCTTTCGGATATTTTCCGGTGAGAACAATGCGTCCATCGCCGCCAATGGCTCCAACGTCTTATACTTTGCAGCCACCTGCTCCACAAAATCATGGTAAGCCCCCGTCGGCGCATAGATCATTTCACCTTGCAGATTATAGAACCGATACCGGTCATTCTCCAGATCGCAGACGACAAAGCGGTCCAGCAGACGCACCATACTCTTGATCAAAAGATCCATCGATGCGTTATCTGAGGCCATCTGCATCCGCCGTGCCGTCTCTGCTTTGGACTCTGTGATGTCCCGCAGAAAAATCATCGCATATTCGGAATCTTCGATCTCACCGCGCATGACCACGTTGCTGACCCACCGTTCCTCCCCATTCAGAACGATGCGGCACTCCTGACGCAGTTCCGTCTCAAGCCCTTTTAATTTTTCCGTGATGTAGGCGCGATTGTAGAAATTCGTTACAGACTTTTTGTCCTCTTCAACCACATAGTTATCCACAAAGAATCTGACCAGTCCATCCCATGTGTGGTTCTGCTCAAAGGCCGTCATCAAAGAGGGCTCCACTTTGAAAGTATCAAAGGTGTTCTTTTCCAGATTTACATAGTATTCGCAGAGGTTTGCGCTGGTAAATGCGCGGTGAAATGCCGCTGCCCGCTGCGCCTGCATCCGGCTTCTTTTTTCCGCGTCAATGTTGCTGATGATTCCGGCAATTCGATTGGCCGAGCCATCCAGACGGCGTATCACCTCCGCCGATGCCCGGAACCAGTGGTATTGGTCATCCTGCATTTTCAGTCGGTACTCAACATTATATTTTGTAGCATTGGTTTTGTCGGCAATCGTTTCCAAAAGCAGCTGCATTACCCGGTCATAGTCCTCCGGGTGCAGAAGGTTCGACCACGAATCCAGTTTGTTCGGAAAATCCAGAATGTCATGATATCCAAGGATCTGCCGGAACGCATGGCTCCAGTTCACATGAACGATCTCACCGTTTTCATTACACTCAAAATACCATAGTGCAGAATGGATGGATTCATTAACCAGCGCAAGGTTCTCATATGCCCAGTTCATCTGTACTGACATGATCCAGATCGGTGTTCCATCCGTATCGGCTGCATCTTTTTTGTAGAGACGCACATAGACGGGAGACCCATCTGCCGTGAGGATCCGGCCTTCCCCTTCGCCTTGGAGCTGACGAAAGCGCGCATTGTCAAGGAATGTGGCATCTCTCTTATAGAAAAGATTCTTCAGCGAACCCTTTGTCTGCTCCATCAGGGATGCATAGCTGTGGTTCAGATTATGCAGCAACAGATCACTGACCGACAGGATCGACAATTCGGCATCATAGTACCCGGTAATGGTTCCGACACCGCCATTATGATAGATTGTCTCCTGCATGGCCTGAAATGCATCTTTTCCCAGCCTTACCGTATCGGAAGTGTAGATTTCATCTGTAAGTCTTCTATCGAATTTCATTTTCATCCTCGTAGGGTTTTGATTCTGCCGCGCACTTCAATTCTGGTATGTCTTTTATGGTCAACTGGCATACTGATTTTTGATCAAGCTTGTACAGCATAGCTAGTATAGTATACTTGCGCAGCATTTCGATTTCAAGCGCTAATTGGCATTGGCTGTGTAAAAAAGAGAGGCCAATCTGCGTAAAAATTTGCGCAAGTTGATTCCTGTACTTTTCCACAATCCGGCTATCCGTATAGACAGCCCCCCTGCGATGCGGTATACTCGAACCAAATCAACATTTTCAGGAGGAAAATCATGGCAGAAGAAACCAACAAGGTCGTTATTGTTACCGGCGGAAGCTCCGGCATCGGACGGTGCACGGCATCCGCTCTGAAAGAGAATGGCTGCATCGTCTATGAGTTCAGCCGCAGAAATATCCCTATGGAGGGTGTTACCCATCTGTCTGTCGATGTGACCGATGAAGATGCGGTCAACGCCGCTGTGCAGCAGGTCATCCAAAAAGAGACCAAAATTGATGCAGTGATCAACTGCGCAGGCTTTGGCATTTCCGGTGCGGTGGAGTTTACGTCCATGGATCAAGCCAAAGCACAGTTTGATGTGAACTTTTTCGGGACAGTCACTGTAAATAAAGCGGTTCTCCCCTTCCTACGCCATCAAGGGAAGGGGCATATTGTGAACATCAGCTCTGTTGCTGCCGTAGCGCACATTCCGTTCCAGACCTTCTACTCTGCAAGCAAAGCCGCCGTTTCTTCTTACTCTTACGCTCTGGCAAACGAAGTCAAGCCCTACGGCATCCATGTTACCGTCGTAGAATTGGGTGACATCTGCACCGGGTTTACAAAAGCACGTCAGAAAAGCATTCTCGGCGATGATGAATACGGTGGGCGTATCTCCCGGAGCGTCAGTCAGATGGAGCATGACGAGCAAAACGGCATGGACCCGGCACGCATTGGACGGTACATCGCCGGTATTGTGGAGAAAAAGAACCCGGCAGTCGTTTATGTTGCCGGTGCACAGTATAAATTCCTGAGCCTCCTGTGCAAACTCCTGCCTGCTGCAGCACGAGGAAAGATCGTAGGAAAAATATACGGGTAACAGGCGCATTGCTCTGCAAACTCCGTGTCCAACTCCTTGACCTTCGGCAGCTTTTGCAGCCCTGCTTCGTCAAAGGCCGCTTTCGCCGCCTTGTGCAGAGTAATTTCCTCCCGATGGGCTTCCAGAAATGCTTTGCTGTACCCGACTTTCCGATATCCGTATTTTGTGGACAATGAAGCGGAGCTTTTCGTCCCGGAGTCCGGAAAAAGGGCAAGCCCTCCTTCATAAATTGCAGTAAACCGTTTATGATGCTTTGGGGAGGGGTCGGCATGTTTTTATCTCTTCTGCAATTTTTCGCCACAAAATTTCTGTTTCTGGCGCTCCATCTGGAAAGCGGCTGTTTTCCGCGTCCGCTCACAGCCCGGGAGGAGGCTGCCGCCTTCAGCGCCCTGCGCGCCGGGGATGCCGCCGCCCGGGAAAAGTTGATCCGCCACAATCTCCGGCTGGTGGCACACATCGTAAAAAAATATTACGCCCTGCCGGGTGATCAGGAGGACCTGGTCTCCATCGGCACCATTGGCCTGATGAAAGCAGTAGACACCTTTGATGCCACACGCAAGGCGCGGTTTTCCACTTATGCAAGCCGCTGCATTGAAAATGCTATGCTCACATAAGCGTGCGTTTAAAAATGTCCAAAATGGCAAACGATTTGTCGCCGGAAAAGAAAATCCGATCATATATCAGCCGCGTACTCAACGCTTTCCCAGGCAGGATTCTTGTGGCCGTCTCACAGATGCGCTACAATAAAAGCAAAAAGAATCTGATCTGCGAGGTTCGTTATGCTTGAAAAAATGAGCGATTTCTTCCATCGCCGTCTGGATGGCTACGAGGAGCACCAGCTGCACGCCATTGAACAGGCGGAAACCTTCTATCCCATAACTGCGGAGTATTTGCCTGCCAGCGCCGGCGCCCGGGTGCTGGATCTGGGCTGCGGCACTGGTTTGGAGCTGGGGTATTATTTCGCCCTGAATCCAGCGGCGGAGGTAACTGGAATCGATCTGGCCGGCGATATGTTAAACGCACTGCGGCATAAATTTCCGGACAAGCCCCTAACCCTTGTACAGGGCTCCTACTTTGACATCCCCTTTGGGGAACAGTGCTATGACGCGGTGGTTTCAGTGGAATCGCTGCATCATTTCACCCAGACGGAAAAGCTTCC
>ENA-OPCP01002211-OPCP01002211.1-human-gut-metagenome-genome-assembly--contig:-NODE-2211-length-10503-cov-9.696497_pt1 | contig 10503 bp, 10 predicted proteins | sample MGYA00241563_ERZ501477 | MGnify/ENA primary metagenome ERZ501477 (study PRJEB25962, sample SAMEA2042572) | human gut metagenome | biome: human gut; feature: human-associated habitat; material: faeces... | reverse complement strand
AGCCTCTTCGTAAACAGCTTGAAAATCTGCAGAACGGTGAGACACTTCCATGATTGATTGTCCCGTGTTACCGAACTCTAATACTGCTTTTGATACATTTTCCAATGTAGAATCCGGCAATTTACATGGTCCGGCATTAAAAATGTGTTTTCTCATCTCTAAAATATTTAAGTAGATAATTAATTAAAATCTTGTTTGCAATCGCGTTACAAAGATGCAAAATAAGTCCATATAAAAGACTTTTTTCCGTAATTTTTATTCGTTTTTATTACCGCCTAATAATCAACAGCTTCAACATCTTCGAAAACGTTTTTGCTTCTATAAAAAGACTAAGCACCCGTTCCCGGGTGCTTAGTTATCGTCTAGCTCAAAAGCACCCGACTAAAAGAACGGGGTCTTGACAATTTTAGCTTTCAAAGCTTTGTTTCTTACACGAATGAAGATCTCCGTATCCAGCTTGTGGAAACCACTCTTCACGTATCCCGTACCGATTGACTTCCCGGTCCAAGGAGAAACAGTTCCGGAGCAAACTACCCCGATCTCGTTTCCTTCTGCATCCTCGATTACGTATCCTTGGCGAGCAATACCCTTATCTTGAAGTTCGAACGGCTTCATGTAACGGCTCGGCTTATCCGCTTTCATTTTTTCATGATAAGCACGGTTAATGAAATCATTTCCCGGCACGAATTTCGTGATCCAGCCCAAACCGGCTTCTATAGGTGAAGTCGTATCATCCAAATCATTGCCATAGAGACAGAAGCCCATTTCCAGTCGGAGTGTATCACGCGCTCCCAACCCCACCGGTTTAATACCAAATTCTTCACCAGCTTCGAAAATAGCTGTCCAAATTGTATCGGCAGCACTCGGATAGAAATAGAGTTCAAAACCTCCTGCACCCGTATAACCTGTATTAGAGATTATCACATTGTCCTCGCCTGCAAACTTTCCAACTTTAAAAGTATAATATGGAATAGATGATAAATCAACATCCGTCAGTTTTTGCAAAGCAAGAATTGCTTTCGGACCTTGCACAGCAAGCTGACCTATATTATCAGAGGAATTTTCCAACTCCGCCCCTTCTGTATTATGAGACACACACCAATCCCAATCTTTATCCATATTGGCAGCATTAACCACCAACAAATATTTTTCCGGTTCATAATGATAAACCAGTAAATCGTCTACAATACCACCATCTTCATTAGGGAAGCAGGTATATTGTATCTTACCGGGAGTTAATGCCGCCACATTATTGGAAGTCACTTTCTGTAGAAAAGCCAATGCATTCGGACCTTTCACCCAAAATTCTCCCATGTGGGATACATCAAACACACCGACTGAATTGCAAACAGTCAGATGTTCATCAATGATGCCGGAGTATTCTATCGGCATATTATAACCGGCAAACTCGTGCATTTTAGCACCTAGTGCTATATGTTTCTCTGTAAACGGAGTGGTTTTCATGAATCTCAGTTTTTAAGTATTAAGTATTAAGTTTATATATCAGGTATATCCGTAATTGAAAATCATCTGGAAGCTACCAGCTCGGCGATCTTCACAATAACGTTCATCGCCTTTTCCATATTCTGAATAGGAACAAACTCATAACGTCCGTGAAAATTCAGACCACCGGCAAAGATATTCGGACATGGCAGACCTTTGAAAGAAAGCTGCGCACCGTCCGTACCTCCACGAATTGGCTTCACATTCGGTTTCACGCCTACGGCTTCCATAGCAGCAAAAGCGATGTCAATAATGTGCATTACCGGTTCTATCTTTTCACGCATATTATAATATTGGTCGCGCAATTCAAGAGTTACAGTGCCTTCACCATATTCGGTATTCATCCGGGCAACCAGGCGTTCTATCTCTTTCTTACGTTCTTCGAATTTAGCCCGGTCATGGTCACGAATAATATAAGAAACAGTGCATTGCTCCACTTCGCCCTGAATACCGATCAAATGATAGAATCCCTCGTAGCCTGTCGTATGTTCCGGTCTTTCTATAGAAGGCAACAGAGTAATAAACTGATTGGCAAGATAGATCGAGTTAATCATCTTATTTTTGGCGTACCCCGGATGTACATTGCGTCCCTTAAAAAGAATCTTGGCAGCAGCAGCATTAAAGTTTTCAAACTCTAGCTCTCCTACTTCACCTCCGTCCATTGTATATCCCCATTCACAACCGAACTTCTCCACATCAAATTTATGAGCGCCTTCACCAATTTCTTCGTCCGGATTAAAGCCGATGCGAATCTTCCCGTGTTTGATCTCAGGATGTTCTTTCAAGTAAACAACAGCCGATACTATTTCGGCGATCCCAGCTTTATCATCTGCACCCAACAATGTTTTTCCGTTGGTAACAATCAGGTCCTCTCCTTTATGATCAAGCAATTCGGGAAATTGAACGGGAGAAAGAATTATATTATCTTCGGCACAAAGCATGATATCCGAACCATCGTACTTTTCTACAATACGCGGAGTCACATCTTTACCACTCATATCAGGACTTGTATCCATGTGGGCAATAAATCCGATTGTGGGTACATCCTTATCTATATTGGCAGGAAGCGTGGCAAAAAGATAGCCATGCTCGTCCAGAGTAATATCCTCCAGGCCTAAAGATTCCAACTCTGTTTTCAAATATTCAGCAAATACCATTTGCTTCGGAGTACTGGGGGTAATCCCTGTCGATTCATCAGATTGTGTATCGAAGCTTACGTACTTTAAGAATCTGTCTACTAAAGTCATGTTATTTAATTACAAGTTATTAATTACAATTTGATAGTTTATAGTGCCGTAAAGGTAAAAAAAGAGCCGTGAATTACAAAGCAATTCACGGCTCTTTTTTATTGTATAATATCTTTTAAAAGTGGCTACTACCATCAAAGCAGTGTGTACACACTTTACATTTCGGCAATCCGATAGCTTCAATCAATGTTTCGAGAGTATTAAATTTCAAAGAAGTCAGACCGAAGCGTTCGGCAATAATGCTAACCATCTTCTCATATTCAGGAGAGCCGGTGGTAGCATATTTCTCCAGATTCTTATCTTCGTCACCTTCCAATTCCTTTATAATACGGCGGGTAATCAACTCCAACGCATTCTTGGAAGCTGAGAATCCGACAAACGGACAAGCATAAATCAACGGAGGACAAGCAATACGCATATGTACCTCTTTTGCTCCATAATCATACAGAATCTTCACATTATCACGTAACTGAGTTCCACGAACGATTGAATCGTCACAAAACAACAAACGTTTGCCTTGGAGCATGGCACGATTCGGAATCAGTTTCATCTTCGCTACAAGAGAACGCATCTCCTGATTGCTCGGTGTAAAACTACGAGGCCATGTCGGTGTATATTTCGAAATAGCCCGATGATAAGGGACTCCCTTGCCTTCTGCATATCCTAATGCCATGCCGACTCCCGAATCAGGAATGCCACAAGCACAGTCTACTTCCGATTTATCCATTTGTCCCATTTTCAAGCCACTCGTGAAACGTACTTCCTCAACATTCTTCCCTTCATAACAGGAAGTCGGGAAACCATAATACACCCACAAGAACGAACAAATCTGCATACCTTCACCCGGCTTACGTAGTTGTACAACATGATCGCTGTACAGACGTACAATTTCGCCCGGACCCAGATATCGGTCAATCTCATAATCCAGATTCGGAAAACTGGATGATTCACTGGTTGCAGCATACGCACCCTCTTTCTTTCCGATCACTACGGGAGTACGTCCCCACTGGTCACGGGCAGCAATAATACTTCCGTCTTCCGTCAACAGAAGCATGGAACAAGAACCTTTGATATGCTTGAATACATTTTCGATACCCTCGACAAAAGTTTTGCCTTGTATGATAAGTAATGCAATAAGTTCCGTCTGATTGGTGTTGCTTGAACTAAGTTCGGCGAAATGCATATTCTGCGAGAGAAGCTCATCTTCCAATTCTTTAATATTGGTGATTTTTGCGACAGTAACAATGGCAAAGCGTCCGAGGTGAGAATTAATAATAATAGGCTGTGCGTCTGTATCACTAATAATACCGATTCCGGCATTTCCTTTGAACTTATCCAGTTCATCTTCAAATTTAGTACGGAAATAAGTACTTTCCAGGTTGTGGATTGATCGGATGAAACCTCGCTCTTCACTATAGGTAGCAAGTCCACCCCGTTTCGTCCCCAAATGTGAATTATAATCTGTACCGTAGAATAAATCAGTCACGCAGCTCACTTGTGAGACTGTTCCGAAAAAACCTCCCATGTCGTTCTCTTTATTGATGATGTTTTAAAAAAAGATGTGCAAAAGTACAAAAAAGAATCCGTCTAATAAAAAAAGAACTCCGCAAAGTTTTAGTTTTCTTTGCGGAGCAACAACTAATATTTATTAAAATATGGAGATTAAAAAAACAATCTTTTTCACCTGAATGTTTTAAATCACTATTTTGTTACTTTCTTATCAACCGATGTACTGCAATAATGTTCTCCATAATATATATCCAATCACATAAAACACTAATTACAAAACGAATAATGAAAGTAAAGAGAAAAAAGCACAGTAGCTATGCCGAATAAAACAGATTGACTATACACGTATATTACACATTCTTCCTATATTTGCACACAATTATTTTATTTTTCCAAAGAGTTACACCAACTCTGATACAAATATCTAAAACCAAATGAGTAAAGAAATTATCTATATTTTTCTTGGTGGCGGCACCGGTAGCGCATTGCGTTATTGCATACAGCTACTTATGCACGAACGGATTGTTCCCTACAATTTTCCGTGGGCTACTTTCACGGTCAATATCTTCGGTAGTTTTCTCATCGGACTATTTTACGCTCTTTCCGAACGGTTCCACTTTCCTTTCGAAGTTCGCCTTTTTCTAACAACAGGATTATGCGGAGGATTTACCACCTTCTCTACTTTCTCCAGTGACGGCATAGGGCTGTTAAAAGGAGAATTTTACGGTACATTCATTACCTACACCCTATTAAGTATAGCAATAGGACTGACAGCTGTAGTGGCAGGCGGTTATTTAGGAAAACAATTATAAAAAAGGAACCTTTGCAACATGACAAAAAGAAATACAGCTAAACCCGTCCGTGTAGTTTCTCCGATAATGGAAGAACAAGAAACCAGCGCAAGCACTTTACAAGAATGGCTTGACAAGGAAGAAACAGTCTCCGATCTTTTATTTAGCAAAGGAAAAGAAGAAGGAATCAACAAGTCCTACAAAAGTTTCAAGAACTGTACTTTCCAAAATCAGATATTCAGCGAATGCAAATTCCATTCATCCCAACTGACAGATGTCCGGTTCGAGAACTGCGACCTATCCAATATCTCTTTTGCAGAAAGCTCTTTGTACCGAGTAGAATTTATTTTCTGTAAGTTGCTGGGAACTAATTTTTCGGAAACCACTTTGAATCATATTCTGCTACACGAGTGCAATGCCGGATACATCAATCTGGCAATGAGTAAAATGAACCAGGTACGTTTTGCGCACTGCCTGTTCAGAAACGGGAGTTTCAATGACTGCCGCTTTTCTTCCGTCGCTTTTGATAGTTGCGATTTGGTGGAAGCCGACTTCTCACACGCCCCACTCCGGGGAATAGACCTACGCACCTCCCGCATCAGCAGTATAACACTTAATACCAGTGACCTAAAAGGAGCTATTATCACGTCCTTACAAGCTATGGATTTACTTCCTTTGCTGGGTGTTATTATCGAAGACTAAAATCCTTCAAATTTCATTCGCCTGCATTCAAACAAAAAACATCGTCCCGTTGTTATATTATAAGATCGGACTAACGACATATAGGGAATAGGGCCAAAAAGAATACCTATTTATAGTGATTTCTCACTCTCTGTCAAGTCCGTACTTTTGCAGAAATCTTATTCAAAAACAATAGAAACGATGAAAATTGAAAAAATTGTAGCTCGAGAAATTCTCGATTCAAGAGGTAACCCCACAGTAGAAGTTGACGTAGTATTGGAATCAGGCATTATGGGACGCGCATCCGTGCCGTCGGGTGCTTCCACAGGTGAACACGAAGCATTGGAACTTCGTGACGGTGACAAACAACGTTACGGTGGAAAAGGAGTACAAAAAGCGGTTGACAATGTAAATAAAATCATCGCTCCGAAACTAATCGGTATGTCTTCACTCAACCAGAGAGGAATCGACTACGCAATGTTGGCATTGGACGGTACCAAGACTAAATCTAATTTAGGTGCCAACGCTATCCTCGGTGTGTCTCTTGCCGTAGCCAAAGCTGCCGCTAGTTATCTCGACCTTCCTCTATACCGTTATATCGGCGGAACAAATACTTACGTAATGCCTGTACCGATGATGAATATCATCAACGGCGGTTCACATAGCGATGCTCCTATCGCATTCCAGGAATTTATGATTCGTCCCGTAGGCGCTCCTTCTTTCAGAGAAGGATTAAGAATGGGTGCCGAAGTATTCCATGCATTGAAGAAAGTATTAAAAGACCGCGGTCTTAGCACTGCCGTAGGCGACGAAGGTGGTTTCGCCCCCAACTTGGAAGGTACGGAAGATGCTCTGAATTCAATTCTAGCCGCTATAAAAGCTGCAGGATACGAACCGGGCAAAGACGTTATGATTGGTATGGACTGTGCTTCTTCCGAATTTTATCATGACGGCATCTATGATTACACCAAGTTTGAAGGTGCAAAAGGCAAAAAGCGTACTGCTGAAGAACAGATCGACTACTTGGAAGAACTGATCAATAAATATCCTATCGACTCTATTGAAGACGGTATGAGTGAGAACGACTGGAACGGCTGGAAGAAACTTACCGAACGTATCGGCAACCGTTGCCAACTGGTAGGTGACGACTTGTTTGTAACGAATGTCGACTTCCTAGCAATGGGTATTGAAAAAGGCTGCGCCAACTCTATCCTGATTAAAGTAAACCAAATCGGTTCGCTAACGGAAACATTGAACGCTATCGAAATGGCTCACCGCCACGGATATACAACTGTTACTTCTCACCGTTCCGGTGAAACAGAAGACGCTACGATCGCCGACATCGCAGTAGCTACTAACAGCGGACAAATCAAGACCGGTTCTTTGAGCCGCTCAGACCGTATGGCTAAATACAATCAGTTGCTTCGTATCGAAGAAGAATTGGGTGACTTGGCCGTATATGGATATAAGAGAATCAAGTAAGCATACTTTTTACTTTATAAATAAAAGAGGATAGGCTTTTTAAAACCTATCCTCTTTTTTTATATATTTGATGATTCGCAAACGACCAGAAACATTTTCATGCGTATCATATAATAAACAAGAATGAATAAACAATGATAAATCAGGAAAAGACACTGGAACTGGTAGACCGGAGCCAACGGAAAGACACAGCAGCATTTGCCCAGTTGGTCACCGAATTTCAGCCAATGGTATTCAGGCTTGCCTTCCGGTTGCTTTGTGACGAAAACGAAGCCAGGGACATAACACAGGAGACATTTGTAAAAGTCTGGTTATCCTTGAAAAGATATAATCGGAAGAATCGCTTTTCTACCTGGCTTTATAAAATCACCTGCAACGCGTGTTATGACCGTTTACGTTCACTTCGCCATTCGTCTTTGAACAACGAGTTCGCCTTTTCTGATTCTATCAACCTCGCATCGGACGACAATATTGAAATATCTCTATCCAACAGGCAACTGAAAGAATTGATATTGCGCTATACCAACGAACTTCCTCCCCAGCAGAAACTTGTTTTCATGCTGCGTGATGTAGAAGAACTGGAAGTCATAGAAGTGCAAACTATCACAGGCCTATCACCTGAGAAGATAAAAAGCACTCTATATCTTGCCCGAAAGAATATACGTAATAAAATGAATCAAATAGACCCCGACTTATGAAACAAGAAGATAAAAAGTACGAAGAATGGTTGACGGAAATCAAAAACAAACAACCCATATTAGAAAATCCAGAAGAACTAACAGCGGCTATTCTGAATAAGATAACCGATAACGCTCCTAAAAAGAAAAAGATAAGATATCTCGTTGGTGCTTGGATATCAGGAACCGCAGCAACGTTATTGCTCTTTTTATTTATAAACGATGCTTGTTTTCCTCCCTCCCCTTCCGAAGCAGAAACGCAAAATGGATATGTCTATCAGCCAAACGGCACTTCATTTCCCTTACCGGAGAACTGGGAAGAAATGCAACTCTTGGAGAAAAGTACCTACCTATCCTCTCAATACACGCAGCACCGGAAGCTCCGGCAGACGCGAATACTTCAAATTATAAAAGAAAACCAATTAAGATAAACAGAGTATGAAAACTAATCATTCAATCGCAACATTACTACTGTTACTGTCACTGGGTATGACTTCGTGCAGTACTTATTATAGAATGACTTCACGGATAGACACCAATGGAAGTATGCATAGAGAGGTCTATGCACGAGGTGATTCCGCTTTCATTGCAGGAAATAAGACACATAACCCATTTCTGTTTCAATTGGATACCGACTGGCAGATAGTAAATCTGGACTCCACCCTCAAATTTAATTTCTGGGGAGAAGAAGAAAAACTGAATGTAAAAGCCTGCCGGAATATTCCCCTGATAAATGGAGAATATTTCTCTATCTCCAATGGAAAAGAACAGATGAGCTCTTTGGCAATACCTACGGAGCAGTTAAAGAAACGTTTTAAATGGTTTTATACCTATTATATATATACCGCTACTTATAAAGAACTTCCGGACAAAGGACCGGTCCCTCTTGACAAATATCTGAATAAAGAAGAACAAATAATCTGGTTTCGTGGAGACAACGCTGCCTTTAGCGGTATGAACGGCATCGAACAAAACGACAAACTAGATAAACTCGAAGCTAAATTCGGAGAATGGTACAATCGCAGCCAATACGAAGTTATTTGGGAAGTCATTCGCCAATTTACCTCACAAAAAGGTGACACGGTCTACGTAAATCGCCTGAACGAACTCAAAGAAACAGTCTATACCAATCACCTGTCAGGGAAAGACAGTTGTGGAGACGCAGGAATAGATGATGTCTGTGCGCTTTTTGATAAAGTCGGTCAAACAAACTATTACTTGGAACTTTATAAAGCCCATGCAAAGGCAATGGACAATATGTGCGAACAGAAAATCAAGATTGCTGAAGTATTCTATCATGCTATACAATTTGAGTTGACAATGCCCGGCACACTTCTTTCTTCCAACGCCAGTCTTTCAACCAATAATATAATGGTATGGAAAATAGACGGTCTCCGCCTTCTGACTGGAAATTATGTACTTACCGCAGAATCACGAGTTATCAACTATTGGGCATTCGGGCTTACCTTACTAATCATTCTGGCAACTTTGGGAATCTTTATAAAATTATACAGGAACAGATAACAAAAAAAGCATTCAGGCAACTACCTGAATGCTTTTTTATCCGGATTGGCATCCTTCTTTTGAGCCTCTTGTCGGATTCGAACCAACGACCCCGAGATTACAAATCACGTGCTCTGGCCAACTGAGCTAAAGAGGCGGGTGGGTAAGCTTACTATATCGCGCCGCTACAACCAACTACCTTTGCTGCGATCAAGCCCTGGAGGATTCGAAGGGAGCTGGCCGTATAGGACTTACCCGTTTTGCGGTTGCAAAGGTAGACATTTTTATTGATTCTGCAATAGGTGCAAGAAACTTTTTTCACCAGCCAACAACTAACCGGCTACATTTCAATCAATTAAAATCATAAAAAAAATATTCAGACAGTAACTTTTGTAGCTTTATTAACTTTAACAACCATATTTCCCCTACCAACCGAGATTATTTGTACCTTTGTGCGCAATTTATAAATGATGATGACAGAAAACAGAAGTTATTTACAAAAATATGCCATGCACTTTGGCACGTATATGGGAATCTATTGGATATTGAAATTCATATTATTTCCGTTAGGATTTCATATACCCTTCCTTTCATTATTATTCGTAATCCTGACGCTGGCAGTGCCCTTCATCGGTTACCACTACGTGAAGATGTATCGGGATAAAATCTGCGGAGGAAGTATCCAGTTTTCTCATGCAGTACTCTTTACTATATTTATGTATATGTTCGCTTCTTTGTTGGTAGCTGTGGTGCACTACATTTATTTCCAATTCATAGACCATGGCTTCATCGTCAATTCTTACATCCAACTTTGGGACGAGTTAATGACCAACACTCCTGCCCTGGCAGAAAACAAAGATATTATAAAAGAAACGATAGATACCGCCCGTTCACTCACCTCAATCAACATTACTATGCAATTACTGTCATGGGATGTGTTTTGGGGCAGTCTTCTGGCTATCCCTACCGGACTAATGGTCATGAAAAAAGCCAAACCGGAAAACAACGGACTGTCTCAATCGTAATTTGTAATTCGTAAATAGTAATTAATAAAAACCCGTTGGCGGAATTAATTTAAGTTGATAAATATGAGTAAAAAGTTGTACATGT
>ENA-OPCP01002209-OPCP01002209.1-human-gut-metagenome-genome-assembly--contig:-NODE-2209-length-10508-cov-4.699225_pt1 | contig 10508 bp, 6 predicted proteins | sample MGYA00241563_ERZ501477 | MGnify/ENA primary metagenome ERZ501477 (study PRJEB25962, sample SAMEA2042572) | human gut metagenome | biome: human gut; feature: human-associated habitat; material: faeces... | reverse complement strand
CGATCTTGAATCGGTCATTTTCAGACGGGATAATTCTTATTATGAGAAGGTCGATGGAATTGAACGTTGCATCGATGATGAGTTGCCATTTGAGATTCCCGATTCGTGGGAATGGACAACCATTGGCACAACTTGCATAAACATTCAGTATGGCTCGTCACGAAAATCTGAGTCTACGGGAACAATGGCTGTTTTAAGAATGGGAAATATTCAGAATGGTCGAATCGACACTCAAAAACTTGTGTACACATCAGATAAAGAGGAAATTGCCCACTATCCTCTTGAATATAATGATTTGCTCTTTAACCGTACAAACAGTAAAGAACTTGTAGGAAAAACCGCCATCTACAAAAGTGAAGTTTCTGCAATCTATGCTGGCTATCTAATACGTATAACACCACTAATAGACAGCGACTATCTCAATTATGTTATGCAAACGCAGTTTTACTGGGTTTACTGTCAAAATGTTCGTAGCGATGCAATCGGCCAGTCAAATATTAACGCTGAAAAATTGAAGAATTTCATTTATCCGCTGCCACCGCTCCATGAACAGAAAAGAATTGCAAAAAAACTCAATAGTATTTTCACCAAAATTAAATAAAGAACGAGGGCATACCTTCTGCATAGTTGGAGTGTATGCCCTCATTTTTTACCAGTCTATGATATTATCTACCAAAGTCCTCTGTTCGGTTGCAGTTTTACGCAAATAAATTCGCGTCGTTTCAATGCTTTCATGCCCCATCAGGTCTGCAAGGAATGCAATGTCGCTGCACCGCTCCAAAAAGCTTTTTGCAAACCGATGCCTGAAAGAGTGGGGATAGACCACCGCAGGGTCAATGCCATACTTTAACGCCAGCTTTTTCAGCTGTCCAGAAATACCTCTTGTGGTGATTCGTTCGTCGAAACGATTCAAAAAGATAAAGCCGCTGTCCTGCTGTTTTTCTTCCAACCAGACAATGGCTTCATCTTGCAATGATTTAGGAATGTAGATGCGGCGCAGCTTTCCACCTTTAGAATAAAGGTCGAGGTGTCCAAGCTTAATGTGTTCAACTTTGATTTGTACCAGCTCGCTGACGCGCGCACCCGTAGCAGCCAAAAAGCGGATGACAAAATACCAAAGCATATTGTCATCGCGCTTCAGGCAGTTTTTGAAGTAGATGTAGTCTGCTTCGCTAATGACATTTTCGAGGAAGGCTTTCTGCTGCACCTTGACGGATGACAATTTCCATGAATCCTTTCCAATACTTTCGAGGTAGCAGTTGATAGCGCGGATTCGTAAATTGACCGTCTTGGGCTTGTACTGCTCAATCAGCCAGGCTTTGTGCTCTTTTAAATTGCGTTTGGTGACGGCCTCATGCCGTTCCCCAAACTGCCGCACAGCAAACAAATAGGATGTTACAGTGTTTTCTGAGAGATTTGTTCCTCTCAAGTGTCTTTCAAATTCTTCAATCATAGTGAAAGACCTCCTTTCACCATGATTTTATACAATCTCACACCAAGGCCATATATAATTCTTTGATTTTATTTGCGATGCGATTTTGTTCCTGAATTGGCGGCACCGGAATTAGCACTTTGCTCAACTCCGCTTGATTTATTTTGGGCATTTTAACTCGACTTGACATCGCAGTTGCTACTTGCGCATTAAACGAGTCTGATAAAATATACCTCAATAGGTATTCTTTGTTTATTGGAGTCTTTAGCGGGTACATATCTGCGCTACACAGTCCATCAAAGGGAGCAATTACAGCCTTGCGCAAAAGTGGGCGGATTTTAGAGTAAAGAATCTGTCCTTTGAAAAATAGATGATTAGGACTTGAGACTTTATCCTGCGCAACTGTTCGACAGTCCAAGAGAGTTCCTGTTAATTTTTCAATATTATCAGGAGCAATATGCATATAATCAAAATATCGTTCTGGAGAAACAAGATTTGTTGCTATCTCCACTACGGAAAAGAAGTGTACCCATTCCCAACTTTCGGGAATTTCAAATGGCAACTCATCATCGATACAGCGTTCAATTCCATCAACCTTCTCATAATAAGAATTATCCCGTCTGAAAATGACCGATTCATGCTTGTCACGTTTGATTTTTCCGGCTTTAATGAGCTTCTCCTTTTCTGTGCGAATACGTTCTAACAGAACAGAGGCAGGCTCATCGGCAGGGTCTTGGGGAACAAGTTTGCCCTGAACGGCATATTGAAGAATGGATTTTTTAAGATGTTCAGGAAACAGATTATTTAGTTCTTGGATTTGTTCAGAAGCTTCAGAATACTTATCAGAAAGCGGTTTTATTATTTCGAGCCGTTTTACAATTCTTTCTTGCTCAGCTATCGGTGGAACTGGAACTAACAGAGAATGGAGCGCATTAGACGATAATCCTTGGATTCCAATTCCTTTTCCTCCAATCCAACCAGCATATTTATAGAGAAAAAACACATAGTAGTAAAATCTTGTGCAAAGCGGAACATATGAACGCAACCTATGAATATGATTTTGAATGCAAATTTTATAGTCTTTTAACCAAATAGCAGCACGTCCAATATCGCCACCTTCACAAACTAAAAGATCACCTTTTGATACCTGACATTTTTCTATTTCATTTTCAGTAAAGTACATCGACCTAAGATTTTCAAGTTCAAATCTATCCCAGTATAAGTTGGATGTTGTGATATATTCCAACAATACACCCGATTTGTTCGATGAGTTTAACGCTTTACCTGTATTATGCTGAAAAATCTCGCCTAATCGTACCCACTCCCAGCTCTCCGGGATGTCAAACGGCACTTCATCTGCAATGCAGACAGGCTCATTTTTGCCGACCTTCTCATAAGGCAAATTATCGGCTCCACGGAAAATCACAGATGGATTCTTTTCCTTTTTGATTTTGCCCTCTTTGATAAGCTGTTCTTTCTCTGCACGAATGCGTTCCAGCAGCACAGAAGCAGGCTCGTCATTGGGGTCTTGCGGAACAAGTTTGCCCTGCACTGCCATTTGCAGAATGGAATTTTTCAGTTGCTGTCCTGTCATTTTTTCTTCCTTATCTATGTGGCTCAGTCCTGTGCATCAAGGTCAATGCCCAGAATCTCCGTGATCTGAGCAAGGATTCGGTCAATGTCTGCGTTCAGGCTGGCGCGCTTCTCCTGATACTGCTGAATCAGCTCCTTGGGCGGTAAGATTTCCTCTTCCTCATGCGGATAGCCACACAAATCAATATTGTAGTTGCGGTCTTTGATTTCCTGCACGGTATACTTTTTGGCCTTGCCAAACCCGTCCAACTGAATTTCTTTGCGGTCTCTCCACCATTCTACCGCAGGGGCAAAGTGTTCCAACTTCATAGGCTTGGTCTTGCTGAAATGCTTGTAGCCTTTCGGCATATCCAGACGATAGAACCAGGTTTCCTCTGTCGGGCCAGTATGGTCAAAGAACAAAATGTTGGTCGTAATCGATGTATATGGGGAGAACACACTACCCGGCATACGGATGATGGTATGGACATTGAACTCAGAGAACAGCTTCGTCTTGATTGCTACTTTGGCATTGTCTGTGCCAAACAGGAAGCCATCCGGCAGAATGACAGCTGCGCGGCCATTTTCCTTCAGTCGATACATAATAACGGACATGAACAGGTCAGCCGTTTCGCTGCTGGCAAGGTCAGCCGGAAAATGGTTCTTAATTTCCGGCTTTTCCGACCCACCATAGGGAGGATTCATCAAGATAACGTCTACCTGATCGTCCTCGGTATAGTCCAGAACATCTCGGAGAAGTGTGTTATCATGGAACACCTGCGGCACATCCACATCATGCAGCAGCATATTAGTGATGCAAAGAATATACGGAAACTGTTTCTTTTCAACTCCGTAAATGGAATTATTACACAGGTTCTCGTCAGTTGTTGTTTGAATTTTTTGACGCAAAACTTTCAGCCAGCTGGTAAGAAAGCCACCCGTGCCGCAGGCAAAATCGGCCATCTTTTCACCGATTTGCGGGTCGATCATCTGCGCCATAAAATCAGTAACAGCGCGTGGCGTATAGAATTCGCCAGCAGAACCGGCACTTTGTAACTCCCTTAAAATTGTTTCATAGATTCCAGCAAATACTCGACTTTCTTCATATTCGTCAAATTTGATATCATCAATTTCATTTATGATTTGTCGAAGCAAAACGCCATCTTTCATATAGTTGTTTGCATCTGCAAAGGTAGTCTGCACGATTGCTTTTTTGATGGGCGTGGAAGCGTCCACAGGCAGCTTTTTCAAGGTGGGGAACAGCGTATTGTTGACAAATTCCAAGAGAGTATCGCCCGTCATACCTTTCCCGTTTTTAGCGTGCGCCCAGTTGCGCCAGCGGCAAGACTCGGGAATTATGGATTGATATGATTCCTTGCTGTCAAAAGTCGTATTCCACTCATCTTCTTTAGAATCATATACTTTCAGAAAGAGCATCCATGCAATCTGCTCAATGCGCTGTGCATCACCATTGATGCCTGCATCGTTCCGCATAATATCGCGGACACGCTTCACAAAATTCGATAAATTTCCCATTGTTATGCAATTTCTCCTTCATAGATTGCCTGTTCCAGTTCCTTAACAGCTTTCAGATACCCGTCTTTCCCACCAAAGTAGGAGGCAATCTTTTGGGGCTTGCCCATTTTCAAGAACGGGTCAAGCCGCAGAATTTCCGTTTTCTCAATTTCATAAATGCCAGTATTCATATACTTGTCCAGAAGTGCCTCCAGAACATCTCTTGCTGCACCGCTGTATTTGCTTAGAAAGTCGCGTTTTTTGACATTTTCTGCTCGTTCTCTGCGCGTCAAAGGCTTTTTATCAAACGCAACATGGCAGATAAAGTCAAAGTCGTCCACATCCGTCATGTTCTGGTCGGCCTTTAGTGCTTCAAGGTCAATACCATGCTCCAAAAGAAGCTCCCGGATTTTTTCTTTCTTTTCTTCAGCAGACCATTGACGGATAAAATTGTCCAGTGAAGCGTACGAGCCACGGATATTTTCTTTCGTGTAGTCAATAATGCTTTCCTGCCGGAGCAGTTTCCCGCCTGCATCATAAATAGAAACCGTTTTGTAGATGATCTCCACCCGACAGCCGTCTTTATCAACGATTGGTTTGGGTTTCTTGGGGTCTGGCGGCGTGGGAGGGTCAGATGTTCCTGAGCCCTTTTTCGGTACGGGCTTATCGTTCTCTTTTTCGGAATCGAAGTCCTCGTTCATTTCAATCGGACCATCCCAATCCGGGTCCGCAAAAAGTCGGCTCACATTTCGGAAATCCATCACAACAAAATGGGTCTTGCCTTCTTTTTCGTGCAGACGGGTTCCGCGGCCAATGATCTGCTTGAATTCAGTCATAGAGCCAATCATTTCATCCAAAACAATCAGCTTTGTCATCTTGCAATCCGAACCCGTGGAGAGCAGCTTGGAGGTAGTCGCAATAACAGGATATTTCGAGCCAACAGAGATAAAATAATCCAGCTTACTCTTTCCATAAGTATCGCTGCCTGTAATGCGGACAACATAATCGGGATTCTGCTTCACCATGTCAGCGTTCTGGTTTGCCAAAGCCATCCGCATACGCTCTGCCGCTTCTTCGGTTGGGCAGAACACGATGGTTTTGGCCATACGGTCGGTACTTTTCAAGTACCGCGTGATTTCAGCAGCAACTTGATTGATACGATCTTCTATAATGATGTTGTAGTCGTAATCGCTATTTGTATAAATGCGATCTTCGATTTCGTTTCCGTAAATATCGCGCTGGCCCTTGCGAGGACGCCATCCCTCACCAATGTCCGTCATAACATTGATTACTTTAAAAGGCGCAAGAAAACCGTCCTCGATTCCTTCTTTCAGGCTGTAAGTATAGATGGGTTCGCCAAAATAGTCGATGTTTGAAACATATTTGGTTTCTTTAGGCGTAGCAGTCATGCCGATTTGCGTAGCAGAGGCAAAATATTCCAGAATTTTGCGCCAATTACTTTCTTTCTTCGCAGAGCCTCGGTGACACTCATCGACAATAATCAGGTCAAAGAAATCCGGGCTAAAGAGCTGTGACAGCTTATCGAGTGCATTTTCGGCGTTCTCATCCTGTTCTTCGTTCTTTCCTGCAAGCTGCTGATAGAGAGAAAAATAGACCTCATAAGAAGTAATTGTGCGAGGGTCGTCCTTAGAAAAATTCACCTTATGAATGACCTTTTCCAGCGGCGCAAAGTCCTGTTGGATAGACTGGTCAACAAGATTGTTGCGGTCTGCAAGATAAAGAATCTTTTTCTTTAAGCCACTTTTGAGCAGCCGATACACAATTTGAAATGCCGTATAAGTTTTACCTGTACCAGTTGCCATTACCAGCAAAAGCCGATTTTGCCCTTTTGCAATCGCGTCCAATGTACGATTGATGGCAATGCGCTGGTAATAGCGCGGTGGGTAAGTTTTCTGGCTGCTATAATACGGCTGTGCAATCATTTTCTCCTGTACATCCGTCAAACCAGCTCCATTGTTTACACTGGCTTTGTACCGTTCAACCAGTTCTTCTTCTGTTGGGAATTCGTCAAGGCCAAAGGTGCGTTCTTTGCCCGTCAAGAAGTCATGTTCTGCAAAGCCATCCCCATTTGAGCTAAAGGCAAACGGAACATCCAACATCTGCGCATAGGTCATGGCCTGTTGCAATCCGTGGGAAACCGTATGATTGTTGTCTTTTGCTTCAACAATGGCAATCGGATTATTCGCGCTCAGGTAAAGCACATAGTCTGCACGTTTCGGCTTTTCACGGGCCACAATGTTACCTTTGAGATTGATACGGCCATCTGTGATTTTTGTTTCCAGCGTGATGTGCTGGTTGTTCCACTTTGCCGTGATTGCGGGTGTGATGTAGTGAAACTTAATATCTTCTTCGGACATTTGACTCTTTGAAAGCACCGCCATACAGACAACCTCCTGCATTGTAGAATCCCGAAAACTTCCAGATAATCAATATTATCGGAAGTTGTATGCCGCAACGACCTTTAAGGTTAAACTACTCCAATTATTACTATACCACGACTTGATTCGGTGGGCAACAAGACAATACCAGTATTTTTCCGAAATACTCTTAATATCTTCCAAACATGAAAAGCACCCCTGCCAATCCATGTGTTATCACACATTTCATTGACAGGGGTGCTTGCGTTTATTGTAGGCTGCTTTCTGTTTTACTGATGCAAATTATCAAATTTGGTGGTGAGTTGGTGGTAAATTCACATTGCTCCAGTATCGAACACCACGATTTCAAACGAAGCAAAGCCAATTTTTGCATTTTACTGCTCAATCGGCTTCATCGTGGGGACAGGTCAAGGAAAGCTCACACAGGGCTTTATTTTCCTTTATAAGCCTACTCATGCGGCTTCCTTTTTCCTGCTCCCGTACGTCACCCTACGCAACTCTCCACAACTTACCGGCAATTTGGTGTAAAAGTGGTGTAGTAGTTGGTGTAGTGGATTTCAGACCGAAATGCCCAGTTTACCGTTCAGATTTGCAAAGGAATGGGCTTTGGCTTCCTTGGTGGCTTCTGCGTAAATCTCCATCGTAGTGCTGATGTCCCGGTGTCCCATGATGTCCTGAATAATCTTCAGGTTGGTTTCATTTTCGCACAGCCGGGTGCAGAACGTGTGCCGGAGATTATGGCAGGAGAAGGGCGGCAGCAGCTGCGGCTCCCGTTTTTCCTTTTCGGCCTTTTCCAGCTCGGCTTCGTTGTGTGCCACGCTGATGCGCTTGATGGCGCGGTTGACCGTCTGCGGGTTCTGCGGCTGGCCAAAGCGGTTCAGGAATACGAAGTCCGAGATTCCGTCGATTTCGTATTCGCATACCAGTTCCAGCTCCTGCTGGTTGGTGCGTTCCTGCTCCAGTGCCTTCCGCACTTCGGGCAAGATTGGAATTGCCCGCTTGCCTGCAGCAGTCTTGGGGGTGGACATGGTGAAATAGCAGCCGCCCACCTCGTGGTCATGGTACACCAGATTGTGCTGGATGGTGATAAACCCACTCTCGAAGTCGATGTCGCTCCAGCACAGGCCAACCGTTTCCGAGATACGGCATCCGGTACCCAGCATGAAGGTGAACATCGGGAGCCAGTGCTGGAACTTCGGCGTTTTCTTGATGAAATTCAGAAACGCCTGCTGCTGGGGCAGGGTCAGAGCGTGTCGTTTGGGCGTTTCGTACTGGTGGGCGGCTTTAATGGCCGTCAGGACACCATCCGTGGGATTCACACGGATGTACTCATCGTCCACCGCCACCGCAAAGACCTGATGGAGAACATTCTGGATGGTTTCCAGCGTGTTCAACGCCATCTTGCCATTGCGGACGATGCCATTGTAGTAGCTGCGGATATCCGACTTGCGAATGTCCTTGAGCTTCATCATGCCGATCTCATCCCGGACGAACCGATTGTACATATAGACGTAATTGGCGAAGGTATGCTCTTTCAAGCCCACCTTGTTCTTACGCCACAGTTCAAACAGGTCATTCAGGGTCAAGCTGCACTCCGGAATGCGGATGCCATCTGCCAAGTCGTGCTGGATCTTCTCTTCCTTTTCGCGCAGCCCCTCCAAGGTTGCATCATAGATGGTATGACGTTTTCCGTTTTTTGCAGTCCAACGGTACATATACAGCCCGTCGCTCTTGCGGTAGACCTCGCCATCTTTCAAAACACGGCCTTTATTATCTTTACGTCTTTGCATATAAACTCTCCTTTTCATTCACAGAATGTTGAAAAGGAGCCTTACGCCATGAGTATACCATGACGCAAGACTCCCTGCAACATCAAACGGTCAATTTTCTACACCGCATCAGATCGAGAATGCCTTGTCCAGATATTCGTCCAGCTTACGGCGTTTGATCAGTCGTTTGGTTCCGTTCCAAAGGACGAACTTGCATTCATCGCTATCGGTCATTGACCGCAGTTTATTGATACCGATCCCAGAGTAAGCCGCCGCTTCCTCCAAGGTCAGATTACTCTTTTGCCAAATCGGAACTTCTTTCACTTGCACCTCCATATCCTTGTAACCGGGTGCCGGGGCAGAAAGTGCCAGCTTTCTGCCCCAAACGTTCCCGATGAGGTTCAGATTTCCGAGTGCCCCTCCTGTGTGCGGGGTTGTGCCGCTGGTTTGTTTTGTGCCTGTTCTGCCTGCAAGCGGTTCAGCAGTTGCAGAACGGAATCCCGTGCTTTCTCCTTGACCTGTTCCTTGCCTTTCTGCCGGGCCTCCGGCTTCAGCAGCTTCTCCTGCAAGCGGGCAGCGGTGGTCTGCATGGTCTTGAGAAACTTGTCCAGCACGGTGTCCAACCGATGGGCGGCGTATTCTCTCGTGGTCTGCGGAGCCTTACGTTCCGGGGACAGCACCCACTTCTTCGTGTCCTCGATCATCCGCATATCTTCCTTGCGGGTCTCGGTGCGCACCACGTCGGTCACGACCTCCACCGCCTTGTCATAGGCCGCAGCCGAAACATCTTCCAGCAGGGTCTCCATGTCCGAAACTTTCAGGGTCAGTTCGTCCAGCTTGTTCTGCTGGGCGGCAAGCTGCTCCTTCTGCTTGGCAAGGATGAAGTCCTGCTTTTCCAGATATTTGCGGTTGCCGTATTCCGCTTCTTCCTCCAATTCCAGCCCGTGCCGCTTGGCAATCTCGAACAGCATCTTTCGACAGGCGGCATCAAAGGTGATTTTGCGGTTGTTCCGGCGACTGAGAGGTTTATTCGGGTCGGGCAGTTCAAAGCCCAACGCTTCCAATGCCTTTTCCTGTTGGGGTGCCACCTCGCCGTACTTGTTCTCGCAGTCGAACACATGACGCTCATGGATATGCGGTGTGCTTTCGTCCAGATGCAGCGCCCAGTCCAGCACATGAACATGGTCGCCAAACTTGGACTTGAACTCGTCAATGAACTCGGTGACGATGTTCAGCAAGTCCTCCGCCGAAGCGTGTTCATCCAGCGTTCCCAGCTGATAAATGGTCTCTTCCGGGCAGGTCTTGCGGCTGGACAGCAGGTCAGGAATGGAGCGGTTGCGTTCCGTGTGCCGGATCTTGGCATTACGCTCGTTCTGGCTTTCCACAAAAGCCGTGTAGTGGGTCTCGTAGAATTGACGTTCCACATCCGAGAAGGTCGCCGCCAGATCATCCGGGTCTTGTGGGTCAAGAGCCGAACGGAAACCGTGGAAGCAGTCCCAGTAGATGTTGCCCTTGGCTCGTTCCGGGTCGATGTGCTCACTGTTGGCAAGGTTGAAACTGCGGTCATTGTGCTTGGGGTTGTAAGTGCCGTGTGCTCCGGCTCGTCCGTTGTGTCGTGTCAGTTTCAGATAGACATCCCTCCGTTTCAACAGCTTGGCGGGGAGAACGCAGCAGCGGAGCTGCTGGATCTGCCGCCGTTTTGCGCCAGATAATACCCAGTAGGATATGACGCACAGCATCATATCACTGGGGCAAAGAGCTGCGCTCTCTGCACTCTTGCTCCGGGCAAGCTGACAGGCAAAGATTTGCGAATCCCTGCCC
>ENA-OPCP01002207-OPCP01002207.1-human-gut-metagenome-genome-assembly--contig:-NODE-2207-length-10520-cov-3.144195_pt1 | contig 10520 bp, 9 predicted proteins | sample MGYA00241563_ERZ501477 | MGnify/ENA primary metagenome ERZ501477 (study PRJEB25962, sample SAMEA2042572) | human gut metagenome | biome: human gut; feature: human-associated habitat; material: faeces... | reverse complement strand
GCAAGCTGGCGGCAGGGGTCATGAACACCCACTCCCACACGGCGGATGGCCGTGCCGAGGTGTTCTGTGCCCATGCGGCGCTGTGCGGTGCCGCGCATGAGGTGTGCGCCGCCCTGATGGATGCCGCCACCACCGATGCCTGCCTTGACATTCTGGACGGCGCACAGCTGCGTGCACCGGTGCTGGAAAGCATCCTTGCCGCCATCCAGATGCATCTGGACCGACGGGCAGGCGGGGCCTTCCGGGTGGGCGCGGTGCTCTTTTCCAACCAGCACGGCCCGCTGGGCGAGACAAAAACGGCAAAGGAGCTGATGCAGGAATGGCAGAACTGAAAGGTACATTTTACGGTGTCAGCGTCGGCCCCGGCGACCCGGAGCTGATCGCTGCCGCCGAAAAAGCCTGCGCCGAAGCGGGTGTAAAGGCTCTGGTGGGCAAGATCGCCACCGGCGACCTGTTTGTGGGCGACAGCGCCACCAAGGCCGCCATCGAGGCCAAGTGCGCCCCGGACTGCGTGGAGATGGAAGGTGCAGCCGTGAGCCAGATCGCCGCCAAGAACGGCGTGCCCTGCGTCATCCTGCGCGCCATGAGCGACAATGCCGACGAGGACGGCCACGAGGTGCTGGTGGTCAAGAAGTTCAGCATCGCAGAGTACGTTGCCACCGCCACGAAGATCGTGGCCGCCATGGTGGAAGCACTGTAAAATACAAAACCCTCTCAGTCAATGCTTCGCATTGCCAGCTCCCCCGAAAGGGGGGAGCTTTTGACATTCCGGAAAAGTTTTCCGTTTTGCCAAGGGCTCGCCCTTCGGGAGAGCTGGCGAACAACGTGAGCCTGAGAGGGTTTCTTTTTTTATAAAAACTGTTCCAGCCGGACGCGGTTGTCCTCTTCAAATTCCATCAGCCGCTGGGCAAGGCGCTTGGTGCCGGGTGCGGCATTGGGGTAGTCCTTCTGTGCCTTCACGCAGTCCACCACTCCCATGCCGCTGCCCTGGGTCAGCATCTCGGCCAGGTTGCGGGTGGACTTGTCGGTCAGGGTCTTCATGCTGATGCCCATCTTCGTGTTGAATTTTGCCATGGCGCTCTGGCCCTGGGCGGTGCCGCCGCAGGCTTCCATGGCGGTGTGGGCCTCCTGATTGAGTTGGTGGTAGAGGTTGCGCTGGCGCAGCAGCTCCGCCTTGAACTGGGTGTCGTCGGTCATAGGCACGATCTGTTCCAGCGTGTTCTTGCCCATTTCGGTGTTCTGCACCACGGCTTCCAGGAGATTGAGGTTGTCGTTTTTCTGGTTTTCCATACAAAAAGCCCCCTTTGGCAGCCAGTGTGCGCCAAAAGGGGCTTTTCTATACATGATCGTTATTCGGCACAGCCGATCCGGTCGCCGCCGGAAGCCTGCACCTTGCGCAGGCGGGCATCGCACAGCTCGTAGAGGGCGGGCCAGTTCTTGGCCTCCACCTCGTCCAGCCCGGCAGCCGCGCCGCTCATGGTGAACTGCACCCGGTGCATCATGCCGGTGGTGGTGATGCACTCGTGCGGCATCTGCTCGTACAGCTCCTGCATCCGGGCCGCCAGCTGCGGGCCGGTGGTGTCCACGCTGCCCACCACAAAAATGCTGCCGGTCAGACGGCACACCACCTGGTGCAGGGGGGTGTCGTAGTGCTTTTTCCACTGGTTGCCCACAAAGCAATGGAGCTGGTCCATCACCGGCTGGCCGTAAGTATCGCAGAGCTGAGGGCCCTTGTCCAGAGCCACCAGGGCCACAGCGGCGCTGCGGCCCTGCCGGGCCCACTGTTCCAGCTTTGCGCCGAACACCCGCTCCAGATACTGGCGGTTGTACACACCGGTCAGAAAATCGTGGCTCATATCGTCGCGGCACAGCTCCCGTTCCCGGGGCGTCATGCGCTCTTCGGGCAGGACATTGCCTGCCAGCGGTGCCGACATCTGCAGCTTCCAGCGCTTGCCGTCCGCTTCCACGATGCGGCGCAGCACACAGTCCACCCGTCCGCCGCGCAGCTCATAGTCCACCTGCAGGCTTTCGTCCTGCCAGCCGGGTTCCGGCTGTTCTTCGGTCAGGCTGACGCCGTCAAACACCACCTGTGCAGTCTGCACAAAACTGTGCAGATCCTGCTCGGTCCATTGTTTTTCCATTGCATTTTCCCCATCATCATGCATCGTGCTGCCGTGCACCGGCAGCTGACTGATTCCCGGCACTCTCCGGGAACTCATAGCCATTATAACATTCAGGCGGGGCCATTGCCAGCAGAACGCACAATTTTTTACTGGAATTTTTGCATTTTCGTCAGATTGCCAAACAATTTACAAAGTGCCCGCCGGAATTAGACGCGGCAGTACACACTACACTCGTCGGCAATGGTCTTTGCCAGCGTTTTGCTCTCAAAACCGGCCGCTGCACGCCATGCCCAGTTGCCGCCCAGCTTGCCCGGGGTGTTCAGGTGCGCTTCCTCACCCAGACCCAGCCAGTCGTACATGGGGATGATGGCACGGTCGGCCACCGAACCCAGGGCTGCCCGCAGCAGAGCGGTGCGGGCGTCCGCCGTTTTGACGGCGGCGACTTCCTTTGCGGTAGGGTGTGCGCCGGTCAGGTGCAGGTAGGCAGCCGCCGTGGCCTTTTCCTTGGGGGTGGCAGCGCTCTCCCACCAGGCCGTGATGGTGGTGTTGTCGTGGGTGCCGGGGTAGACCACACTGTTCTTGACATGGTTGTGGGGCAGGTACTCGTTATCCCCGCCGCTGAAGGCAAACTGCAGCACCTTCATGCCCGGGAAAGTGCTGTCGGCCAGCAGCTTCCGCACGCTGGGGAACAGCTCGCCCAGGTCCTCGGCAATGATGGGCAGCTGGCCCAGCGCAGCCTCCAGGGCCCCAAAGAGGTCCATGCCGGGGCCGTTTTCCCACTTGCCGGTCTTGGCGGTGGCACTGTCGGCAGGGATGGCCCAGTAGGTATCGAAGCCCCGGAAGTGGTCGATGCGCAGCAGGTCGTAGATGCCCAGGGCATGGCGCACCCGCTGGACCCACCATGCATATCCAGTCTGTTTATGATACGTCCAGTTATACAGCGGGTTGCCCCACAGCTGACCATCGGCGGAGAAATAATCCGGCGGGCAGCCTGCCACACGGGCAAAACGGCCCTCAGCATCCAGCTCGAACAGCTTGCCGCCCACCCAGGCATCCACCGAGTCGGCAGAGACATAGATGGGGATATCGCCCAGGATCTGCACACCCTTGTCGTTGGCATACTGCTTCACAGCCTGCCACTGGGTGCTGAACTTGTACTGTACAAACTTCCAGAAGCCGATCTCTTCCTCGTTTTCGGCAGCAAAAGCGGCCAGCGCAGCCTTGTCCCGCAGGCGGTAGGGGCGCTCCCACTCCACCCAGTTCTTCATGCCGTTGGCCACTTTCAGAGCCATGTACAGGGCATAATCCTCCAGCCATGCCTCGTTGCTCAGGGTGAAGGCATAGTAGTCATCCGGGAAGTAATCGCTGCAGCCGTGCAGGCCCTTGCAGGCCTTGCGCCAGGCCGCATAGGCGGTGCGCAGCACCTTGTAGCGGCTGGTGTACAGGGTGCCGTAGTCCACCTGCTTCGGGTCATCGCCCCAGGGCTCTGCCTTGAGCTGGGCTGCCGTGAGCAGGCCTTCTTCCTTCAGGGCATCAAGGTCGATGAAGTAGGGGTTGCCCGCAAAGGCGGAGCAGCTCTGATAGGGGCTGTCGCCGTAGCCGGTGGGGCTCAGGGGCAGCAGCTGCCAGATCTTCTGCCCGGCATCGGCCAGAAAATCCACAAATTTGAATGCTTCCTTGCCAAAGCAGCCAATTCCATAAGGGCCGGGCAGGCTGGACACCGGCATCAGGATTCCACTTTCACGCATGGTTTTACCTTCCTCACATTCCACATTTTGACCGGAAACTTGTTGATTCTTATCATAACATAATCGCAGACTATTTTCCACAGGCAAAAATCGTGGTATACTGTGGTATACTTGGTATTTGTCTGCCGCTTGCACGCGGTATGGGCCGGTGCGCCGGCAAACAGCATCAGGAGGTCTTACGCACCATGCAGTGCACTGAAAAATATTTTGAAGCGGATGCCTTCCGCACCCGGGCCGAAAGCGTCCTGCTGGCCGCCGTGCCGGACAGCCGTACCGGCGGCGGACTCATCGCGCTGGAAGGTACGGTGTTCTACCCGGAAGGCGGCGGTCAGCCTGCCGACCATGGCACCCTGACCCTGCCGGACGGCACCGAGCTGGCCGTGACCGATGTCCACGAGCATGACGGCATCCTCTGGCACAGCGTTCCTTCCCTGCCCGACACCGCCGTGCCGGGCATCACGGTAGAGGAAGCCATCGACTGGGACTGGCGCTTTGACAAAATGCAGCAGCACACCGGCGAGCACATCCTTTCCGGCATCCTGCACCGGATGTTCGGGGCCGAGAATGTGGGCTTCCACATCGGGGCCGAGGCCGTGCGCATGGACATCAGCGTGCCCATCTCTGCCGAGGGCCTGCGCGCCGCCGAGCTGGAAGCCAACCGCATCGTCTGGCAGGACGTGCCGGTGGTCATCACCTACCCCACCCCGCAGGAGCTGGCTGCCCTGACCTACCGCAGCAAAAAGGAGATCGAAGGGCAGGTGCGCATCGTGACCATTCCCGGTGCGGATGTCTGCGCCTGCTGCGGCACCCACACCCGCACCACCGGACAGGTGGGACAGATCAAAATTCTGGCCAGCGAGAACTACAAGGGCGGCGTGCGGCTGAGCGTGGTGTGCGGCCAGCGGGCATTGCTTGCTGCACAGGCTATGCGCCAGCGGCAGGCAGAGATCGGGGCACTGCTCTCGGCCAAAGCCGACCAGACCGCTGTGGCGGTGCATCGCGTCTACGATGAGTATACTGCGCTCAAGTTTACACACTTTGGTGTATGTTCTCAGCTGTTCGATGCACTTGCCCAGCTGGCAAACCCTGGTGAGGATGCCATCCGCACAGTGCCCGGCCTTGACCCGGACGGCCTGCACCGGCTGGCGGTGCGCCTGACCGAAGCCACCACCGGTCTCTGCGCCGCCCTGACCCCCACCGAAAAGGGCACCGGCTACTGCATCGCGCAGGCAGACGGCGATGTGCGCGCCCTGACCAAAGCCCTGAACGCCGCCCTGAACGGACGCGGCGGCGGCAAGCCCGGCATCTGTCAGGGCAGCTGCGCCGCTGCACCGGAACAGGTGGAGGAATTTTTGCGGGAGCAGAATTTGTAAGCATCCTCGCCCTCTCCGTCTTTGCTTCGCAAATCCACCTCTCCCAAAGGGAGAGGCCTTGGCAGTGCGGAAAACCTCCCGGTTTTGCCAAAGGCTCCCCCTTTGGGGGAGCTGGCGCGTCAGCGCCTGAGAGGGCGAGCCACGTTAAATTTAAGGAGAACAACAAACTATGAGAATGCGTTTCAAACCCTATGCACACGACGAGCTGATGGCCGCCGATTTCCACGTCCACGAGCCCCTGATCTGGGGCGGCAAGTGGCACGCACAGTATGCCCGCCCGGAGCAGCCCTTTGTGCTGGAGCTGGGCTGCGGCAAGGGCGGTTTCATCTCCCAGCTGGCCTGCGCCCACCCGGAGAACAACTATCTGGGCATCGACATCACCGACAAGGTGCTCATCCTGGCCAAGCGCAAGATCGAGGCCGCCTATCAGGCCGCAAACCGCCCCATCGACAACGTCAAGATCATGAGCACCGACATCGAGCGCATCAAGGGCGTGATCACCGCGGAGGACGAGGTCAGCCGCATCTACATCAACTTCTGCAACCCGTGGAGCAAGAACGGCTCTTCCCACAAGCACCGCCTGACCTACCCCCGTCAGCTCATCAACTACCGCGCGTTCCTCAAGGACGGCGGCGAGATCTACTTCAAGACCGATGACGATGACCTGTTCCGCGACAGTCTGGAGTACTTCCCCGCTTCCGGCTACGACATCGAGTGGATGACCTACGACCTGCACGAGAACGAGCCGGAGTGGAACATCCGCACCGAGCACGAGGGCATGTTCACCGAGATGGGCATCAAGATCAAGGCCCTCATCGCCCGCAAAAAGCCCGGCGACGACAGCGTGACCTGGATCGAGCCTAAGGTGCTCAAGCGCATGGCACGGGAAGCCGCCGAAGCCGAGGCGGCTGCCAAGGCTGCACAGGAAGGCGAGAGCAATGTCTGACCCCTGTGAACTGTGCCTGAACAACCTGCAGGACGAATACGGCAGCTATTACTGTGCCCAGGGCAGCGCACTGGACGAGGACGAAATGGCCCGCTATCTCTCCTGCCGCACCGCCGCCTGCCCCTTTTTTGAGCCGGGCGACGAATACAAGATCGTAGCAAAGCAAAACTGACCGGAGGTGTTTTTGTGGTAGCCTTCCTCACCCAGACCACCGTCTGCGGCTTTTCGCTGTACCAGACGCTGGCCTATTTTCTGATCTATTCCTGTCTGGGCTGGTGCCTGGAAGTGGTCTACGCCGCTGTGACCACCGGCAAGCTGGTGAACCGCGGCTTCCTGAACGGGCCGGTGTGCCCCATCTACGGCTTCGGCATGGTCATCGTGCTCTATGCTCTGACCCCGCTGGTGGACAACACCCTGCTGCTCTATCTGGGCGGTGTCATCCTGCCCAGTGTCCTGGAGCTGGTGGGCGGCTGGGCCCTGTACAAGCTGTACCGCACCCGCTGGTGGGACTACAGTGACTACCCCTTCAACATCGGCGGCTACATCTGCCTGGAATTCTGCCTGCTGTGGGGCGTGGGCACCCTGGTGGTCATGCGCATCGTGCACCCCATCATAGCCGGGCTGGTGGCCATGGTCCCCACCCTGGTGGGCGTGATCCTGATGTGCATCCTCTACGCCGTGTATGCCACGGACGTGGTGGCCACCGCCATTGCGGCCTCCACCCTGGCCGACACACTGGACACCATGGAGAAGCTGGGCGACAGCATCCATGCCGTGAGCGACGCCATGACCGAGCTGCTGGGCACCACCGCCATGACCGCCGACCAGAAGATGGACGAGAGCCGCCTGCAGCTCAAGCTGGCTGCCGCCGAGGCCCGGGACAATGCCCCCAAGCTGAAGCCGCGTGAGGCCATGGCCGCCATCCGTGCCCGGACCGACGAAGCCATGGAGACCGCACGGCGCGCTTCGGAGACTGCCCGCCTGAACGCGGCCGAGGCCGCCAACGCCGCCAAACTGGCTGCACAGGGCGCTTCGGAGCGGGCTGCAAAACGCGCCGCCGCGCTGCTGCAGCTGGAAGAGCTGTCGGCCGAGCTGCAGGCACGCTCCGACGAGATGCGTGCCCAGATGCTGAAGAAGCCCCGCGTCATCGGCCAGCGCCGCATGCTGCGGGCCTACCCCAAGCTGAAGCACGGCGTGAAGAGAACTTCGCTGGAAACGCTGCGCAAAAAACTGGAGCGGCGGGAGTCCGATCAGGACCGGGACAGCAAGGAATAAGCCCAGCGGGTTGTTGCGGATTTGTTGCGATTATCTGCGATGACCCGCTTTTTTATCGGTTTTTTGCGGCGTATTCTGTGCATTTTTGTGCGGTAAAGATTGCCGGAAGCTATTTCCAAATTGCACATTTGATGCTATACTGTTACATAAGAGTGTAACTGGATAAACTATGTCTGAAGCTGGCAATTTTTGCCGGACTGCGAGGGATGACCATGTCTGATAAAACAATTCAAAATACAACCGTCGGCACAGTACAGCCGGGTGCCCTTACAGCCATTGCACGCAAGGAGGACTTCCTGCAGCATCTGCAAGACTTTCTGGACACACACAAAACCGAAAAGTGGTGCGTCGCGGCCATCGACGTTGAGCACTTCAGGCTGTACAACGAGCTTTACGGCACCGAGCAGGGCAATACCCTGCTGAACACCCTGGCCAGCCATCTGCTGGACTATCAAAAGACCTCCGGCTGCCCTGTGGGCTACTGGGGCAACGATGACTTTTTCCTCTGCCTGCCGGACGACCGCGTGCAGCAGCAGGACATCGTGATCACGCTGCAGACCTGCGTGAGCCCCAATCATCAGGATGTCACCTTCTTTCTGGCGCTGGGCTTGTGCCCGGTGAGCGAGCATCCGGAAGCGGACGCCGCCACCCTGTGCAACTACGCCCAGATCGCCGTGATGAACCCGGACCATTCCGGCAGCGGCATCCACCGCTTTGCCCCGGCCATGCTGGACAGCCTCAAGGCCCAGCAGCAGCTGCTGAGTGAGCTGGAGCATGCGCTGGACAACCACGAATTCACCTTTTTCCTGCAGCCCAAGTGCAACAGCATGACCCGCGCCATCGTGGGCATGGAAGCACTGGTGCGCTGGAACCACCCCACCCGCGGCTGCGTGCCCCCGTCTGAGTTCATGCCCCTGCTGGAAAGCACCGGCCTTGTGACCCAGCTGGATCAGTACATCTGGGAGTCTGTCTGCAAGACCCTGCACAAGTGGCAGGAGAGCGGCAGCAATCTTGTGCCTGTATCTGTGAATGTTTCCGTGGTGGATATCGTCAATCTGGACGTGCCGCAGATCTTCTCGGATCTGGTGGAGAAATACCAGCTGGAGCCCAAGCTCCTGCTGGCCGAGATCACCGAGACCATGCTGGCCGAGAACTCCTCGGTGGTGGAAAACGCCATCCAGGGCCTGCACCGCAAGGGCTTCTCGGTGATGATGGACGACTTTGGCAGCGGCTACTCGTCGCTGAACATGCTCAAGGACACCAACGTGGATGCCATCAAGCTGGACATGAAGCTCATCGACATGAACCAGCAGAACCACAGCAAGGGTGTGCAGATCGTGGAATCGGTGATCAATATGGCTCACCGGCTCAATCTGCCCATCATTGCCGAGGGTGTGGAGACCCCGGAGCAGGTGTCCATGCTGCAGGCTGCCGACTGCCTGTATACGCAGGGCTACTACTTCTTCAAGCCCATGCCCGTTGAAAACGCTGAAAAGCTGCTGGCCCAGCCCAATAACGCCGACTACTGGGATATACGCCGCGACCTGATGCGCCGCGACCACCGCACCGCTGCGGAGGACCCGGACTCGGAAAAGACGGCACTGGCCCTGCAGGCATATCAGATCTTTACCGACAATCTGCTGGAAGTCTCGCTGCTCAACCTGGTCACCGGCACCTATCAGGTGATCAAGCGGGATGCCCGCCTGCCCGGCGCAGATCTTGCCGAGGAAGAGGATTTCACCACCTTCTGCAAGCGTCTGGTGAACAAGGAGATCGTGCACCCGGACGATGCAGAGATGTTCCAGGAACAGGTGGACCTGCCTCTGCTGCAGGACACCCTGTTCCACTCCCAGCAGCCGGAGTTCTACCGCTTCCGCAAGCAGATAGCCAACCAGTTCGTGTGGATCACCATGGAAGTGCTGCCCTGCCGCGGCTGCTGCGCCCAGAACCCCTGGGCCACCGTGCTGATGCGGGAGGACGCACAGGCCAACCAGCTGAGTGAGGAGCTGGACTTCTCCTACAGCCACGACACCCTGACCGGCCTTGCCAACCGCAGCAAGTATGAGAGCGACCTGCGGGAGCTGCAATATTCGGATTACGATTCCATGGTGTGCACTTACATCGACGTGGTGGGCCTGCATGAGGTGAACGATCACCTGGGCCACCGCAGCGGCGACAACCTGCTGTGCACCATTGCCAACGCCGCCCGCAAGTTCTTTGTGAGCAGCCGCATCTACCGCGTGGGCGGTGACGAATTCGTCGTGCTCACCCCCAACCTGCCACCCTACGACGTATGGACCGCCTCCGACCGGATGCGCGTGTTCCTGCGGGAGAAGGACTGCGAGATCTCGGTGGGCATCCAGAACACCAACAATCTGCGCAAGCTGGAAGCGGCCGTGAACAAGGCCGAGCAGGCCATGCAGCAGGACAAGCTGGCTTACTACGGCCGCAACGGGCAGGAGCGTCAGCTCAAGGGCCTGAACGAAAAACTGGAGCGCACCCTGACCCAGAAGCGGGACGCCGAGCACTTCCTGCGGGTGCTGGCCCCCAAGTACCGCAGCGTGTATGTGGTGAACCTGCAGGAGGACAGCGCGCGGCCCATCATCATTCCGGACTTCTTCCAGAAGATCCTGGACACCTCCGGCGGCTCCTTCCGTGCCGTCATCACCGCTTACCGCGACCAGTATGTGGTGCCGGAATCCCACGACGCCTTCAACAGCGTGCTGGATTACAGCTTTGTGCGCAGCAAGGTGCTGAGCGGCGAGATCGTGGAGGTGCACTACACCAGAACAGACGGTGCACCCTACACCCTCAAGATCACCCCGTATTCCTCCAGCGGCTCTCACATCCACGAGACCATCTGGATCTTTGCAGATGATACGGCAACGCTTACCCCCCCCCAACGCAAATTAAAAAACAATCGTAACAGCGTAAAATAGCAAAAGAGCACCGTTCCGGCCGGAACGGTGCTCTTTTGCTGTTTTCGGTTCAATTTATGCCCAGAGGTTTTCCGGGTACTGGCCCTCGGCGGTCTTGCGGGCAATGGCCTCCACCA
>ENA-OPCP01002206-OPCP01002206.1-human-gut-metagenome-genome-assembly--contig:-NODE-2206-length-10525-cov-2.082904_pt1 | contig 10525 bp, 8 predicted proteins | sample MGYA00241563_ERZ501477 | MGnify/ENA primary metagenome ERZ501477 (study PRJEB25962, sample SAMEA2042572) | human gut metagenome | biome: human gut; feature: human-associated habitat; material: faeces... | reverse complement strand
GCAGTCTCTCCCTCAGTCTCACTTCGTTCGACAGCTCCCTCATCAGAGGGAGCTTGCATAAGCAGAGGGGGCTCGTATATCCAGCTACTTTTCGTGCTTTTCGTCGTAGACTTCGTCGGTGGGGGTCTCGTCGTACAGCTGCTTGCCTTGCACCTCCGCCAGTTTCATCTGCTCGTTGATCCACGCGGCTTCAGCAGGATTGATATCCGCGGAATTCAGCACTTTCTGCCACACCGGGTAGAACATATGCATCGCCGGATACATGGCGGTGAACAACACCTCCGGCTTATGCGTGCGCGTATGTTGCGGATGCGCATCAAACGTATTCTTAAAACGTCGCATGTAGTTCAGGAATGAACTCAGCGACGTGTCCATCCGTCGCGCGCTCATCGCGGCGATCATGCGCGGCGAGTACACGGTTTTCAGATTCTTGCCCATCAGATGCAGGGAAATATCGATATCCTCGTGCATCACATCGGCCTTATCTCGGCAGACCTCATTCGCGATCTGATGCCAGGCCGAAGCGCGCAAGGCCATATTCGAGCCGAACAGCAGCGGCTGGCCGCCATCGGCACGGTAGATTCGCTTGCGTAAGGAATTGTCGCCTTTCAACCCGAAATGACGTGAGGGCATGTCGTAATACATCACCGGACCAGTGGCACCCATCGCGGCCGGGTCTTCGGTGAAGATGCCGGAGACCACCTCCACCCAGTCAGGCCGGATCATACAGTCGGCGTCAAAACGGCCCAGCACATCGCCGGTCGCGGCGTTCAGGCCAAAGTTGCGGGTGGGAATCAGCCCCTGTTCATCGTTCTGGTGCAACAGTTTGACCGGGGCCTCGGGATGTTCGGCGATGAACTGTTCGACAATCGCGCAGGTGTTGTCCGTAGAACGATTGTCCACCACCAGCACCTCATGCGGCATGATGGTCTGGCGAGTGGCGTTCAGCAGACAGTCGCGGATGCGTTCGGCTTCGTTCCACGCTGGGATGATGATCGAAACGTTGAGCATAACATCAACAATAGAAAAGCGGGTGTACGCCGCCGGCGTATCCGAGCTTCAAACCCCTCGCTACAATGGGGAGCCATGAGCGAACGCGCGCGAAACATAAACAGCACCGACACGTCGAGAAGCGGTGCCGCAGAAGCCGGGGCAGACCCGGACGACGAGAATCGTATCGACTTTGGTACTTTGTTCCCCGCCAAGGGAGATTCCCGCAGGCCGCCGGAATGGTTCGGCCGCGCGCTGCTGTATGTGGCCCTCGCCGTCATCGTATTCATGTTCTGCTGGCGCTCGTGGGGCGACATCTCCTATCTGGTGTTCGACATCATCATCTCGCTGTTCCTGGCGCTGGCCGTCGAACCGTTGGTGGTGGCTCATGGCTGGAAGCGTGGCGTGGCTTCCGCCGTCAGCTTGGTGGGCGTGGCCGTGGTCGTGGGTGTGCTGCTCACGCTATTTGGCAACATGTTCGTACAGCAGATGATTGCCATGGTCCGCGGTTTGCCGGCAATGTATGGGCAGATTCGTGAGTTCGCGGACCAGCACGCCACGTTCAAGATGCCGGAGATCAGCAATCTTGGCATGGAAATCTTCAACAATATCCAGACCTCGTGGGTCACCGATTTCGCCGGCACCGCCATGAGTACGGTGGGTGGCCTGTTCTCCTTCCTGCTGAACCTCATGACCGTGGTCATGACCACGTATTACATCTCCGCCGCCGGCCCCAAACTGCGCCGCTCCTTCTGCCAGTGGCTGGCCCCCAACACGCAGCGCCGATTCCTGCTGGTGTGGACCGTGGCCCAAGGCCAGATTTCGTCCTTCCTGTTCTCCCGTTCGATTCTGGCGTTGATCAATGCCACCTGCACTGCCATCTTCTTAGAGATTCTGCATGTGCCATATTGGCTGCCGCTGGCGTTGTTCTGCGGCATCGTGTCGCAGTTCGTGCCGACGGTCGGCACGTATATCGGCGGCGCGCTGCCGGTGCTGTTCGCCTGGGGGTCGAATGGCCTGTGGTACGGGGTCGGTGTGCTGGTGTTCATCATCGTCTACCAGCAGATCGAGAACCTGATTCTCTCGCCGAGGATTTCGCAGCGCACGATGGATATCAACGCGGCCGTCGCCTTCCTCGCGGTGCTGGCGTTCGGCTCGCTGTTCGGCGCGTTTGGCGCGTTCCTGGCGCTGCCGGTCACCGCATCGCTGCAGGCCATCTTCCGTGCGTACACCAAGCGCTATGAGCTGATTGACTCACCACTGATGAACGATCCGACTCCGGAGAAGAAGTCCAAGATCGTCGAGGCGTCCGAAGCGTTCGGCGAGCATGTGCTGCAGCCGATCGGCGAGCACATGCCGCGTGCGGCCAAGGGGTCCACCAGCCGTGTGCCGATGAATGAGGAACTGCGTTTGCTGCAGGAACAGATCTATGCGATTCCGCCACACGAGACGAAAGAATCCGATTTGGACGATTCCGCCACCGTGGCGATTCCGCAGCGTGGTGCCGCGGATACGCAGCAGTCTGAGCAGCCCAAGCAACGCAAGCAAACCAAGCAGTCTGATCAATCTGCCTCCAGCAATCCTAGGGCAGGGTGGCGCTGATGACTCTGCTTTCCGTACTCGATATTCTTCTGATGATCGTCGGCGGTGCCGGCATGATATATCAGGGACTGTGCATCGTGATGTCCCTGTTCGCCAAGCCCGTGCGCTTCCCCGACGCCCCGATGACCAACCGGTATGCCGTGCTGATCTCCGCGCGCAACGAAGAAAAAGTGATCGGCAACCTTATTGGGTCGATTCGCGATCAGACCTACCCGTCCAACCTCATCGACATCTGGCTGGTGGCCGACAACTGCACCGACAACACCGCCGACGTGGTGCGGTCTTTGGGCTGCCATGTGGTGGAACGCCACAATCTTGAGCTGGTTGGCAAGGGATATGCGCTGACGTATCTGTTGGGGCATATGCTCGACATCGGTGTGGCCGATGATTATGAGGCCTACTTCGTGTTCGATGCCGATAACAAGCTGGACAAGCACTACTTCGAGGAAATGAACAAGGCGTTCTGCTCCGGATTCAAGATTCTGACCAGCTACCGTAATTCGGTGAATCTGGCGGATAACTGGGTGTCTTCTGGTTCTGCGCTGTGGTTCATCCGTGAATCGCGATTCCTGTCTAACTCGCGTATGATTCTCGGTTCCTCTTGCCATGTGGGCGGTACGGGATTCATGTTCTCCCGCGAGGTGATGAAGCGGAACAAGGGATGGAAGTTCCATCTGCTCACTGAAGATCTTGAATTCACTATGGATTCGATTCTGCATGGCGACCGCATCGGCTATTGCGGTACTGCGATCCTCTACGACGAGCAGCCGGTTACCTTCTCGCAAAGTTGGCGTCAGCGTTTGCGTTGGAGCAAGGGATTCCTGCAGGTATTCCGTTATTATGGCTCGGCATTGCTGAAACGCGCGGTTCGCGAACGTGATTTCTCCTGCATCGACTTCACATTGATGCTGTGTCCGTTTACCGTGTTGGGCGCGATTCGCGCGGTGATGGGCTTGCTGTTCGCCGCGTGTGGCTTCGTGAGTTGGCCGAGCCAGCTGCAATCGCTGGCCGATTGGTCCAGCGGCATCATCATATCGGTGTTGGGCCTGATGGCATTGGCTGCATTGACCATCATTGTCGAGCGCGACCAGATCGGTGCCACGAACAAGGAGCTGCTCGCCTATGTGCTCAGCTTCCCGATTTACATACTCAGCTACGTGCCGATCTCCTTCCAGGCCATCTTCGCCAAAGCCCAGTGGAAGCCCATCGCGCATAAGGGTTGACCGAGTCCGCTAGTCCGGAGCCGCTCAGCGGGGCAATCCAACAGCAACCCGGGGTTTGCTTCGCTGAGGGTTGACTGGTGGGGTAGAGTGGATGTATGAGCTTAGACAATACTCAAAGGAATGTCGGATTTCAGCCGCCGATGATGCCAGCTGCCGCCCCCGCGCCTGCACAGCCGTCGCAACCGCAGCCACAAGCATGGCCGCCGAATCCGAATGCGGCGGTGTCCATTCGCGGCCTGTTCAAGCACTTCGACCGGAAGATCGCCGTCAACGGACTCGCGCTCGATATTCCGGTCGGCTCGTTCTATGGACTTGTAGGCCCCAACGGCGCCGGCAAAACCACCACGCTCAATATGGTGACCGGTCTATTGGTACCGGACGCCGGCACCGCCATGATTTTGGGCCATGACGTGTGGAGCGACGTGAACACGGCCAAGCGCATGATCGGCGTCATGCCCCAGCCCGACCAGATCTTAGACCGACTGACCGGTTTGCAATTGCTCGTCTACTCCGGCATGCTGCGCGGCATGAGCCGCGATGAGACCACGCGTCGCGCCCAGGACCTGCTCAATGCTTTCGACTTGGCCGGGGCCGCCAACACGATGGTCACCGATTATTCGGCCGGCATGACCAAGAAGATCTGCCTGGCCTCCGCGATGATTCATAGCCCGCGCATTCTGGTCCTGGACGAGCCGTTTGAATCCGTGGACCCGGTGTCCAGCGCCAACCTCAAAGACATCCTCATCGAATACGCGAAGACCGGCGGCACGGTGATTATCTCTTCGCACGTGATGGCATTGGTCGAAAAGATGTGCACGCATGTGGCCGTAATCAACAACGGTCTGGTGTGCGCGGCCGGCACGGTGGACGAGGTCGCCGCCGGCGAAGAACTCGAAGACCGCTTCCTGCAACTAGTCGGTGGCCGCCACGAAGCCGCCCATCTCGCATGGCTCGACGGCGGGCAAGCCCAAGCCCAAGCACCAACTTCGGTCCAGCCGGTCCAGCCCATTCCGCTTACAACCGCCACGCCCGCCACACCCACCGATGAGGCCCGCCGATGATCAGCAGCGCCATCACCCTGGTCCGCCTGCGCTGGACGCTCACGCTCGCCACCCTGCGAAAATCGGCGTGGCAGACCGTCGCCTATGTCTTTTCCGCCGTACTCGCGGCCGGCACCATCATCGGCACCGGCGTGCTCGCATGGTTCATCGGCATACTGCCGCCCTTCACCGTGAACGCGGATGGCTTTCCGCTGAACATCCTTGGTTCCGGAGGCATCGTCAACATAGTCGTCGTGCTGGTCGGCGCGACCATGACCATCTTCATCGGCTTCATCCAGCTCATGATGCTTGGCGAAGGCTCCACCATGAACCCACGCAAATTCGCGCTCTACGGCATCGCCGACCGCAACCTGCAATTCGGCTTGCTGCTTTCCGGCCTGTCCGGCATCCCCGCCCTTACCGGCGTGGCCTCACTGATGCTCTGGACACTGGCCTATCGGCATATGGGACCAGCCGTAATCATCAGTTCCCTCCTCGCCGCAGTGCTGGCCGTCATCACCATGATGAGCATCTCCAAACTGCTCATCGCCCTATCCACCACGCTGGTGACCAGCAAACGCGGCAAAGGCGCGTTCTATATCTTCATCGTGCTGACGTTCGTTATCATCTGTCAGTTGCCGAACATTCTGGTCAACTCCGGCGTGGCCTTCAGCCTCAACACCGAAACCTGGGGCGCGGCGACCACCATCGTCGCATGGACGCCGTTCGGCGCGGCCTTCCAACTACCGTTCGACGCGCTTACCGGAGCCTGGGCGGTGCTGCTCGCCCGCATCGCCATCCTTGCCGTCACATGGATTGTCTGCTTCGCCGTCTGCACCTGGTGTCTGAGACATGAACGGCTCACCATCGGCGCAAACAGTCCGTCCGAGACCGCCAAAGGCATCGGCGCATTCGCATGGATGCCCGATTCGGCATCCGGCGCGGTGTCCGCACGCCTGATCACCTATCTCAAACGAGACCCCCGTCAAGCCATGACCTTCGCCATGCCGGTCCTGTTCCTGATCATCTTCGCCTTCCAGGCACACGGCATCAGCGCGGTCGTCTGGCAGTCGCTGATCTGGTGCGGCTGGTTCATGTCCGTCGTGGAAAGCAACGGGCTCGCATATGACGGCCGCGGCTTCACCATGGAAGTCATCGCCGGCGTGCGTGGCCGGACCGACAGAATCGGCCGCGTGCGCGTCTACGTCGGCATCATGGTCGTCTACATGGTGCTGCTCTATCTCGCCGGCATCGTGCTGGTCGGCGCACTGACCGGACGCTGGGCGCAGCCCGATGACCTCGCTACCGGCCTGATCTTCCTCGCCACGGGCATGGGCATCGCCTTGAGCGGACTGGGCGTGGCCGAAGTCACCTCCTGTGTACTGATGTACCCGGTCGCCTCAATGGACAAGCCGTTCTCCGCGCCTCAAGGCCGCGCCATGGCCCAAGGCTTCTTCCCGTTCGTCTACATGCTTGGCAGCCTGCTGCTCATGCTGCCCACTGGCATCGTGGCGCTGGTCATGCTGCTGACAGGAGCCGAAGGCGGCATGTGGCTGGCGATTATTCCGGTCGCGCTGGCCAATGGCATCGGCATTCTGGCACTCGGGACATGGCTGGGCGGTAAGCTGATGGATGCGCGAATGCTCTCGATTGTGGCAACACTCGACTCGTTCGCCTCATTGCAGAAATGATTGCCTTGGCATAAGGAGCACGATGGTATCTACAGCGGTATCACGCCGTCAGCGACGTGAAGCGCAACGGCGGACCCAACGATCGCATCGCCGAACACTGACCGTCATCATTTCCGCACTGACCACCATCGCCCTGTTCGCGGGGTACTGCGCCGCCGACATCACCGACGTGGCCCCCGGATTGTTGACGTTAAAACCTGTCACCGCACCTGTTTTCGCCAATCCGGCCACCGCCAAATCAGGCGGCACCATCGCCGGTGCCCTGAACGCGAACAAGGCCATTGATTCCACGGCCGCTTCTGCACTGGTCAACGAATTGCTGTCCGCGCAAGGCGTGGGAAACGATACGTCGGTGATCATTGAAGACGCCCAAGGCACCGTCGCTGCCGAACATGAGTCGAACACTCCACGCGAGCCTGCATCCACACTGAAAACGCTGACCGCGCTCGCCGCCTCATCCACCCTGAACATGGCATCCACCTTGGATACCCAAGTGTTCCTGACCCAATCCGATGACGGCACCAATACGTTGACCCTCAAAGGCAATGGCGACATGCTGCTGTCTGCAGGCGATTCCGACGCACACCATACCAACGGACGTGCCGGTCTGAACACCTTGGCCAAGGCCACCGTGGCCGCGCTCGCCCAGCGAGGCATCACTTCCGTCAATCTCGAGTACGACGACACCCTATTCGACGACTCACGCATTCCCGCAGGTCTGTCGGAAGGCGGCGCGGTCTTAAGCGACTACACCGTCTACTTCACGCCGGTCTCATCAATGGCGATTGATGGAGGCCGCCAATACACCGCCGATACGCCTGCGCCGGCCGACCCTGATGATTCGGCCGGATACCCGGAACTGTCCCAGCACACCGCCAGCGACGTGGCCACGAAATTCGCCGAACTGCTCCAATCGAACGGTGTGGCCGTTACCGGAGACGTGACGGCAAACACCGCTCCATCCGGCGAAACGCCTTTGGCCTCGGTGAGTTCGGCAACACTGTCCGAAATCATGGCATACACGTTGCGGCATTCGGACAATACGCTGGCCGAGGAGTTCGGTAGACTCACCGCCTTGGCGAAATCAGCGACAAACAGTCCTGAAGGCGGCACGGAAGCGGTCAAATCCACTCTGAACGATCTCGGTCTCGACACATCCGGTCTGACCATGGCCGATTGCTCCGGCCTGTCTCCCGGCTCCCGGCTCACCGTACGCACGCTGGCGGCCGTCCAACAACGTAATCTGACCACCGAGAGCGGTGCTGCTGGTGCGGAAGGTCTATCCATCGCGGGGTTGGTGGGCACGGCGCAGGATCGGTATACGGATGATGCCGTGGCCGGTCTGCTGCGCGTCAAAACCGGCAGCCTCGGCACGGTCACGTCGATGGCCGGCAATGTGTCCCGTACCAATGGGGGAGCGTTGTCGTTTGCCGTGGTGGTCAACAATCCTGAGGATTATGCCGCCGCGCGTAGCGCCATCGACTCGTTCATCACCAAGCTCGCGGGGCTGTAAAAGAGGCATCAAGGGCCATCAAGGGCTACAAAGGCCGTAAACGTCCATAAACGCACGAGTGCCTATAACCAGAAAAGGGTGGTGAGTACATGGCATATTCCGCACGATTGCGCAAGGCCGTAGGCGCGGTCCGCGCAACGCTGAGCGCCGTGGAACTATGCGATGTGCAGGCTCCCGAATTCGCGCAGCATGGGGACCATGCCGTTGCCGCCGATGCGCCGCTCGTGCTCGTGGCCTGTTCAGGCGGGCGCGATTCGATGGCGCTGGCCGCGGTGAGCCATATCGTATGCACGTCCATGGGCGTGCGTTGCGGTGTCGTGATTGTGGATCACGGCTTGCAGGAGGGTTCCGAACAGGTCGCCGGCGAGGCCGCGGATCGTTGCCGTGCGTTGGGACTGGGCCCGGTCATCGTGCGCAACGCAACCGTGCAGGCACGCGGTGAGGGCCTCGAAGCGGCCGCACGGCAGGCCCGGTACAACGAGCTGTGCACCGCGGCGCGTGAATCAGGTGCCATTGCCGTGCTGTTGGCCCACACTATGGACGATCAGGCGGAAACCGTATTGATCGGACTGCTGCGCAGCCGTGGCGTGGATGCGTTGGCCGGCATGCCGCAGGTCTTCACACGCAGCGGCGTGACTTTTGCGCGGCCGCTGCTGACCCTTACTCGAGACGAAACCACCGGCCTCTGTGAAGACTTGGGTGTGGAATATTGGGATGACCCCACCAATGGCGATGCGGTAGACGGCGAGTTGCCGGACGACTATCCGTTGCGCTCGCGGGTGCGCCACGACCTGCTGCCGGCCATCGAACGATTCGCTGGATTCAATGTCACCCGCCATTTCGCCGAAAGCGCACAGCTGGCCAGAATGGACAAGGAGTATCTGGATCAGCGATCCGACGAGGTGATGGGGGAGGCGGTTACGGCAGTTGACCGGCCGGCATCGTCGGCAGCGGTATCGACCGATACGCCACGAGCCTGTGCTGCAGACGATACCAACGATTCGGGCCATGGCATCGGCCTGATGATCGGCGTCAAACGTATTGCACGTGAGCCAGAGGCGATTCGGTTGCGGGTCATCGCTCACGCGCTGAGCCAGGCCGGTGTGAACGCCAGCGCCGCCCAGATTGCCGCCATCGACCGGCTGGTCGTCGATTGGCATGGCCAAGGCGGCGTCTCACTTCCCAGAGGTTATTCAGCCAATCGCAAGAAACACGTCATTCGCGTGTGCCAAGATGGAGCGCATGCGAATCGCTGACGTTGAGGAAGATATTGACCACGAGCTGGTCAGCAAAGAACAGATCGATGCCAAGATCCACGAGATGGCCGCTCTCGCGAGCGAGGATTACCGCGATAAGAATCCGCTGCTCGTTGCGGTGCTGAAAGGGGCCGTGAATACGCTGGTCGCGTTCACCCAGGCCATGAGCATTCCTGTACAGATCGACTTCATGAGCCTTTCGAGCTATGGCTCGGGCACAGTGTCGAGCGGTGAGGTCACAGTCAGGCAGGATTTGTCCGCCGATGTTCGCGGACGGCACATTTTGATTGTGGAGGATATTGTTGATTCAGGACGCACGCTCGCGTGGCTGGTCGCAGAACTGAAACGTCGTGGTGCCGCTTCCGTGGAGGTCTTCGCTTTGCTGAGCAAGCCTTCCCGCCGAGAAGTGGACGTTGATGTGAAGTACGCCGGCTATGAGATTCCGGACGAGTTCGTCGTCGGCTTCGGCCTCGACTTTGACGAACGCTACCGCAACCTCGATTCGATCGCGGTCCTCAAGCCGTCCGTCTACCAAGGAGTGCAAGCATGAGCTTCCCGCAAGGGCCGGGTAACGGCAATAATCCGAACCCGAACAACAACCGTAACAACGGCAACCCGTTCACCAACCCGTTCAACCGTGGCAATAACGGGAACAATGGCAAAGGCAACAACAACGAGAACCGGCCGATATGGCAGTCCCCCTGGCTGTGGGGTGCCGTACTCGTGGTCATGGTCGTGCTGATGTTCCAGATGTTCGCCGGCGGTGGCACGAAGACCATTGACACCAAAGATGGTTTCGCGCTGATCAATCAGGGCAAGGCCACCTACGCCGAGATCACGGACAACAAGCAGGTCGTCCGCCTTAAGCTGAAGAACGACTACACCAAGAAAAACGCCGACACCGGCAAGGTGACCAACTACGGCAAGAACGTGCAGTTCTACTACACCTTCGCGCAGGGCGCACAGGTGGCCAAGGCCGTGGAGAACGGTGATCTCGAAAAGGGCTGGACCTCGAATATCGAGCAGACCAGCATGATGAGCTACCTCATCACCTCGATCCTGCCGTTCGTCATCTTCTTCGCCCTGTTCTGGTTCCTGATGAGTCGCATGGGCGGTGCCGGCGGCATGCTCGGCATGGGTGGCAAGAAAAACAGCGGCAAGCTGCTCGACGGCCAGACCCCCACCACCAAGTTCGCCGATGTGGCCGGCG
>ENA-OPCP01002204-OPCP01002204.1-human-gut-metagenome-genome-assembly--contig:-NODE-2204-length-10532-cov-2.675193_pt1 | contig 10532 bp, 6 predicted proteins | sample MGYA00241563_ERZ501477 | MGnify/ENA primary metagenome ERZ501477 (study PRJEB25962, sample SAMEA2042572) | human gut metagenome | biome: human gut; feature: human-associated habitat; material: faeces... | reverse complement strand
AGCTTAATATAGAAAGCGAAGGTAAGGTAGAAGCTATAGAGTCAGGAACTGAAACAGCTAAGCTGACGGCAGGTGTTAAGTATTTCTATGGTGATACAGATAAGAATCAGAAGATTACCTACAGTGTGGCTGATGAATATAAGCCATATGTATCAATAGTTGATAATAAGGACGGAACATGCGTAGTTAATGGTACTAATAACGAAGATGAAGCAAAGGAAGTAGTTATTGAAGCAAGTACAGAGAGTGGCTTAAAAGCATCTATAGCCATAACAGTTAAACCAGCTAAGCTTGCAGCTCCATCATGGACAAAGCTTCCGGAGGTGGTTAACAATGGTGATGGCACACTTAAAGCAGATTATAAGCTGAATCTTGGTGACAGGGCAGATATGTCAGTTATTAACTGGTATAGATGCAGTGATGCAAGTGGAAGCAATCCTGTGTTAACAGCAGTGTCTACAATGAATAATCCTCAGTACACATATACACTTACAGCAGGTGATATAGGATATTATATCTGTGCTTCTATTGCTCCAAAGAATATAAGAAGTGACTTAGGTGATGCGGTAAAAGCTGTATATTCAGAGGCTGTAAGTGCAAAGGATATTAAAGCTAAGAATTACACAACAGATTTTTCAGACTTCCCTACTGTTAAACAGCCAGAGATAAAGGAAGGCTTCTGGACAGTGGATTCGTACAGACCAGCAGATACAAAGAGCTTTGGAAGCTGGAAGGGTCAAGATACAGAAACACCTTGGGTATATGGTGAAACTGGTAACGGTTCAGTTGGTGCCGGAATCTATCAGGGAACACAGGGAGCAAGACTTATGTATACACCAGTTGAAGGCAAATATGGTGATATGACTGTCAAGGTTGTGGCTGATCCTGCAAAGACGGCAGGTCAGGGCTTTGGTGGTGCAGGACAGTATATGGATGTATGCATTAAGTTTGATACTAAAACACTTACAGGATATGCATTAAGAATAATAAGAACAGGGGCATCTTCTAGTGCAGTTACATTTGTACTTGTTAAGTATGATAATGGCAATACAACATATATATCAGATGAAGTTATAGCAACATGCTTCCTTACAGGATGCGAGATAACCTTAAAGGCAGAGGGAAGCAAGCTTACAGCACATGTAGAAACACCTACAGCACAGCTTGCAGACCAGGCAGCAGCTGGCTATGTTCATGTGGTTGACTTAAATGCAGATATAGAGGCTAACACATATGGCGGAGCAGCTATACAGCATACAGGAACAACAGGAACTGGTGGATGGCAGAATACAACTATGCTTCACAGCTTAAGCATAGAATGGGCTGGTGATACAAACCAGAATCCTGTTGTAGAAGAAACGACAGATAATCCATCGACAGATGAACCTTCAACAGGAGAGACTGCTGAAGATGAAACAGCACAGACTGATTCTACAGAGAATGTTAAGACAGCAGATACATCACATGCTGGTATATATGCTGCATTACTTACAGTAAGTGTTGCATCGCTTATAGCACTTGGATATGTATGCATAAGAAAAAGAAGAATATAAAAAGAATATTAAGAAGATAATTGGAATCATAATCTAACATAATCCCGGTTTAAAGTTACATATGAACTTTAAACCGGGATTACTGTTTTATAAAGCTTGTAATGATTATCAAAAATCACATTAGCTTTATTAAATTAGTTTTACTACATTGGTTTTACTATTTTTTTACTGATTCAGAAAATATTATATCATACTGATCAGATGGATATACCTGATATATGAAAGAGGATAGCAGTGTTTTGGCATTTTCAAGAGCCTTTTCATATAATCCATTTGCTATGGCATCATTTAATGCCTCATCTGTTAGCTGCTTTAATGCGTCGTTATGTTCGGTAAGAGTTATAGGTGTAAATATGCTTGTACTTTCGTGGAGCACCTTGAAGGAATCAAGGTCAAGGTCGGCAGAAAGAGTTTTAACCTCAGGTACAGTTACATATATGTTATGCTTTGTGTCTTCTGTATCACCCAAACTCCATGTTACATCACTGAAGTTGATTCCAGCCTTGATGTTAGTGTTATATGTGTATATATACTTTGATTCTGTCAGAGGTATAGATATATTAAAAAGCTTTCTGTCCTTAGTTTCAACACGCACAGACGTTGTTGTTACAGACTGTGTAGCCAGCTCGCCGATATTTTCAAAGCCTATCTGAGTTACCTTGCCATCTGTCTGGTAACTCGTTGATGCAGTCTTTTTAGTGTATATCAAAGCTATAACAAGCATGGCTATTATTATAATGTTTATTATTGTTTTTAACCCTGGAAAATGAGGACTTAATAAGGACCTTTTTTTAGTACGTTTTTTTGCTTCTTTCAAAGCTTCATTATCAAGGTATTCTTTATTCATATTTTAATATTAATCTCCATTCATGTATTTTATATGATGTATATCAGTTATGACAACATGCATGTATCAATCACATCATAACACATAATTGTAATATTTTGGAAAAAATAAGATTAAAAATAAAGTTAAAAATAAAGATGAAAATAAAGGTACCCCGGATACCCGTTATGATAAAGGTATCCGGGGCTATAAAGCCTGTAAGCTTTGATGTGCGGAATAGCTGCCACACGGGGGATTAATAAATGCTGTTCATATCTTAAATAAAATATTGGCATTATCTATTAATGCTGGCACTAGTCCATATTTACATTGAGATGTCTTGGAAGACCATCAACCATGATTGGTGAAAGTTCAGCCTGAATCAATGGTCTTATGTAATGAATAAGGTCTTCTGTAACGAAATCATCTTCTGTGATCCACTCAAGTGGAACTTTCTTTTCGATGTTAGCAATCTGATGAACATCATGAGTTTCAGTGATGCACATATATGGATCATCAGATACTCTCTTAAGTACTACAACTTTACCAGTTTCACCTTCAAATGCAGCCTTTACAGCAGCACCACCAACGTTGAAGGCTTCAGTGATATCAGTACGTGAAGTCATGTGAGCTGCACAACGCTGAAGAGTAGATAACTCAATAGCTCTTGTCTTGATACCAAGTTCAGAACCTACCTTGTTGGCAAGGAACTTGGCAGAACCAGCTAACTGCTTATGACCGAAAGCATCCACGAACTCAACATGCTCTGAAAGCTCGAATACATATCTTCCGTCCATAACCTTGATACCTTCTGAAACAGCGATAACCATAGAACGACCTTTAGAAGCTATCTCTTTAACTCTTTCAAGGAAGTGGTCGATATCAAATACCTTCTCAGGAAGATAGATAAGATCTACACCTTCACAATCTTCGCCTCTTGCAAGAGCAGAAGCGGCTGTAAGCCATCCGGCGTTACGTCCCATAATCTCAACTATTGTAACAGTTGGGTAATCATATACAAGACCGTCACGGATAATCTCCTTCATAGTAGCTGCAATAAACTTGGCAGCACTACCAAAACCAGGAGTATGATCAGTAACAGCAAGGTCGTTGTCGATAGTCTTAGGAACACCCATGAACTTTATATCGCTTCCGATAAGAAGTGCATAGTCAGAAAGCTTCTTGATAGTATCCATGGAATCGTTACCACCAATATAGAAGAAGTATGATATATTAAGTTCCTTAAGAATCTCGAAAATCTTCTCATATGTTTCTCTGTCATCAGAGATTTCAGGAAGCTTATAACGACATGAACCTAAGTAAGAAGAAGGAGTTCTCTTTAAAAGGTCAATATCGATATCTGTCTTAATCTTTTCAGAAAGATCTACATACTGCTTGTCAAGAAGACCCTTGATTCCGTGAAGCATACCATATACTTTATTAGCCCCTCTGTCCTTGGCTGTCTTAAACACACCTGCAAGACTTGAATTGATTACGGCAGTTGGTCCGCCAGACTGTCCTACGATAACATTTCCTAACATAAATGTCCTCCGAATTATAAAAATAATTAAATAATAAAACTCAGGTCAGAATCCCTCGTGACTTCTAACCTATGACAAATATGATGCAAGGGTCGCAAGATCAAAGTCATATCATGCAGGCACGAAAGATTTTTTGGATGTGAACTTTTAACTCTTACAACATAAACATTTTATTAAAATTATATTAACATAATTAGAGCAATCATACAACTCAAATGTACTTATAAATTAAATAAATTCATAAATTTAGTAAAATCTTTAATCATATAGTGGAAACTTTCAAAAAATTTGTAGTATACTGATAATAAGCACAAGGTATATGACAGATATCTAAAAAAGACAATACATTATTAAAGAAAAGTATAAGCAGTAAAGGAGATGTACATTATGAGTAAACAGACATGGAAACCAGGAAATATGCTTTATCCAGTGCCGGCAGTTATGGTCAGCTGTCAGAGAGGTGAAGAAAAACCCAATATCATAACAGTTGCATGGGCAGGGACTATATGTTCGGATCCTGCGATGGTATCTATATCAATAAGGAAAGAAAGATATAGCCATGATATTATAAAAGAATCAGGAGAGTTCGTTATTAACCTTACAACAAAAAAGCTGTGCCGGGCAACGGACTACTGTGGTGTAAAGTCAGGTAAGGATACAGATAAATTCAAGGATATGCATCTTACACCTGAAAAGTCAGTTAAGATAAATGCACCGGCTATTAAAGAGAGCCCTGTTAACATAGAATGTAAGGTGAAGGATATAGTGGAGCTTGGAAGCCATGATATGTTTATTGCCGAAGTCGTCGCTGTTAATGTTGATGAATCGCTTCTTGACAGCAAGGGAACATTACATCTTAAAGATGCTGAACTTGTAGCTTATTCACATGGACAGTATTACGCACTTGGTGAACATCTCGGACGCTTTGGATATTCAGTTAAAAAAAGGTAAAATTATAAAAATAAAATATCTCTAAAGCACGTAAAACCCCTTTACAAACAGTTATATGCGTGGTAGTATACAATTGTTACAAAAATGTTACGGAATTATTACACGGGGAAAGAATTCCATTGTATATACGATATATGGAGGAACGTATGACACGCATTACAAGATATGGAAGAAAGGTAAAAACTACCTTTATCTCAACTATGTTTGCAGCATGCATTGCAATAGTGATAGGTATTCCATTTGTATCTAAGAATATGTTTAACAATGATGTGGGATATTACAGCATATCGATTCGTGGTACACATGTCGGAGCAGCCAACACAGAGGAAGAAGTTAATGTGGCGCTGGCAAATGCACGTCTGCAGTTAAGCCAGCAGCTTGATGATTATATATATATGGACTGTGATGTCCAGATTGATAAAGAAAACAGGGCTATAGCGTCAAGAATGTCAGAAAAGCAGCTTGAAAGTTCTATATACAGCCAGTTGTTTGACTGTATACTTGATGTTGAAAAGCAGCTTGCATATACTGTAAGAATAGATGATTATACAGTTAATCTGTCATCCAAGCAGGATGTAGAAGAACTGTTTTCAAAGCTTATACAGCCATATAACAGGGCTGATGAGTTTGAGCCGGTTATTAAGTCTAGTTCGGCAGCAGATGGAACATATATAGTGTCTATAGATAAGAATGAGGAGACAACGGTGCAGGATACACAGATAGTTGCATCATTCTTTGAAGACAGTACTGGTTCTAACGGTGAAAGCAAGAAAACACCAGATGAGATACAGTCTATAGGTTTTGCACAGAATGTATCTGTTAATGCTGTATATGCTGATAAGGTAGAGGTATCAACAGTACAGGAAGCTTATGATACAATAACAAAGGTAAACGATACCAATGTTTATTATATTGCTAAAGAGGGCGATACTCTTGAGAGTATAGCTAAAGATAATAACATATCAGTTGAAGATTTGTTAAAGCTTAATACTAAGTTAAAAGAGGACTCAGTTATAGTTCCAGGTGATGAGCTTGTTATAACAGTGCCTGAGTCAGATATTACAGTAGTGACAACAAAGCAGCTTTCTTATGAGGAAGATTACAACGCAGAGCCTGAGTATCTTGATGATAACAATAACTATAGAGGTACGAATTATATTCTTGATGAAGGAACAACGGGACATCATTCAGTAGTAGCAACAGTTACATATGAGAATGGTAAAGAGGTTGCAAGACAGATAACAAGCGAGAATATAACAGTTGAATCAAAGCCGGCAAAGATAGCAGTTGGAACACTTACACCACCAACATATATAAAGCCTGTCAGTGGTGGAACATTTTCATCAGGTTATGGTTCAAGATGGGGCACAACTCATTACGGAGTTGACTGGTCATGCAACCAGGGAACATCAGTTAAGGCTTCAAGAGACGGAGTAGTAACAAGGGCTGGATGGTATTCTGCTTATGGATATTGTGTAGATATACAGCATGAAGATGGCAGCATGACAAGATATGGACATAACAGTAAAGTAACAGTGACTGTCGGCCAGCAGGTAAAGCAGGGTGAAGAGATAGCTCTTAGTGGCAATACTGGTGATAGTACAGGACCACATGTGCATTTTGAAATATGGATAGATGGCAGAAGAGTGAATCCACTTGATTATGTAAACAAGAATTAAGTTAACTTATGAATAAGGGCGTGGATATTAATAATCCATGCCCTGTTTTAAACTTTATGGATATATAACGTTGACATAATAAAATGGTATGATATAATCATTAAGATATTGATTTAAATACCAATATTATTTTAGATAATAAAGTAAAAGTATACACATGATGAATGTTTTGACGGCTTTATGTCACTAATGCATGATAGTTGTTTTTGTGATAAGCCGTGAATACCATGATATATTGAATATAAATGACAGATATGTCGATAATTAATAAAGAAACTAAAGCAGGAAACTAAAGTTTTAGATATGATGAGTAAGTGATATTGAGGTGCAAAGTATGGAACAGTATGTTGTCAAAGGTGGAGTGCCACTTTGTGGAGAAGTGTCCATAGGTGGAGCTAAGAATGCAGCACTTGGTATTCTGGCAGCAGCGATTATGACAGATGAGACCGTAACAATAGAGAATGTACCTAACGTGAGGGATACAAAGGTGTTGCTTCAGGCAATCGAGGGAATAGGTGCAAAGGTAAAATATATATATAATAATACAGTTCAGATTAACGGCGGATCTATATGTGATCTTAATGTTGAATACGAATATATAAGAAAGATAAGAGCGTCATACTATCTTCTTGGTGCGTTACTTGGTAAGTACAATGAATCTAACGTAGCACTTCCAGGTGGCTGTAACATAGGAAGCAGACCTATAGACCAGCACCTTAAGGGCTTTAAAGCACTTGGTGCCAAAGTGAACATAGATCATGGCGTTGTCAGCGCTAAAGCAGAAAAACTGATTGGCGGACACATATATTTTGATGTTGTAACAGTAGGTGCTACTATTAACCTTATGATGGCAGCATGCATGGCTGATGGAGAAACTATCCTTGAAAATGCAGCTAAGGAGCCACATATAGTTGATGTAGCTAACTTCCTTAATGCCATGGGAGCTAATATCAAGGGTGCTGGTACAGATGTTATAAGAATAAGGGGCGTTGAGAGACTTCATGGATGCACATATTCTATAATACCAGACCAGATTGAGGCAGGAACTTTCATGATGGCGGCAGCAGCTACACATGGAGATGTTGTCATAAAGGACGTTATTCCTAAGCATCTTGAGTCTATAACTGCCAAGCTTCATGAGATGGGCTGCCAGCTCATAGAGGGTGACGACTGGATAAGGGTTATAGCAGAAGGTGAGATAGGAAGTACTAATGTTAAGACACTTCCATATCCTGGCTTTCCAACAGATATGCAGCCGCAGATAGCAGTTGCACTTGCACTTGCTAACGGTTCAAGCATGGTTACAGAGAGTATATTTGAGAATAGATTCAAGTATGTTGATGAGCTTAACAGGATGGGTGCTAAGATTAAAGTTGAGGGTAATACAGCTTATATAGAAGGTGTTAAGCATTTTACATCAGCACAGCTTTCAGCACCTGATTTAAGAGCAGGAGCAGCACTTGTGATTGCGGCACTTGCGGCAGAGGGCATATCAGAAATAGACGATATAGAGTATATCCAGAGAGGATACGAAGATTTTGAGGGTAAACTTTCAGCACTTGGTGCTGTTATAGCTAGAGTAGATTCTGAAAGAGAACTTCAGAAGTTTAAGTTGAAAATAGGATGATAATAGACTGCGGAGAATAATATTGTGCAGATATCCGGAGTGATAAAGGCAGATTTATCACAAGATATCGCAGGCATGATATATTTCCGCAGTTTTTTATATATTTTTATCATTTTTTTACAAATATTCTGTTAAAATATGTTAAACTATTATCATGATGGTTGTAAATATATTAATATGACTTATATGGAGAAAACATGAAATTAAAAGATAAGTTAAAGGTTTCATTCTGCGTTATGGTTATACTTCCGGCGCTGCTTTTATGCGTGTTTGTTGTCGGAATATTTAAGATACAGTCGGATAGTATATGCAAGACATATAATGTAGAAGACGATACGGTACTGTTATATTTTTATTCGCCTATGACATTGTTTGGCAGTATTACAGATGATGTGTATGAGCAGATAAAAGAACAGGCAGAAGAAGAACCAACGACATTTAACAACAGGGCATACCTTGAGTCACTTGGTTCCACATTAAATGACAGACTTTCAGAACTTGTTGTAAGAAAGAATAAAAATGTCATATATAATTCAACACAATATTCAAACACAGATCTTGCAAGGCTTCTTCCAGAGTATGAGACAGATGAGAACAACATAACGGATGTTGCTACATATAGAGGTGGCATATATCATAGTCTTATAAAACAGGTAGACTTTTCAGACAGCTTAGGAAATATATACAGTGTGTCTATCGTCACATCTGTTAAGCAGAGCATACCACAGATAAGACAGATGCTATGGCAGCTTGTTTTTATCATCATCATCATACTTGTCATAACCAGCCTTGTGCTTAACCTGTGGATATACAGTTCTATCATCAAGCCGGTTAACAAGCTGAAGCTTGCAACAGATAATATAAAAGAAGGAAACTTTGACTTTGAGATGCCGAGGGTTCCTGATAACGAAATAGGTGATGTGTGTAAGGACTTTGAAGATATGAGACTTATACTAAAGAAGTCATCAGAGGATAAGCTTCAGTCAGATAAAGAAGAGAAGGAGCTTATAAGAAATATATCACATGATTTAAAGACACCGCTCACAGCTATTAAAGGTTATGTTGAGGGTCTACATGATGGAATAGCCGATACTCCGGAAAAACAGGCAAAGTATATTAAGACTATTTCCAACAAGGTTAATGATATGGATAAGCTTATAGATGAACTTACTATATATTCAAGACTTGATGCTAACAGGATACTATATACATTTATAAAACTTAATGTTTCAGATTATTTTGATGACTGCTGTGAAGAAATAGGCACAGAACTGGATGCCTCTGGCATAGAGCTAAACTACAGGAATCATATAGACAAGCCGGTAATGATAGTCGCAGACCCAGAGCAGTTAAAGAGAGTTATCAATAATATAATCAGCAACTCAGTCAAGTACATGGTAGAAGGCCGTAAGGGAAAGATAGATATAGACCTTTATGACGAGGGCGAGTATGTACATGTTGTCATGGCTGACAATGGCAAGGGTATAGCTGGCAAGGATATTTCAAGAATATTTGAAAGATTCTACCGTACTGATGAATCACGAAACTCCAAGCAAGGCGGCAGCGGCATAGGACTTGCTATTGTCAAGAAAATCGTTGAAGACCATAAAGGCAAGATATGGGCAGAGAGTGTTGAAGGCGAAGGAACTACAATGCATCTTAATCTGCTTAAGTATAATGAGAATAACCAGCTTGGAATTCTGCAAAAATAAAATATAAAAGGAATAGAAAGGGACAATTGTATGAGCAAAGTATTGATAGTTGAAGATGAGGAAGCAATCGCAGATATTGAAAAGGATTACCTTGAATTAAGTGGATTCACGGTAACAACATGCAAGGATGGAACAACAGGTCTTGCAGAGGCACTTGACGGGGATTATGACATATATATTCTTGATGTCATGCTTCCAGGTGTAGATGGCTTTGAGATATGCAAAAGAATAAGAGAAGTTAAGAATACTCCTATTATCATGGTATCAGCTAAAAAAGAGGATATCGATAAGATAAGAGGACTTGGCGTAGGTGCTGATGATTATATGACGAAGCCTTTTAGTCCAAGTGAGCTTGTTGCCAGAGTTAAGGCACATCTTTCAAGATATGAAAGACTTGTAAACAGTGCCCAGCCTGAAAATGATATTATCGAAATAAGAGGCATCAGGATAGATAAGACAGCCAGAAGAGTATTCGTTAATGGTGAAGAGAAGATATTTACAACTAAGGAATTCGATCTTCTTACATTCTTAGCAGAACATCCTAATCATGTATACACTAAGGAAGAGCTTTTTAAGGAAATATGGGATATGGAATCTATCGGTGATATTGCAACTGTTACTGTCCATATTAAAAAGATAAGGG
>ENA-OPCP01002190-OPCP01002190.1-human-gut-metagenome-genome-assembly--contig:-NODE-2190-length-10602-cov-2.254006_pt1 | contig 10602 bp, 6 predicted proteins | sample MGYA00241563_ERZ501477 | MGnify/ENA primary metagenome ERZ501477 (study PRJEB25962, sample SAMEA2042572) | human gut metagenome | biome: human gut; feature: human-associated habitat; material: faeces... | reverse complement strand
CCAGGGGCCCCCGGGCCGGCTTTTTCCACGCTGTCCACACTGGCAAACACCGCGGTCAACCCGGCAGTCTTGCCCTCGGTCACGCCCTCAATCAGCACATCCGCAGCGGCAATGCCCCACTGGGGGGTGCTGCCATCCCCGGTGCGGATGCTGACCGCCACCGGGCGCTGGTTGGTATAATCGCCCTGCTCCCCGGTCAGGGGGTTCGCTTCGGGTTCCGGCGTTGGGGTGGGTGCTTCTGTCGGCTCTGGTGTGGGCTGCGCTGTGGCCGCTGCGGCGCCTTCCGCCGGGGCGCAGCCTGCCAGCAGCACAGCCAGCACCAGGGCTGCGGCACACAGGGGGTATTTTTTCTTGTTTGAACGCTCAGTCATACAGACTCCTGTTATAAAAAAGAACCCGCCCTGCGGGCGGGCACTTTAGACTGTCGAAAAAAATTCTAAAAGCCATTCCAAGCGGCAGACATGCGCCGACGCTTGGAATACCTTGCGAGCAAAAAAGGCATGAGAACATGCTTTTTTTGCGATAGGGTGGTTTCAAAGGAGAGGCACAGGAGCGTGGCGCTCCGGCGTCACGCTCAGTCTGCCCAGGGGATATCCTCACCGCTGTCAGCGCTGGCGGTGTCATCTGCGCTGCTCTGGTCGGCGGTATCCTGCTGCGGGGTGTTGTCCTGCTGGGGGGCAGACTCCGCGCTCTGGCTGTCATTGCTGGTATTGGTGGTGGTGCTGCTCTGGGTGGTGCTCTGGGTATTGCTTTCGGTGTTGCCCACAGCCTGGTTGTTGCGCGCTGCGCTGACCAGGTCGGTGGTGGAAGTCCCCAGGCTTTCACCCGCCTTGGCGTCGGCATCAATGGAAGTGTTGGAAGCGCTTACCGTTGCGGCATCCAGGTCAAAGTCGGCCAGGTTGCCCACCTTCAGGTTGATGGCTTCGTCCACATCCACAATGGTCACATAGCTCTTGCCAATATTGATCTCGCAGGGGGTATCGCTGCACTGGCCGTTTTCATTCAGATAGTACAGGCGCAGGGCTTCCAGCGGGGTACCCTTCTGCCAGTAGATCTTTTCGCACTTGCCGCCATAGAAGTAATAGCCGATGCCGCCCCAGCTGTATTCTACATACTGCAGGTCCGTGGTTTCGTGGCCGGGGTAGGTGTGAATATCGGTGAACAGAACGATCACATTGGGGAATTGCAGCTGATAATCGTTGTACTCTTCGTCAATGGTATCACGCCAGTTGCCGGAGAAGTTCTGCTGCATCAGGTAGACGTTGTTGGTGTTATCGTACAGAAAACGGGTCTTGTAGGACTGGCTGTGGCTGATCTCCACATATTCGCCGTCCTTCACCACCGGGCCGTCCTTGGTGGTCAGCTGGGAATCCTGGGACTGGGTCAGGTCGCGCACCGGGTTATCCTGGCGGTAATCCACAAAGTTAAAGAAAGTGGAATTGTAGGTGCGGTTCATATCCACATTGTTGTTGGTGATATACTTTTCAATGTTTTCGCCGCTGGTGTACATCGTGTGTTCCAGTGCCAGGCCGTTGCCATAGCTCAGGCCGCGCCAGTTCACACGGTTGTAATCACGGTAGCCGGAAGCACCATCATTGTTGTTCAGCAGGCCGTAATCATAATCCAGGGCGTACTGCTGCATGACAACAGACTGGCCTTCGTGGATATACAGGGCCTGCCAGGGCAGGATCAGCTGGAAGAACTGGTCACGGCCGGAACGGATGGGGCCAATCTCATCAATATCGTGGTAATCATTGAACACCGGCATAAAGCGGGTGATGCCGCCTTCCACCTTGATTTCAAACAGCATCTGCGCCTTGGAAAGGCCACGCTGCGGGCGGGCGTCCACAAGGTTGTTCACCATAAGGGCGGTAATGCGCTGGCCCTCGGGATAATTTTCGCCTTTAGCCTCGCCGGTCAGCACGTTGGCTTCATACGGGGGCAGGGTCGGGGTGGGTTCCGGGGTAGCCTCGGCCTCGCTGCTGGCGGCGTTGGATTCCGGCGTAATGGGCGAGATTTGATCATCGGTTTTGCCGCAGGCAACCAGGATCGCACAAGCTGCCATAACGGCCAGAGTGCAAAGGATATTACGTTTCATCGGCTGGGTCCTCTTTTCTGCTCATACAGCTGGATGGATAAAATCCTGCCCGGTCCAAAGCTCCGGGCAACGTATAGATTTATTGTACTTGTTTTGTAATGATTTGTAAAGATTAAAACCAGATTTTACATGTCACCGCGGCATACCGCCCACATCCCACCCGCATTTTTTTGTTGCTCTTGGCCGCCAACACTGATATAATAAATAAGTATATTTCAAGCGCAGTGCTTGTTAAAACAAAGGAGATTCTACCGCCATGGGACTTTTTTTCTCTTCTGACCGCTTTACCCGTCCCGGACCGGGCGTGCGCCCGGACGCCCCGCGCAAAAAGGGTGTTGCCCGCCTGGCCGAAATTATGGGCCGCGATATGTGGAACTTTTTCCGCGCCGGTTTCCTGGCTTTCCTGGGCTGCCTGCCTTTTATTATCGGTATGTTTTTTGCCGTTGAAACGCACGCGCTGCTGTTCATGCTGCTGGCCGGTATCATCGGCGGCCTGATTGCAGGCCCGGAGCTGAGCGCCATGGCTGATACCGTGCTGCGCAGCCTGCGCGATGAACCTGGCTACTGGTGGGAAACCTACCGCCGCGTGTGGAAGCGCAACGCCAGGGAAAGCCTGGTTCCCGGCATGCTGACCGGTCTGGTGCTTTCGATGCAGATCTTTACCCTGTTCCACATGTCGGTCATCAGCGCCGGTATTGTTACCTGGGTGCTGCTGATCCTAAGCTTTGTGGTAACGCTGGGCTTGGAAAGTTACATCTGGCCGCAGATTGCCCTGCTGGATCTGCCGCTGTACGGCATTTTGAAAAACAGCCTGCTGCTATTCTTGGGCTACTTGCCCCGCAGCCTGGGTGCCATCGCCATCAAAGCCGTGTATTGGGGCGCCATTTTGCTGTTCTTCCCGCTGACGACGATCATTCTGCCGTTCACCAACTTCTGGCTGCCGATGCTTCCTGCCCTGCTGTGCGTCTACCAGCCGCTGAACAAGTGCTTTACCATTGAAAGCACCATCAACAAGATGCGCGAAGACGAACTGAACGCCGCCCTCGCCAAAGATAACGAGCCCCTGCCCGAAGACCCCACCGAGAAAGCCGAAGCTTCCTCCGACGACTCTTCCTCCGACGACGTCCAGTAATCCATTTACTAAACGATATAAAAAGCGCACAGCGCCCGATCTATCGGCGCTGTGCGCTTTTTCCTTTCATTGCTAATTTCTAATTATTTAATGTAGTTTACCCCCATGATCGCCACCCCCAGCACAACCAGCACAACGCCGGTGGCGCGGTTCAAGGTGGCGGGGCTGGCCTTGTTGGCGAAGCGTGCGGCAATGCGCGCCCACAACAGCGTGGACCCCACACAGAACACCAGGCACCACAGGTTCGGCATACCGCCGATGGCAAAGTGGCTGACAGCTCCGGTCAGGGCCGTGAAGGTCATGATGAACACGCTGGTGCCCACCGCGGTTTTCAGCTCGTAGCCCAGTTTTTCGAGCATATCGGCCACGACGACGGCATGACTGTGGGCATGCAGGGCGATCCGACGGATGCCCTCGGCTCCGTGATAGACGGCGAAGAAGCCGGCCATCGTAGCCAGCAGTGCCTGAGCCGTACAGATATTCGACGTGGCCCGCTCGCGCTTGATGTGCTGCTCGCGCATCTGAAGCGCCATGCGCAGCGCTTTGTTGCCGAGCCGATCGACCGAAACGCCGATGATCCGGCCGGGCATATTTCGCTTGAAAGCGTCCTTCGTGGCCAAATAGGCCGCATGAGGGCCGCCGAATCCCATCGGAATGCCGAAACGCTGCGTCGAACCGGTCACGATGTCGGCGCCCCACTCGCCCGGCGCCTTCAGCAGCGCAAGGCTCAGCATGTCGGCCACGGCCGTCACCAGCACGCCCCGACTGTGGGCCGCCGCAGCGAAATCGTCGTAGTCGCGCACCTCGCCGTCGGCCGCCGGATACTGTACGATCGCGCCGAACTCGCTGCCCGTGAACTCGTAGCAGTCGAAGCGGTCGCTGACGATCTCGATGCCGAAAGGCTCGCTGCGGGTCAGCAGCACGTCGAGCGTCTGCGGGAAAATATTCTCATCGACGAACAGCACGTTGCGTCCCTCGCGGACCGCCTCGCGCGAACGGAGCGCGAACATCATCGCCATAGCCTCGGCCGTAGCGGTCGCCTCGTCGAGCAGCGAGCAATTGCTCACCTCCATGCCCGTCATCGAGACGACGGCGGTCTGGAAATTCAGCAGCGCTTCCAGACGCCCCTGCGAGATTTCGGCCTGATAGGGCGTATAGGAGGTATACCAGGCGGGGTTCTCGAACACGTTGCGCAGGATGACCGCAGGCGAGGCCGTGCCGTAATACCCCATACCGATTAGGCTGCGGTAAAGCTTGTTCTTACGGCCGATCTCGCGGATATGGGCGGCGAACTCGCATTCGCTCATGCCTTCGCGCGGAAGGGCCAGCGGCTTCTTGAGCCGGATCGTCGAGGGTACGACCTGCCCGATCAGTTCGTCGACCGAGCGGACGCCGATGGCCGACAGCATCTGCGAAAGCGCCCTTTCGTCCGAACCGACGTGGCGACCGGCATATTGATCTTGTGACATAATGCTTTGTATGTTAAAGCCACAAAAATAAACAATTTATCCGAACGCAACCGTTCCGACTTAAAAAATCGTTCATTCCGGAACTTTCGAGTTACGATCCGACACTTCGCTCTAATATTCGAAGCTGCTGCCGCCTATGAACTCGCGCAGAATGGACGTCGGCGGAATCTCTTTTCCGTCGAGCGAGGTGAAATGGTCCAGAAACTTCAGCAGGCGCCTCGCCTCGCCGAACTCGGGCTCCGTGTCGGGGACCTCGCGCAGCAGCGGCCAAACGCAATCTTTCAGAACGGCCAGCTCGTAGAAAAGCGACGAATTGAACATCACGTCGGCCTGCTCCTGATTCGGGAAGATATGCTTGTCCTCGCCCCGGCGGACGCTCTCCCAGCGGCGCAGCGTAGCGGTCGCGCTGTTGCCGCGCGTACGGTGATCGCGCACGATACGCCGGATCAGCCGGTTGTCGGTCGTGGCGATCCGGTTCAGGTCGTCCATTGCGATCGAGGTCAGGGCCGAGACGTAGACCTTGAACTTCATCGCCGCGTCGATTTGCGGCGTCAGCCTCGGATTCAGGCCGTGAATGCCCTCGATCAAAAGCACCGAGCGCTCGTCCATGCGCAGCGTCCGGTGATTCGGCTCGCTCTTGCCGGTAATGAAGTTATAGCGCGGCATCCCCACCTCGCGGCCCGCGAGCAGGGCGGCCAGATCGTCGTTGAACCGGCCGACGTCGATCGCTTCGAGCGCCTCGTAGTCGTACTCCCCGTCCTCGTCGAGAGGCGTCTTCTCCCGGTCCACGAAATAGTCGTCGAGCGAGACGAGCACCGGACGCATGCCCAGAATGCTGAGCTGGATGGCAAACGTCGTCTTGCCGCTCGACGAAGGGCCCGAAATCAGCACGATGCGCGCTCCTCCGTCCCGATGTCTCTCGTAAATCCGGTCGGCCAGATTGCCCAGCGCCTTCTCATGCAACGCTTCGGCGATCCGGATCAGGTCGCTTCCGCCCCCCTCGAGAATCCGCGCGTTCAGCGAGCCGATGTTCGCCACGCCGATCACGTCGACCCAGCGCGTGTACTCGCTGAACACCTCGAACATCTTGTCCTGCGGGACCAGCTCCTCGAGCTTCGTCGGATCGGTTCGCTGCGGCAGAGCCATGCGGAACCCTTTGTAATAGGGATGCAGGTCGAAGCGGGAAACGTATCCCGTCGAAACGGCCAGCGCGCCGTAAAAGTAGCCCACCAGATCGGCCATGCTGTACACGGTCACATACAGGTGCGGCCGGGTCCGCAGCAGCGCGATCTTGTCGTCGAGCCCCAGCGCCTCGTACATCGCCTCGGCTTCGGCCGAGGTGACCTTCTGCCGCACGATCGGCAAGTCCTGAGCGACGATCGCGCGCATGCGCTCCTTGATCCGGACGATCTGCTCGTCGGAGAGGTCCTCCATACCCTCGATCTCGCAATAGAATCCCTTGGCGACCGAATGCTTGATATGCAGTTTCCGCTCCGGAAACAGGTCGTAGACGGCCTTTTGCAGTACGAAGAACAACGTGCGCTGATAAACGCGCATTCCCTCGAAATGCGTGATGTCGACGTAGCGGATGCTCACCGGCGAGTAGACGGCGAAGTCGAGCTCCTTGAGCCGGTTGTTGACATAGGCGGCCAGAAACGGACGGTCCTCCCGCTCGCCGAGCGACAGAATCTCGGCAATCTGCAACAGCGAAGTTCCCCGGTTGACGAACAGGCTGCGGCCCGTATTCTCGCAAACGATTCTTACGGTATCGTTCATATTCATGGTTTCAGACGGTTTGATTTCGGCGATTCTCGCGGACCGCGATTCGACGGTAAAACGCGAAGCGGCGGCGAAAACGTATGAAAGATACGTTTTTCGGCGCAAACCGCAAAAAATAGCGCGACGCGGAGGCAAACCGGCTTGCCTTTGTTGTTAAATGTGAATTATTTATTACCTTTGCAACGCTTTTTCGGGCCTCTCGCCCCGGCCGCTCTTCGAGGAAGTTCGGGACCGAGAAACCGGACAAGCACTATAAATAATGTCTAACGCATTAATTGCCAAAACAAACAACATGACGACAAACAACGAAAACCAACCGGAAATGAAAGCCGCCGAGCCGGTGGCGGCCGCTCCCGTCAACCTCGACACGTTCGACTGGGAAGCCTACGAGCACGATTCGAACCTGTACGGCGAATCGAAGGAGGAAATCGCAGCCAAGTACGACCAGACGCTGTCGAACGTTCAGGTCGGCGAAGTGGTCGAGGGAACCGTAATCGGGCTCACCAAGCGCGAAGTAGTGGTCAACATCGGCTACAAGTCGGAAGGCATCATTCCGATCAGCGAATTCAGATATAACCCCGAACTGGCCGTAGGCGAGAAGGTCGAAGTATACGTCGAAAGCGCCGAGGACAAGAAGGGGCAGCTCGTGCTCTCGCACAAGAAAGCCCGCCAGCTCCGCTCGTGGGATCGTGTGAACGAGGCGCTCGAGAAGGACGAGGTAATCAAAGGCTACATCAAGTGCCGCACCAAGGGCGGCATGATCGTCGACGTGTTCGGCATCGAGGCATTCCTGCCCGGCTCGCAGATCGACGTGAAGCCGATCCGCGACTACGACATCTATGTCGACAAGACGATGGAGTTCAAGGTCGTGAAGATCAATCAGGAGTTCCGCAACGTCGTCGTGTCGCACAAGGCGCTGATCGAGGCCGAGCTCGAGGCGCAGAAGAAGGAGATCATGTCGAAGCTCGAAAAGGGCCAGATTCTCGAGGGTACCGTCAAGAACATCACCTCCTACGGCGTGTTCATCGATCTGGGCGGCGTGGACGGCCTGATCCATATCACCGACCTGAGTTGGGGCCGCGTGAACCATCCCGAGGAAATCGTTCATCTGGACGAAAAGCTGAACGTCGTGATCCTCGACTTCGACGATGCGAAAAAACGTATCGCGCTGGGTCTGAAGCAGCTCTCCCCGCACCCGTGGGATGCGCTCGACCCGAACCTGAAGGTAGGCGACAAGGTCAAGGGCCGCGTCGTCGTGATGGCCGACTACGGCGCGTTCATCGAGATCGCACCGGGCGTCGAGGGTCTGATCCATGTCTCGGAAATGTCGTGGAGCCAGCATTTGCGTTCGGCTCAGGAGTTCATGAAAGTCGGCGACGAGGTGGAAGCGGTCATCCTGACGCTCGACCGCGAGGACCGCAAGATGTCGCTCGGCATCAAGCAGCTCACGCCCGATCCTTGGGCCGACATCGAGCAGCGCTATGCCGTCGGCTCGCGCCATACGGCGAAAGTGCGTAACTTCACGAACTTCGGCGTATTCGTCGAAATCGAGGAGGGCATCGACGGCCTGATCCACATTTCGGACCTGAGCTGGACCAAGAAGATCAAGCATCCGGCCGAGTTCACGCAGATCGGAGCCGACATCGACGTGGTCGTACTGGAAATCGATAAGGACAACCGCCGCCTGAGCCTCGGCCACAAGCAACTCGAGGACAACCCGTGGAACGCGTTCGAACAGCAGTTCGCCGTCGACAGCGTACACAAGGGCACCGTGTCGGAACTGACCGACAAGGGCGCGATCATCTCGCTGGGCGACAATGTCGAAGGCTTCGCCCCGGCCAAACAACTGGTCAAGGAGGACGGCACGACGGCTAAGGCGGGCGAAACGCTCGACTTCAAGGTGATCGAGTTCTCGAAAGCCACCAAGCGCATCCTCGTTTCGCACACCCGTACGTTCGACGACACGAGACGTCAGGAGGCTCAGGCCGAACGCGCCGAGCGCCGCAAGGCAGACGACGCAGCCAAGGACTCGGTGAAGAAGATCAACGCTTCGGTCGAAAAGACGACCCTCGGCGACATCTCTTCGCTGGCCGAGCTGAAGGCCAAGATGGAGAGCGCCGAACAGGCCAAGGCTCCGAAAGCGGCCGAGGAAGCCAAAGCCGAGTAATTCTGCTTCTGTCATGACGTTTCGGGTCACCGTACTGGGCAGCAGCTCGGCTATGCCGACCCTCAAACGCAATCCCTCTGCTCATGCACTGAACGTGCATGAGCAGTTTTTTTTGATCGATTGCGGCGAGGGAACGCAGACGCGGCTGCTTCGCTGCGGCATCAGTCCGCTGCGGCTCGGCGTCGTCTTCCTAACGCATCTGCACGGCGACCATGTCTACGGACTTTTCGGTCTGATGTCGACGCTCGGTCTGCTCGGCCGGCGCACGCCGCTGAAAATTTTCGCGCCGCGCCCGTTCGACCGGATTCTGGCCTCGCACCTGAGCTTTTTCGACTCGAAGCTGCCTTATGAAGTACAGTGGGAAGAAATCGACACCCGGGCGCACCGACTGCTGTACGAAAACAAAACGCTGGAGGTATGGTCGATCCCGCTGCGTCACCGCGTGCCGGCGGCCGGATTCCTGTTCCGCGAAAAGACCCCGCCCCTGAACATCCGCAAGGAAGCCGTCGGGCTCTACGGTCTGGGAATCGCCCAATGCCGGGCCGCCAAGCGGGGCGAGGACGTACTACTGGACGACGGGACAGTCGTCCCGAACGCCGAACTGACCTACGTTCCATACCGGCGCCGGAGCTACGCCTACCTGAGCGACACGCTCTACTCGCCCCGGGCGGCGGAGCTCGTCCGAGGAGTCGACCTGCTGTACCACGAGGCGACATTCGCCGACCCGGACAAGGCCATGGCCCGGAAAACAGGACACTCGACCGCCGCCCAAGCCGCGAAGGCCGCGCTGAAGGCCGGCGCAGGAAAGCTGCTGATCGGCCATTTCTCGTCCCGCTATCCGGACGTCGAAGTGCTCGTAAACGAGGCGAGGAATATTTTCCCTGCGACCGAGGCCGTCGTCGAAGGAGAGAGTTACGACATCCGGCCCGTCATGTACGGCGCGCAGGAACAAGCGGCGCAAGACTCGGCCGAGTAAGACGTCGGTCTTCTATACCCGAATACCTCCGACCGGCAGGACGATCCGGACTTTGCGACCGACGGGCGGACGGAACCGAAACGGGCCCGTCGTCAGGCACGAGCGAATCCGCCTTCCCCTTTCGAAGGGAAGGCTCCCGGTCCGAATAGCGCGATACCGGGCAGGATTCGGTCGCAAACGAGAGCCTCATCGCCTTGTCGCCACAGCCCGGACGGAGCGGACGAGCGCGAAGGGCAACGGAACAGAGTAAGGAAGCGGAAGGGAGCGGCACGCCCCCGGAGAGTAGGAAACTGCGGGGCTCGTGCCATCGGCCTTTCGGCCGACACGCATTCTCACCGGCATGCGAGCGGCGCGAAAACGGAGAAACCGCTCAGCATACCGAACGCCGGCATCGTTTTTGGGCGGTAATCCGTCATACCGGATATGGGGCTCGGTAAACATGGAGGAATTATATATTTCAATATCCCAGACGCGGTCGCAACCGGAGTTTTTCATATCCGCCGGCCGCGGACGGCAATCACAGGACACGCATCGGGTCAGACCCTTATTCCAAATTCCCTCGGCCGCAGGAAGCTTCATATCGGGAGGCAGGAAACAAGGAGAACCCGAGAGCCGGTACGGGAAAACATACAACCGGAAACACAAAACTATACGGAAGATGAATCGAAGCAAGAAAAACGGACGGACGATCGGCGCCATGGCATTGATTGCGTCGATGATACCGGTCGTCCTGACGGCTCAGGCCCGAGAGACCGGAGTCGACAAGACGACCTGGCTCTATGCCGTCAAGGGAACGGACAGCCTCTACATGGACCGCTATGTGGCCGAAGCGTCCCGGGAAACGAACGCGCCCTGTCTGATATTCGCTTTCGGAGGCGGGTTCGTCGGCGGCGAGCGCGACAATCCGGCCTATGTTCCCTATTTCGAATATTTCGCACGCAAGGGGTATGCCGTCATATCGATCGACTATCGGCTCGGACT
>ENA-OPCP01002188-OPCP01002188.1-human-gut-metagenome-genome-assembly--contig:-NODE-2188-length-10605-cov-2.025213_pt1 | contig 10605 bp, 4 predicted proteins | sample MGYA00241563_ERZ501477 | MGnify/ENA primary metagenome ERZ501477 (study PRJEB25962, sample SAMEA2042572) | human gut metagenome | biome: human gut; feature: human-associated habitat; material: faeces... | reverse complement strand
AATGATTAATAGAGAACTTGGGAGGATAATTTTTATACTTCTTATGTACGTTTTTGGTTTTTGTTTTTTGGTTTTCTGACTATATTCGCAGTGTGAATAAACATTTTTGTCAGGTCGTTTTTTAGTCAATTTGATGAATTTTTAATCATTCTAGTAACTTAAATTTAAATGCAATGAAAGACTTTTTCACTCCAATGAAGATACCCCAAAAATGGGTATGTCTGCTAGCGATGTCTTTTGTGTTTGGACAACAGGCATTTTCTTCAGAGAACTATGTGACGGAAAGTATAGCTGTTTCGGCAGATATTATGCAGCAGAAAAGTAAGACGGTTGTTGGTACGGTAACTGATAATGGCGAGCCTATAATAGGTGCCAGTGTCGTGGTGAAGAATGCCGGTAAAGGTGTTATAACAGATATGGATGGGAATTTTAAACTGGATGTTCCTGTTGGTGCGACAATTGTCATATCTTATGTCGGATATGATAGTAAAGAAATTGTTTATAAGGGCGAGTCTACTTTAAAAGTTGAATTATCTGAAGATGTTTTGCAGTTGCAGGAAGTACAAGTTGTAGCGTATGGCGTAACGAAGAAAGTGACAGTGACGGGTGCTATTTCATCTGTGGGTACAGAAGAAATTCTTAAATCACCAGTCTCAAGTATATCCAATGCATTGACCGGCAAATTACCGGGGTTGTCTACTGTGCAGCAGACTGGGCAGCCGGGAGCTGATGATGCAACAATGTATGTCCGTGGTGTCGGTTCGTTGACAGAAGGATTATCGTCACCACTTGTTTTGGTAGATGGAGTAGAACGTTCGTTCAACCAACTTGATCCTAATGAAATTGAAGATATTTCTATTTTGAAGGATGCTTCGTCAACGGCTGTGTTTGGTGTTCGTGGTGCTAATGGTGTTATTTTGGTAACAACGAAAAGGGGACAAGAAGGAAAACCTAAAATAAATGTATCTACTTCTTATTCTTTACAAATGCCAACGCGTATGCCGGAATTTGCCAACAGTTATGAGTATGCAAGTACATATGTCAATGCCCAGCGTCGGGATGGAATAGAGAGTAACTTTGCTTTTACGGATGAAGCGATTGAAGCCTACCGGACACACAGCAATCCTTTAGCTTATCCAGATACGGATTGGGTGGATATGTTAATAAAGGACGTGGCTTTGCAAACGCAACATAATTTTTCTATTTCCGGAGGAACAAGAGGAGTCCGTTATTTTGCTTCCTTGGGTGTGTTGACGCAAGATGGTCTATTCAAGTCGTTTGAGAAAGAGTATGATGGTAATTTCAAATATAACCGTTACAATTATCGTATAAATCTGGATTTGGACCTGACGAAAACCACATTGATGCGTATGAATTTAGGTGGGCGTGTTAATGATAAGCGTACGCCGAATTATGAAGGAAGTAGTGATATCGGATTATTGTTCCGTGATATTTATTGGGCTATTCCAATGTCGGGGGTAGGTATTATGGATGGAAAATGGATATGGCCTGATACAAAAGAATTTAGTCTGCCGGGTACTGTAAGAGACGGACTTTATCCATATTATGGAAAAGGATATAACACTTCAGCAGGGAATATCCTGAATTTTGATTTTATGCTGGAGCAGAAATTGAACTTCATCACTAAAGGTTTGAAGGCACATGTAAAAGCATCTTATAATAGCGGTGTGACTTTGAAAAAGTTGCGTAAAACTTCTTATCCTCATTATGAGACGATAGTAAATGAAGATGGTACAGTGAATTTGCGTAAAGTGGGAGATCAGACCAATCTTCAATATTCGGAGAGTACAAGCCGGAGCAGAGACTGGTATATGGAGGTCGCCATGAATTATAAGCGTGATTTTGGTGATCATCATGTTTCAGCCTTGGCTATGTACAATCAAACAATGAAATATTATCCGGATAGTAATCCGGATGAATTTAAATCTATTCCCCGAAGCTATATCGGTTTAGTTGGGCGTGCTACTTATGACTGGAAAACACGTTATATGGTTGAAATGAACGTGGGGTATAATGGTTCTGAGAATTTTGCGCCAGGTAAGCGGTTTGGTCTTTTTCCCGCAGTATCAGCAGGTTGGGTTCTGACAGAGGAAAACTTTATGCAACCTTTAAAACCGTGGTTGAGTTATTTTAAACTTCGTGCTTCCTATGGTGTAGTGGGGAATGATCGTGTGAGTGGTAACTATCGTTTTCTTTATCTGCCGGATTCTTATAATCCGTCGACAGGTAGTTATTATTTTGGAAATTCCATATCTACAGCATGGCAAGGTGCAGTGGAAAGTAAGATTGGTAATCCCGACGTAACTTGGGAAACGGCTGCAAAGCAGAATTATGGGGTGGATGCTTATTTCATTAACAGCAAACTAAAAGTTAATTTTGATTATTTTATTGAGCGTCGTAAGGATATTCTCACAAATCGTAAGGTTCTGCCAACTTATTTAGCAGCAAATTTGCCTATTGCCAATATTGGCAAAGTTGATAATAAAGGATATGAACTGAGTGTAAACTGGAGAGATAGAATTCATGATTTTAGATATCATATAGGTTTCAATCTGGCTTATGCTAAAAATAAGATCGTCTTTCAAGATGAAGTTCCCTATCCTTACGATTATATGAGAAAGACCGGTAAGCCGGTTGGGCAACAGATGGGGTATAAATACGATGGATTCTTTTCGGAAGAAGATGTGGCAAAGTATGAGACCGAACGTGGTAAATCAATACCGGATCATGGAACAGGGTATATTCCTAAGCCGGGTGATGTGAAATATAAGGATTTAAATAATGACCATAAGATAGACCAGTACGATGTTGCCGCTATCGGTTATCCAGTTTACCCACTTCTTACAGGAGGAATAAATTTGGGATTTTCCTATAAAGGATTCGATTTCAGTATGACATGGTCCGGCGCAACAAAAGTTTCCCGCTTATTGGATGATATTTTTCGTGAACCGTTTGGAGCCACAGATTCTCGTTCGTTAATGAAATATATGATAGATGACATGTGGACGCCGGAAAAAGGAAATTCAGCTAAAGCTCCTGCCATCTCGTTTACGAATAAAGTAAATAATTACAGAGACTCGGATTTATGGTTACGTGATGCTTCCTACTTGCGTTTGAAAAATGTGGAGATTGGTTATAATTTTCCTAAAAAAATATTGAGCAAAATTAATATTGGAAGTCTGAGAGTTTTTGCAACAGGTTATAACTTGTTGACATTAGATAAATTGAAAATTGTAGATCCGGAATCTCGTCCCAACGGTAATGCAATGTATCCGGTAGTAATGGTGATAAATATGGGCTTGAAAGTAGGATTTTAATTTATAAAAATAAAGTTAGTCATGAAAAAGATAAGAAAATATATTTATCTGTTACTGATCTTCTCATATGTTTCTTTTACATCATGCGAGGATTTTGCTTTAGGGGAGAAATTTCTTCAGAAACCTCCTAGCGGGGATGTTACTATCGACACTATTTTTTCGACGGCAGAGTATGCCCGGAGAGTATTATGGTATGCTTATTCGAAATTGCCTTATGGCTTTTCTACCGGTTATAATAATTCGACTTCGATGCGTGTGGGTTCAATAGAATCGTTGACTGATCTGGCACAGTCATATGTTGGTTATGCAGGAGCGGATAAGTTGTATTATCCGGGACTTTATAATGCCGGAAGTGAAGACGAATCAGGTGGAGAGGATCATGCAACTAAATACAATATGTACGCACGTGATCCTTGGAAAGGGATTCGCCATGCATGGGTCTTTATTAATAATGTGGACCGAGTACCGGATATGACGGCGGAAGAGAAGTTGCGTTTGAAGGCGGAGGCCAAAATTACCATTGCTGTGCAGTATTCTGAAATGTTGCGTCATTATGGAGCCTTACCTATTGTTGACCATGCTATTATGCCGGAAGAAATGGGGTTACCGGAGCGTGCCACTTTGCAACAGACTGTGGATTTCATAACCCGGTTGTTGGATGAGGCTATTGCATGCAAAGAATTACCTTGGGCTTTGCCGGAAGATGATCTGAGTAATGAGAGTGGACGTATGACAGGGGCGGCTGCCATGGGATTAAAGCTAAGAGTACTGTTGTTCGTAGCCAGTCCGTTGTTCAATTCTGACGAGCCTTATTTTCCGGGGGAAGCCTCTGATAAATTGATGACTTGGTTTGGCGGGTATAGTGAACAACGCTGGAAAGATGCGGCAAAAGCGGGGGAAGATTTTTTCAAATCTTGGAAACAAGGTGGTTTTTATGAATTGGTACAAAAAGAAACGGCAACTAAAAATACAATTCGTCAGGCATTTCAGGATGCATATTATACCAGGGGTACTACAGAGAGCCTAATTTCTGTACGCAGGCATTTTAGGACAAATGGTATCAGTACGTTGCTGCAAAGTTTACGTTGGGGCGCATGGTGTCCGACAAAAGAATGTTTTGACTTGTTCCCGATGGCGAATGGTGATGATTTTGATTGGGATAATCCTGTTCATAAGAAAAATCCTTTTATAAATCGTGATCCTCGGTTGTGTGAAACAATCTTATTGGATGGTGACGATTTTCAAGGTAGAAAGGCTGAGGTATTCAAGGAAGATGCTAATGATAAAAAGAATTATCCCAAAGGTGCGGATTGGAATAAGAACAATTTGGATAGTAAGAGTTTGTCAACAGGGATTGCCGGACGTAAATTCGCTCTTGACCGGAAAGGGGAGTACAATAACCGTGTAATTCATTGGCCTTATTTACGTTTGGCTGAAGTATATCTTGCTTATGCAGAGGCATTGAATGAATGTGGGCGTACCAGTGAGGCATATCAGTATATCAATGCAGTTAGAGCACGCGTTGGTTTGCCAGGGCTGGTATTGAAAGGAAAACTGGATGAGAAAACAGAGTTTCGCGAAGCAGTACTTCGAGAACGCGCTTGTGAATTTGTATGGGAAGAAAACCGTTTCTTTGATTTGATACGTTGGAAACGTGAATCTGATTTTACAAAACATTTGCATGGAATTAATGTGTATCGCCATAAAACTACCAAAGAATATAAATTTGATTTTCCGCAGTTGCCGGAAAGAGCATGGCAAAAGCCGGGAGGATTTTCTGCAAAATGGTATCTGAGTGCATTTCCTGATAAGGAAGTGAATAAAGGATACGGGTTAGTACAGAACCCGGGATGGTGATCATGAAAATCATTCAATGAATAAAGAAATAAAAGAATACTATGAATAAAGCTATAAAATTAGTAATGACAGGTTTGCTGGTGTCGGCAAATATGCTGGCACAGGAAACGGACAGCATACAGCAGTACGGTCGAGGTATTTCGGTTGACAGGAAAGAATCTACTACTGCGGGAGGAATGGTGACAGCAGGGCAATTATCCCATAAAACGAGTGTTAATCCTTCTAACTCATTATTTGGTTCTGTTCCAGGACTATATGTGTTACAGAATGCCGGCAGTTCCTGGGCAGATGGTGCTACTATGTATGTACGTGGTTTGGGGACTACAAACAGCAAAAGCCCGCTGATATTGGTTGATGGCTTTGTACGTTCCATATCAGACCTGACAGTGCAAGAAATAGAATCTGTGGTTGTCTTGAAAGATGCCGTAGCTTTGGCACTGTATGGAATACGAGGAGCTAATGGGGTCGTTTATGTTACCACGAAACGTGGAAAGACTGGCAAGCCGGTAATTAATTTCAATTATGAGTTTAATATGGGGACTCCGGTCCGTTTACCGGAAATGGTAGATGGATATACTTATGCCCAAGCTTTGAATGAAGGGTTGAAAAATGATCATCTTAGCCCCCGTTATACTCAACGTGAACTAGACGCGTTTAGAGATCGTACTTACCCAGACTTTTATCCGGACGTAGATTGGTGGGGAGAGGCTTTGCGGAATCATAGCCTTGGTCAGAATGCAAACTTTTCCATTCAGGGAGGGGGTGATAAGGTACAATATTATGCACAGTTGAATTATCTGAATGATCAGGGAATTCTGAAGCCGACCAATGACAATGAAGATTATTCCACCCAGCTTAAATTCTCAAAGTTGAATATACGGACTAATCTTGATATACAGGCTACCAAAACCACGAAAGTGCAATTGAGTATGCTAGGTAATTTCTCAGAACACAATCGTCCGGGTGCACAGCTAGATGATATCTTCACAGCTTTGTACCAGGTTCCTTCAGGAGTGTTTCCTGTTAAAACAAAGAATGAGGTATGGGGAGGTTCTACTATTTATTCCAATAATCCTATTGCTCTCATTTCAGGTAAGGGATATGCGCGTTCACAAAATCGTGCTTTGTATGCCGATATGAATATTCAACAGGATTTGAGTACTCTTACTCCCGGTCTATCTGCTTCAGTCCGAGTGGGGCTTGACAGCGATGCTAGTTACTGGGATTCCAATACTCGTAACTTTGCTTATGAGTCTTCAGTGAAAGGATGGGATGGAGAAGAAGACCAATATAAAAACTTGCGTAATGAATCTGCTTTGAGTTTTAGCAGCAGTACAGGAGAAATTGTCCGCCGCTTTAACTTTAATGCCCAATTAAATTATGATAGAAATTGGGGATTACATCGGCTGAATACAGTTTTACTTTATGCTATGGACCGGATGGATCGTGATGGACAGAATGCTTCCCGGGCATATATGGATATGGTTGGACAAGCGCATTATAGCTATAAAAACCGTTATTTACTTGATTTTGCTTTATCGGGTTCGGCATCCAGTGTTTTGGAACCGAATCATCGTTGGGGAATATTTCCGTCAATAGGTGCTGGTTGGATTCTTTCAGAAGAAAGCTGGATGAAAGGAAAATCGGTTGATTTCTTAAAATTGAGAGCATCTTATGGTATAGTTGGAAGGGCGGATTTTGGGGTAAATCTGTATAAGTATTATATGGGAAGTGGTAATAGTTATTATTTCAAGGATACTCCGGCCAGCCAAAGTGGTATGACTGAAAAGCAAATTGCTGTAGACGGGCTTACTTATGAAAAGTCGCATAAGTTGAATGTTGGTATGGATTTCATGGTATGGAAGAAGTTGTCATTAACTATTGATGGATATTATGATCATCGGACTGATATTCTGGTAGATGGTGGTAATGCGATTTCTTCTGTGTTCGGAATGACCGTTCCCAAGCGTAATGATGGTGTTGTCAATAACTATGGAGTGGAATTAATGGCAGGTTGGAATGACCGGATAGGTGAGTTCAGTTATCAGATAAACGGGCAATTCTCCTTCAATCGGAGTAAAATTATCAATATGAATGAAGAATATCGTCCGTATGATTATTTGGAGCGTACAGGGTGTCGTGTCGGTCAAATATTTGGTTATGAAGTAGAGGGAATCTATAAGAATCAGGAAGAAATAAACCAACGTGAGGTAAAACAATATTTGTCGGAGGTACGTCCCGGTGATCTAAAACTCAAAGATCAGAATGGTGATAAACGTATCGATCAATATGATCAAGTTGCCATGGGATATAACGCTACCTGTCCGGAGATTTATTATGGTTTCAATTTAGGTGCTGAATACAAGGGCTTGGGAGTTTTGGCGCAATTTCAGGGAGTGGCCAATTATAGCGAGGTGCTGGATACACGAAGTGTGTACCGACCATTGATTAACAATAATACAATTTCCAGATATTATTGGGAAAATCGTTGGAGCGAGAATAATCCGAATGGGACATTACCCAGGCTAACTACATTAGGATCAGCGAATAATTATAATAATAACTCATTATGGGTGACAGATGCTTCGTTTTTGAAATTACGAACATTAGAAGTTTATTATCAATTACCTGATAAATGGCTACGTAGGCAGAATGTTGTGAAATCGGTGAAACTTTATGTTCGCGGACACGACCTGTTATGTCTGGATGGCATTGATATTGCTGATCCGGAGGCGTTGGGAGTTACTCATCCTGCGATGAAACAATATACATTTGGTTTTAATTTACAATTCTAAATTGGAGAGACAATGATAAAAAAAATAAAGATTAAAAATATAGTACTGCTTCTATCTTTATTGATGATGACAGGATGTGATTTTATGGATTGTGATGAGTCTGATAACTTTACCAAACAAGAGGTGCTTGATAGCTATAATCGTGTGAAGCAACTGGCAACCAATGTATATGGTTTCTTAAAAGCGGACTTTTGTTCTATAGATGGGGCCATGCTGGATGCGGCTACGGATGATGCCGTCCATATTTACAAGTCTTCCAATATCCAGCGGTTTGTGGATGGTACATGGTCTGCCAATAATTTGGTGGATAATGTATGGGGACATTATTACGAAGGAATTCGGGCAGCCAACTTCTATTTGAAGGAAACTGCCGGACTGACATTTGATGAATGGAAATATTCGGATGATTATGAGGCTATAATGAAAGAGTTTACTAATTATCAATATGAAGTCCGTTTCCTTAGAGCATATTTCTATTTTGAATTAATCAAGCGTTATCGCAATATTCCTTTTGTACTAGATGTCTTGGCACAGAATGAAGCTAACGGGGTAAATCCTGAATCTTATGAGAAGATTGCTAAATTCATCGTGGATGAATGTTCGGATCTTGCACAGATTTTGCCTGTGAATTATGATAATTTCAGTACAAAAGAGAAAGGACGTGTTACGCGGGCAGCTGCTATGGCATTAAAATCGCGTGTTACGTTGTATATGGCCAGCCCTTTATTTTCAGAAGATAGTGAAGATAAATGGAAACAAGCCGCAGAAGCTGCTTATGATATTATTAAACAGAAAACAGATTTAGGCTTGGACTTGGTTCCTTATCCTCAAATATTTAATGACGTTAATAATCAGAAAGCTGAGGTGATATTGTATCGTCCGACAGGTGAGAGCGGTGACTTTGAGAAGGCTAATTTTCCTATTGGAGTGGAGGGTGGAAAGACATCTACCTGTCCGACACAAAACTTGATGGAAGCGTATGATATGAAGGATGGTACTCCTTTTGTATGGAATAATCAGTCAAATCCATACGATAATCGTGATCCTCGTATGAAATATACGATTGTTTGCAATGAAATGAAATGGCCTGTAGACCCTGTGGAAATATGGGAAGGAGGAACTAACGGATTGCCATTGCAGAATGCCACTACTACAGGATACTATTTGAAAAAGTATTGTGATGGTTCTATTGATTTGAGAGCTGGTAGTTCAAGTACGAAATTTCACACATGGATTACTTTCCGTTTAGGAGAATTTTATTTGAATTATGCGGAGGCTGTCGCTCACTATACGGGAAGTGTGGAAATACCACTTCCTGGTGATAAGAGCCCGTTAACAGCTCGTCAAGCTGTAGATATAATTCGCGCTCGCGTGGATATGCCTGCATTACGTGACGAGGTTCGTGATATGGATATATTCTGGAAACGTTATAAAAATGAGCGTATGGTTGAATTGGCTTTTGAAGGACACCGATTTTGGGATGTTCGTCGTTGGAAGGAGGGAGAAGTATTGAAGGAGATTACTTTGATGAAAATAACCAGAAATACTAATGGAACTTTTAATTATAGACGTGAGGTACGTCAACGTTCTTGGGATAATAAGATGTATCTTTTCCCGATTCCTCAGTCGGAATTGGTAAAAAATCAGAATCTGGATCAGAATCCTGGATGGTAAAATTAATAATTAATTAAAAAGATGAGATTTATGAGAAAATATATATGGTTTCTATTAGGAATAGCCTTTTGGGGCTTGTACGCTTGTTCCGATGATGCAATTAACCCGGTAGATGGGGCTGATGGTCCCGAGCTTCCTGAAGAAGAAGGGCGCCCTGCGATAACTTTTGAAAGTAGAGGACTTTATGTTAGCTATAATCCGTTAGAGACAGGATTCGGCAGCAATTATTCTAAAGTGCAGTATGGAAAAGAAGAAGGTGCATTAATTAGTTGGAAATGGATGAAAGATGATCCGGATGACGCAGCCTATGATATTTATCGCAGCGTAGCAGGTGGAACTTTTGAAAAATTAAATGTAGAGCCGATTGCCACAACTACTAATTTTAGTGATAAGACGATTGATATAACTAAAACTAATACTTACCAGTTACGTTTTGCCGGTTCGGAAGAAATATTGGCCAGCTATGAGTTTACACCAGCGATGGCAGCTACCTTTTATCGTAGAATTCCTTTGAATATGAATAATCTACCAGATTCAAAAGGAGATCCTTATTTTGTATCTGATGCTGCAGTTGCTGATTTGGATGGCGATGGGGAATATGAAATTGTTATTAAAAGGCAGACTAAATCTATTGATAACTCTTTTGGTGGTGGAATGAATGTTGAAGATCCGGAAACAGCATGGGCCAATGGTAGTGCATTTTTGGAGGCCTATGATTTGACTACTGGAGCATTTATGTGGAGAGTGGTACTTGGACCTAATATTCGCCAGGGAACACATTATATTCCTTTTATTGTGTATGATTTGGATGGTGATGGTAGAGCTGAATTAGCTGTACGTACCTCTGAACAAACTAAATTTGGCGACGGTACCGAAATTGGTGATGTGGACGGTGACGGACTGACCTATTATGTGGATACGGAACCTACGAGTGATACTTA
>ENA-OPCP01002184-OPCP01002184.1-human-gut-metagenome-genome-assembly--contig:-NODE-2184-length-10610-cov-3.433349_pt1 | contig 10610 bp, 6 predicted proteins | sample MGYA00241563_ERZ501477 | MGnify/ENA primary metagenome ERZ501477 (study PRJEB25962, sample SAMEA2042572) | human gut metagenome | biome: human gut; feature: human-associated habitat; material: faeces... | reverse complement strand
ACCCACGACCTCCAGCGTGACAGGCTGGCGTTCTAACCAACTGAACTACTTGGCCGTATCATGGTGGGAACAACTGGACTCGAACCAGTGACCCCCTGCTTGTAAGGCAGGTGCTCTAACCAGCTGAGCTATGCTCCCGTCCTTGCCGCCGGAAGGGCTTACCATCGCAACGGCAAGGATAATTATACTAAAAACCGGCCGCCATGTCAACAGGAAAATCAGATTTTTTCAATCTTTTTTCTCAAGGCTCTGGATCAGCCCCTCCAGCTCCGGGCCGGAGAAGTGGTACACCCGGTCGCAGAATTGGCACGTCAGGTCGCAGGAGCCTTGCTCGGCCAGAATGGCGGAGAGTTCGTCCCGACCCAGTGACAGCAGCGCCCGCTCGATGCGGTCCCGGCTGCACCCGCAGCGGTACTCCACAGGCTCCTGCTCCAGCACCTTCACCTCGAAGTCCGACAGCACCGTCCGCAGCATGGCCTCCGGGTCGGGATTCTTTTCCAGAATGGCGGAGACGTTGCCGGCGGCCATGATACCGCCCTCCACCTTGGCGATGGTGTCCTCCCCGGCGCCGGGCATCAGCTGGATCAGATAGCCACCGGCGGCCTTGACGCTCTGATTCCGGTCAATGAGCACCCCCAGAGCGCAGGCGGTGGGGATCTGCTCGGACTCCACGAAGTAGGCGGCGATGTCCTCGGCGATCTCGCCTCCCAGCAGGTTCACGGTACCCACATAGGGCTCCTTCATGTGGAGGTCCTTGATGACCGTCAGGGAGCCCTCCTGTCCCACGGCCCCACCCACGTCCAGCTTGCCGTCGGGGCGCAGGGGCAACTCCGTCTGAGGATTGGTGACGTAGCCACGGACGTTGCCGTCGGAGTCGGATACCGCCAGAATGGTACCCAAGGGGCCGCTGCCCTTGATCTGGAGGGTCAGGCTGGCACCGTGGCCCTTCAGGGCGTTGCCCATCATGGAGGCTCCGGCCAGTGTCCGGCCCAAGGCGGCGGTGGCCACCGGCAGGGTCTTGTGGATCTGTCGGGCCCGCTCCGTCAGGTCCCGGCTGCTGATAGCGGCGGCCTGCACCAAGCCGTCGGATGTAATAGCACGCAAAATATGATCGCTCATGAAAATGACCTCACTCTCTGATACAGGAAAAATAGATCCGCTGCTCGTTTTCCGTGGGACGGCGCAGCTTTCCGTCGCCCCAAGTGCGGATATCGGTGAACCCGGCGGCTCTCAGCCAGCCGGTGAGCTCCTCTGTGGTATAGGCCCGCTGCCGGTGGATCTCCAGCTCCCGCTGCCATGCACCGTCCCGGCGGCGGTCGAAGAGATCCATGTAATAGGTACACAGTCCCCGGTGATACTCCGTGCGCCAGACGCAGTAGGTGTCCTCCGTCTCGTCCAGAAAGACCTGTCCATCCAGCGCCGCCAGCTTGGCCACGGTATTGATGTCGAACACCAGCAGCCCGCCGGGGGCGATGAACAGGTGCAGCCGCCGGAAGGTGCGCTGCACATCGGCGGGGCGGGTGAGATAGTTCAGGCTGTCCAGACAGCAGATGGCGGCATCCACCGTGCCGTAAAGATCCAGCTGGGGCATGGACTGATGGAGGAAAATGGGGGGGATGCCCTCCACCTGTCCGCTTTTCTCCATGGCGGCGGCCAGCATCTCCTCGGAGCCATCCACGCCGATGAGCTCATAGCCCCGGTCTGTCAGCAGCCACGTCATGGTGCCGGTGCCGCAGGCCAGATCCAGCACCGTGTGGACGGGGATACGGCTGCGGCGGAAGAGCTTTTCCAGAAAGTCCGCCCGCTTCTCGTAGCCTACGTCGGTGGTCAGGGCATCGTAGGACGCCGCAAGCCCCTCATAGCTGCTCATGACCGTCCTCCTTCATCTTGCCCAGCACACTGACGTAGCCGCCGGTCCCGTTGAGGAGAGCCCGGTTCACCCGACTGATGGTGGCGCTGGAGGCGCCGGTGCGCTCCAGTATGTCGCTGTACACCATGCCCTCGCTGAGCAGGGTGGCTACCTCGTAGCGCTGCTCCATGGAGCGCAGCTCGGCAATGGTACACAGGTCTTGGAAGAAGGCATAGCACTCCTCCTCCGTTTCCAGAGCCAGAATGGCCCGGTACAGCCGCTCGTTTTTCTCCTTGGTGGCGATGGTGGTCTTGTGCGCCATGGAACATTCCTCCGTTTCTGCTGGATGTACTTTCATATTGTATCATGGTAACGTATGAAAGTAAACGGGCGGCGGAAACTTTTTTGCACCTGCGGTGCCGGGGGTGCATAGAGTGGAGGGTAGGATACGAGAGGAGGGCTGGCTGTGGCTGTGACCGTTGAACCTGTTTTTCCGCCCCAAGTGCTGACTTGGGAGGAGCTGCCGCTGCTGACAGTGGAGGCAGAGCTGCCCCATTGGGAGGGAAGGCGGGTCTTCTGCCGGTATTATGCAGCGTGGGGCAGGGGGCTGCTGGACTATGGCCGCCGGGTGCTGCTGCCGCAGTTGGCGGAGCGATGTCGGAGGGCTTTGGAACAGGGCGGGATGCTGCCGGTGACTACGGCGGCCCTCCGCAGCCGTATCGTTCGGGAGACGGAGCATGGTGTGAGCATCTGCACGGAGCTCACGGGGCCGTGGCCGTACCGCTGCCGGGGCGATGTGTGGGCGGATGGTCTGCCGGTAGGACTGGGAGAGTGCTTCCCTCCCCATGCGCTGTGGCGCCGCTGCCTGCGGGAGACGGCGCAAGAGCGGGGGCTGGTCCTGCACCCCGGCGATTTCTGGTTGGGGGAGGAGGGACTGCTCCTGCCGGGGAGCCGTCCCAGCGGGGGATACGAGGTGGTGTGTTTGCCCTACGACCCGGAGCTGGGGCCGCTGGATCCACTTGGGCCGTGATGGGCCGGTAACGACTACATGAACGAGTCTATTGACGGCATCGCCATCACCGTCTACGCCACCTAGGACACCGTGGAGAGCGACAGCTTCAACAACACCTACGATGCCAGCGCCACCTATCCCGTGGTGGCTGTGGGCGATGTGAATACCGACGGCGACACCGTGCTGAAGGACAAGGAAGAGGATCACACCATTCAGGTAACGGTGCCTGCGGGCGCTCTGGATGAGGGCGTGCAGTCCCTGAAGCTGGAGGTGGTGAAGAGCGCCACGCCCGCTGGGGTGCAGGTTGCAAGCACCGAGAGCAGCCAGAGCTATGAGGTCACGATGAAGGACCAGAGCGGCAACGCTGTCAGCACGAATGGTACGCTGATGACGGTGGAGATGAACGTCGGTAAGAACCGTACCGCTCTGAAGCTCTATCATGATGGCGAGAAAATGACAAATGACAGTGGGACCCTAACGGATGCGGCGGATCACTATGTGTACGACGCCGCCACCGGCTATGTCACCATGAAGGTCAGCCACTTCTCTCCCTTCACCGCTGTGTTTGCCAGAGATTACTGGACTGACCATGCGGCGGACGGCTATGCCACGCCGGTGGATACCGCCAACAAGGTGGTGACGGTGGCCTCCGCTGAGGAGCTGGCCCTGTTTGCCAAGGAAGTCACGGACGACGGTAAGAATTACAGCGGTTATACCCTGAATCTCGCCAATGATGTAGATCTGGGTGAGTACCTGTGGAAGCCCATTAACGGCTATAACCGGCTTTCCGGTATTGTCGTGAACGGTAACGGCCATACCATCCGGAACATGAAGGTACGTGGCTGCACGAATAGCAGCGTTTACGGCGCAGGCTTCATCGGTGATATCAACGGTGCAGTCACTGTTAAGAATATCGCCTTTGATGGAGCGGATGTGTTCTTTGTGAATTATGCAAAACCGCAGTTTGCGGGCAACGTGGGCGGTGTTGTGCTGGGTTATACCTATGGCACGACTCTGTTCGAGAATGTCAGCGTCACCAACAGCTCCATTTGGGGCTTCGGCAAGATCGGCATCCTGCTGGGCATGGGCGCCGATCCCGGCGTGAAGGTCACCTTCAAGGACTGCGTTTCCAAGAACAACACCATCCACGCCGCCTATGACATGGGCGGTCTGGCCGGCATGATCCAGCGTGGCAACGGCGTGGACAACGCCAGCGTGGAGAACTGCACGGTGGAGCACATCACGGTGGATTATTATGAAGAGTGCGTGGACGTTCAGGGCAAGGCCACTTTGAAGGAAAATGATAAGAATGGTGCTGATGTAATCAAGGAAGTCAGCGGCAAATACTGGGTCAATGGTGGTTACTATTGGGGCGGTTATGCGGATTATTATGTCTCCTATGGCGATTCCAGCTATGATGCGCCGGTGGAGGGGTACAGCATGCGCCTTGCCAACAGCGAGTACTGCGTGAACAAGTAAGCCGGGAAGTATCCGGGCAAAAGTGAAGAAGGCTCCCTGCGCTGGGGGGAAGGCTCCGGCGCAGGGAGCTTTTGCGTGGGGCGGGGTAAAATACACGCTGGAGGGGGAGGCAAAGTCTCCCTTGCAATGGGGGAAGGCTTGTGGTATACTGATAGACGTCGAAACATCCTGAACGGGGACGAACCCCGCCGAAAAGAGAATAGAAGATCGAGCGGCCTGCCCCATGCTGCGGGGCAGGCGGAATAGGGTGCAAAGCCCTGCGAGTGGGTCACTGTGAAGCCGGCCGAGCCGGATAAGTCAGATACGCCGGCCGCTGGATCGGATGCCTGCCGACACTGGGACATCCGCCGGGCCGCTTGGAAACAAAGCGGGTCCGCATCGGTATGCCGGTGCGGACCCGCTTTTTTGCATCCGTTCCTTCCGATTTTCTCCTCCGGCGGCGGAAATGTCTCCCCGCGGGAGACAACGAAAGTATCAGAGAAAGGAAGAAAGCAACATGAAAAAGAGACTGCTCTCCATGGTGCTGACGGTGATCATGCTGGTGAGCCTGATCCCCACGTCGGTCTTTGCGGCCAAGAAGTCCGTTGACGACTATTTCGACGGGCTCCCCATCGCCGCTGATCCCGGCACCGGCACCACCGCATGGAAGGTCAGCACCAAGGACGGCGAGGAGGTCCTCATGTCCGGCAATGCCGGAAAGAACCGCTCCTCCAGTACCCTGACCCTGACCTTTACGGAAGATACCCACCTGTCCTTCGAGTATAAGGTCTCCTCCGAGGCCAAATACGACAAGTGTACCATCACACTGGGCAGCAACACCCTCGTCGACGGCGTGAGCGGCGACCAGAACTGGAAGGGTCTGGAGCTGGACGCCAAGCGGGGCGACAAGCTGACCGTGCGGTATGAGAAGGACAGCAGCGGCGACAAGTTCGACGACTGCGTCTATCTGCGGAACTTCTCCGCCGGTGAGGCGCTGGTGGTGACCTTCCACGCCAACAACGGCACGGAGGACACTGCCACGCAGAAGATCTTCGGCGGCAAGGGTACCCTGAAGGCCAATACCTTCACCTGCGAGGGCAAGATCTTCGCCGGTTGGGCCACCTCCGCCGGCGGGGCTGTGGTCTATGAGGACGGCGCCGCCATCACCACGGAGACGGATCTGGATCTGTACGCCGTGTGGTCGGACGCTTACACCGTCACGCTCCGCAACGGCGACACCGACACCACCGTTCTGGTCCCCCAGAACAGCGCCATCGGCAGCCGTATTCCCGCAGACCCCACCAAGAAGGGCTATACCTTCGAGGGCTGGTTCAACGGCGAGGAGAAGCTGACGGCGGAGACGGTGATCTCCGGCGACGTCATCTACACCGCCAAGTGGAGCCCCATTACCTACACCATCGCCTTCAGCGGCGGTGAGGGCGGCCAGGGAGCCATGGACTCCATCTCTGCTACCTATGATCAGGAGGTCACGCTGCCCAAGAACACCTTTACCCGCCCCGGCTACTACTTCAACGGCTGGAGCGCATCCTCCGGCGCCTCCAGCGGCAGCTATGCCGACGAGAAGCCGGTGAAGAACCTGACCACCAAGCAGGGGGAGACGGTCACGCTCTACGCCGCTTGGTACGGCCTGCCGGTGAATGTGACCCTGCACCCGAACTATGACGGTGCAGAGAACGGCACCCGCACCTGCATCGTGGGCAGCAACTACAACTACATCCTTAAAGAGGGCGGCGGCACCAAGTTTGACGCCATTGAGGACCCCGTCCGCACCGGCTATATCTTTGACGGCTGGTTCGATGCGGCGGAGGGCGGCAATGCGGTGGGCCCGTCCTACAAGTTCACCGCCGTGGACGCCGAAAACGGCTTCCATCTGTACGCCCACTGGACCAAGGGCATCACTGTCCACTTCGACGGCAACGGCTATAAGAACACGCTGAAGGACAAGACCGTGACGCCGGATAAGGTATTCTCCAGCCTGCCTTCTCTGAGCAGCTACTACTGCCCCGCCAACAAGGCGCTGGACGGCTGGTACATCAAGAATGCCGACGGCTCCTTCGGTGAGGCCGTCACCAAGGACACCGTGTTCAGCGGCGACGAGGTGACTCTCATCGCCAAGTGGCGTGACTATCAGTACATCATCAAGTATAACGTCAAGTACAGCGACAAGAACACCACCACCGGCACCATGGCCGACCAGCCGGCACCCTTCGGTCAGAATGTGCAGCTGACGCCCTGCGGCTACAGTCGGGAGGGCTATACCTTCGCCGGTTGGGCGGAGAGCAGCTACGGCAGCACCGTCAAGTATGCCGACGGCGCCACCATCAACCGCCCCTTCGAGGAGGGTGACTCTTGGGACGACGGCAGCGAGGACGGCGAGACATACAACCTCTATGCCGTCTGGACGGAGAGCAAGTCTCCGGAGCAGCTGGAGGCCGAGGCCAAGCTGGAGGCCGCCGAGAAGGCCATTGGCGGCACCTACAACGTCACCTACGGCAAGGACACCAATGCACTGACCATGCTCCGGGCCAAGCTGGAGGCTGCCGGGATCACGGACGTCACCGTCAGCATGAAGGAGGCGTCTTACAGCAGCTATAACCACGTGGGCATCACGGCCGACGGCACCATTCAGTATAAGTGGAACGAAAACGGCAGCACCACGGCGGCTTCCGGCACCGTGCGGCCTACGCTGGTGCTGACCTGCAATACCTACACCAAGGAGTCCACCGAGTGCCTGTTCAGCATTCCTCTGGACGAGGGAAAGGCCATGGAGGCTCTGCGTACCGTGGCGGCCCGCATCAGCGTGCCTGAGACGGTGGAGAGTGCCTCCGACCTCACCAGCCTGCCCAAGTATCCCCTGAAGGCCGGCGTGGACGAGAGCAAGGCGGACTACAGCAGCGGTACGGATCAGGAACTGTGGACCACCGCCACGTGGACCTCCAGCAACACCGGCGTGATCTCCTTCAAGGAGGTCTCTTACCCCTACTTTGCCCCTTATACGGTCACGGTGGCCCAGCCCAAGAAGGACACCAGCGTGACCCTGACCCTGAAGCTGGTCTATAACGGCCGGGAGGATCTGACCCTGAACAAGGTCTATACCGTGGTGGTCAAGGGTGACAATACGCCTCCCGCCATGGACTATCAGGCGCTGCTGGAGACGGCGGTGCGTGAGATCGGCCTGAAGGATCCCCGTGACAATTCCAAGATCGACACCGCAAACGTGGTCTCCGACATCCAGCTGCCCACCACCAAGCAGCTCAGTGTCATTTCCGCCAGAGACTATCAGCAGGAGTTCGACGGCAAGTACACCCCCATCATGCTGTATACCAGCGACGCCGATGTGGTGGTGTCCGCCGGTCCCAACACAGCCAATGTGGCCCGGATGCTGACCTATCGCCCCCTGCCCGGTCAGGAGGCCAGGACCGTCACCATCACCATGAAGATCCTCTCCCGCCCCAGCGGCGAGGGTACGGATTACGCCTCCATGCCGGTGCTGGCCAGCAAGGATATCACCCTCACCGTTCAGCCTCTGACCCAGGAGGAGCTGGACACTGCCGCCGCCTTCATGAGGCTGGTATGCACCGAGGATGTGTACTGGGAGGGCATCCGCAAGGCCAACGCCGACCGTGACCACGTCACCGGCGATATGCGCTCCTTCATCGAGATCGTCCCCGCCACCACCGGCTATAAGTTCATCCGCAACATGGACAGCTACAATGCCGTGGGCGTCAAGGCGGACGATATTCCCGGCTGGTACGATGCTCAGCAGTACCGCTGCTTCCGCTCCAGCAACAATGCTGTGGTGGCCCACGAGACGCTGCGGGTGACCCAGCCCAAGTACAACACCCGCATCACCGTGGACAGTCTTCTGACCTACACCCAGTACGCCAAATACTACGAGAAGTTCCAGGGCAATGCCGACTATGAGCAGTTTGCCCAGTTCTACAAGCAGCCCATTTCCACCACCGTCACCGTCATCGGCACCGAGGGCATCGAGGATCCCAATTTGCAGCCCCTGACCGTTACCGTGAATGTGGAGGGCAGCACCTTCAAGGAGGACTTCACCGATCTGGAGGGCGCCACCTACACCTGCTCCACCGGAGATCACCGCACGGCAGCGGATGCCGTGATGGCGGCTCTGACGGAGAACCAGTATACCTACACCGGCAGCAGCACCTATCTCTCCGGTATCACCGATCCCAACAGCGTGAGCCTTACCGGCGGCGACAGCGCCTTCGGCAGTTGGTCCGGCTGGATGTTCACCGTCAATGGGGAGATGCCCATTGAGCGCTACGACAACGGCCAGCCCATCTATGCCACACTGGGGACTTACCAGCTGAAGGACGGCGATGTAGTGCGGATGTACTACGTGGCCTGCCCCACGGAGAGCGGTCAGCACACGTGGAATGACGGTCAGGTCACCACGGCGGCTACCTGCACCGAGAATGGCGTCATGACCTACACCTGCACCATGTGCAGCGACACCAAGACCGAGGTCATCCCCGCCACCGGTCATGCTTACGGTGAGCCGGTGTGGAACTGGACGGATGATTTCAAGGCCACTGCCACCTTCACCTGCGCCAACGACGCCACCCATGTGGAAAACGTCACGGCAGAGGTGAGCAGCGCTGTCACCACGCCTGCCGCTTGCGAGACCACCGGCGTCCGCACCTATACCGCTAAGGTCACTTTCGAGGATAAGGAGTATACCTCCAGCAAGACCGAGGTCATTCCCGCCGCCGGTCACACCCTGACCGCCGTGGCAGAGGTGCCTGCCACCTGCGAGACCGCCGGCACCTCCGCTCACTGGAAGTGCGACGTCTGCGGCAAGCTGTTCAGCGACGTCGAGGGCAAGACCGAGACAACGCTGGAGAAGCTGACCATCCCCGCCACCGGCCATGCTTACGGTGAGCCGGTGTGGAAGTGGAACGATGATTACACCGCTTCTGCCACCTTTACTTGCGGCAATGATGCCTCTCACGTGGAGACGGTGAACGCTGCTGTTACCAACGAGGTGACCACCGAGGCCACCTGCGAGGCCGATGGCGTGCGGACCTACACCGCCAAGGTCACCTTCGAGGGTGAGGAGTACACCGATACCAAGACGGAGACCCTGCCTGCTACGGGTCACGACACGGAGCTGGTGGGTGCCAAGGATGCCACCTGCACCGAGGACGGCTACACCGGCGACGAGGTCTGCAAGGTCTGCGGCGTCACGGTGAAGCAGGGCGAGGTGCTGCCCGCTCTGGGCCACGACTACAAGGATGGCAAGTGCAGCCGCTGCGGCGCTGAGGAGCCTACCACTCCCGTGGAGCCCGGCAAGCCCGGCGATTCCGGCAAGCCTACCACGCCGGAGAAGCCCGCTGAGCCGTCTCAGCCCACCACGCCCGCCACCGGCGACAGCAGCAACATGACCGCCCTGTGGGTGGTGCTGGCTGTGGCTGGTCTGGGTATCATCGCCCTGGTGGTGCTGCTTGTCACCAAGCGCAAGAACAAAAAGGACTAAATCGGCCTGTTCCAACGAAAAAAGGCGCTCCGACAGTTGCCGGAGCGCCTTTTTTTCTGAACTTTCCGCAGCATCTTTTTACGGCCGGGGCTTTTCACCACCTGCTGGATGTGCTATACTGAATCCATTAACCTGTGCATCAAGGAGCCGCTTATGAAACGTGTCGCCAGTATTCAGGATATTTCGTGTCTGGGCCGCTGCTCGCTGACGGTGGCGCTGCCTGTGATCTCCGCCATGGAGGTGGAGTGCGCCATTCTGCCCACCGCCGTACTCAGCGCCCACACCATGTTCCCGGACATCCTCTGCCGGGACCTGACGGCGGATATTCTGCCCATCGCCCGATACTGGCAGAGCCAGCAAGTGCAGCTGGACGCCGTCTATACCGGTTATCTGGCCTCCCCCCGACAGGTGGAGGATGTCTGCCAGGCGTTGGAGGTGCTGGCGGGGCCGGATACCCTGCGCTTCGTGGACCCGGCCATGGCTGACGGGGGAGCGCTCTACACGGGCTTTGACGAGGATTTTCCCCGCCACATGGCCCGCTTGGCGGCGCAGGCGGACGTGGTGACACCCAATCTCACAGAGGCCTGCCTGCTGACGGGGACCCCCTACCGGGAGGACTACGACCTGCCCCGGCTGAGGGATATCCTGCGGAAGCTGGCGGAGCTGGGGCCCCGTCACGTGGTGCTGACCGGCGTCCCCTATGGCCCGGATAAGTTGGGCGTGCTGGCCTATACCCCGGCGGAGGATCGCTTCTTTGAATACGGCAG
>ENA-OPCP01002177-OPCP01002177.1-human-gut-metagenome-genome-assembly--contig:-NODE-2177-length-10635-cov-4.005671_pt1 | contig 10635 bp, 6 predicted proteins | sample MGYA00241563_ERZ501477 | MGnify/ENA primary metagenome ERZ501477 (study PRJEB25962, sample SAMEA2042572) | human gut metagenome | biome: human gut; feature: human-associated habitat; material: faeces... | reverse complement strand
TGGCAGGAGGCAGGATGCCCAGAGCGCCCAGAAGGATCAGGGCGGAGTTGAAGCTGAGCACAAAGCGGTAATTGCTGCCCACCCGCTTTTGCAGGGCGTTGGCAATGGCTTTTAAGGTTACCAGCTCTTCCAAACTGTCGGCACGGATGGTCACATCGGCGATCTCCCGGGCGATGGCGGCACCGGAATGGATGGCGATGCCGATATCTGCCGCCGACAAGGCGGGCGAATCGTTGATGCCGTCGCCGATCATCACCACCGTATGTCCCTCGGCCTTGGCGTCCCGGACAAAGGCGGCTTTATCCTCCGGCAGCACCTCTGCAAAGCAGCGGTCCACCCCCACCTGCGCCGCAATGGCGCGGGCAGTGCGGTCACTGTCGCCGGTCATCATAACGGTCTGAGTGATGCCCAGCTTTTGGAGCTGGCGCAGCACCTGTGCAGCCTCCGGGCGCAGGGGGTCTGCGATGCAGATGACCCCCACCAGCACCCCGGATTCTGCCAGATACAGGTGGGAATACTGGGGGTCCAGCCCATCAAACTTTGCCTGTTCCTCTGCCGGGATGGTGCAGCCCTCGTCCTCAAAAATAAAGTGAGCACTGCCGATGACCACCCGCTTGCCCCCTACCCGGCTGGCAATGCCATGGGCCACGATGTACTCCACCTCGGAGTGCATCTCTTCGTGAGAAATTCCCCGCTCCTTGGCAGCACGGACGACGGCGTTTGCCATGGAATGGGGGAAATGCTCTTCCAGACAGGCGGCAAGCTGCAATACCTCCTGCTCCTCATAGCCAGAGAAGGGCACCACCTGCACCACCTGGGGGGTGGCGTGGGTCAGGGTGCCGGTCTTGTCAAACACCATGGTGTCCGCCTGGGCCAGCGCCTCCAGATACTTGCCGCCCTTTACGGTGATGTGGTATTCCCCACACTCCCGCATGGCAGAAAGCACCGCCAGCGGCATGGAGAGCTTCAGCGCACAGGAGAAGTCCACCATGAGGATGGAGATGGCCCGGGTGACGTTGCGGGTCAAAGCATAGGTAGCCACTGTACCGGCAAGGCACCAGGGCACCAGACGGTCGGCCAGCTGCAAGGCCCGGTTCTCGGTGCCGGACTTGAGCTTTTCCGATTCCTGAATCATGGCTACGATCTTATCGTAGCGGTTGGCACCGCCCTCGGCCTTGGCCACAAGGACGCATTCGCCCTCTTCCACCACCGTTCCGGCGTAAACGGTGGCACCGGTGGTCTTGCGTACCGGCATAGATTCTCCGGTGAGGGCGGCTTGGTTCACCATGGCCTCCCCTTCCAGCACTCTGCCGTCCAGCGGGATCATGTTGCCGGAGCGCACCACTACCTCGTCCCCGGCGTGAACGCAGGTCAAGGGCACCAGAACCTCCCCCTGAGGGGTCCGCACCCAGACCTTATCCACGTTCAGGGCCATGCTGCGTGCAAGGTCGTCCAAGCTCTTTTTCCTCGTCCACTCCTCCAGCAGGCTGCCCACCGTCAGCAGGAACATCACCGACCCTGCGGTGCTGTAATCGCCCCGCAGGAGGGAGGCGGTGATGCTGAGCGCATCCAGCACCTCTACCTCCAGCTTGCGGTGCAGCAGGCAGCGGATACCCTTCCAGACAAAGGCGATGGAGCGCCATACCGTATATGCCGCCGCAATGGGCGCGGGCAGGAACACCTTGCGGAACACCCGGCCCGCCACAAGGTTGACCATCTTCTCCTGATATTCCTGATTGATTTTCCGGCTATCGTGGGAAGTGACCAGCACCTCTAACTCTTCGTTGTCAAAGCGGTAGGCCGCCAGCAGGGCGGCGGCATCCTTCCGGCTGCCCCGGTAGGTCAGCACCACATCTCCGGTGCGCTCGTAGACGGTGGCTTTTTGAATGTTGTCCTGCCCGTTCAGGTAGGCTTCCAGCACATCTGCCCGGTGCAGGGTCATTCGCACGGTGCAGACATGCACCCGCATCCGTCCCTTCCCTTCATGCAAGATCGTACATTTCATTGATTTTCTTACCCCTCTGCGTAAAAAAGAGCCGCCCAAGGGCGGCTCCGCTGCGTTGTATCACTGTGCAGTCTGCTCTGCGGGCTGTTCAGCCGTATCCTCGATGACTTCCTGTGCAGCCTCGGCGGCACGGCTCTCGTTGATGGCCTTTGCATCAGCAAGGATGTCCCCTGCTTCCTCCTGCACCTTATTCACGGTCTGCATGGTGCAGTCCTTCATCCGCAGCACCGCAGCGGTGGTTTGGGTGTAGACCTTTTTGGCGTCCTTGCTGGACAGCACCTTGAAGCCGGCAGAGCCGAACACTACACCGCCCAAAAAAAGAGCAAGCTTTTTTGTATCAAACATAGTTACCCCTCATTTCTGTGTTTTCTATCTGAGCGCCCATGCCCTTGAGCGAGGGCAGGCTCTTTATCTTTATAATATAGCACGCTTTCGGGGTTTTTCAATATTTTTCAACGATGTTAGGACGTATTAACATTGTTAGCGGCAGCTTGATATGGAGGATCACTTTTGTCATGCTCCCTTGCGGAAATTAGCAGACCGCAGTCTATAAAGGCAGCAGAATGATTGTGAACTGCACCCCATTTGTTAGACCGTACCGCATTGCAGCGGGATGCCAACCGTCTGCTGGGATTTACGGCACAGCAGACCTTGGATTATGCCCAAAGTCTTTATGTGCGACAGCTTTCTGTCCGCATCAAAGGTATTTCCGCAGAGTCGGCACAAGAACATTCATATTGATCGGCTTTGCGATATGATCGTTCATTCCGGCATCCAGTGCCACCTGTCTATCTTCGGTAAAGGCATTTGCCGTCATAGCGATGATGGGGATATTTGCTTTTTGGGGGTCGTCCAGCCCACGTATTTTTCTTGCCGCATCGTAGCCGTTCATCACCGGCATCTGGATGTCCATAAGGATCAACTGATACGTTCCGTTCGCAGCTTTTTCCAGCATATCCACGCATTCCACACCATCTTTTGCGCGGTCTACCGTACAGCCTTCTTCCTGCAGCAGCTCGACGGCAATCTCCGCATTGAGGTCGTTGTCCTCGGTCAGCAGGATCCTTGTGCCGCACAGGCACTTTTGATCCGAAGGGTTTGTTTCTCGTTTCGCCTGTGTTTCATCCTCGGACGCAATGCGGCAGGGAATGGTCACAGTAAACGTGGAGCCAACACCGATCCTGCTCTCCACTTCCACGGTGCCGCTCATCAGCCCGACCAGCTTTTTCACGATGCCCATTCCGATGCCGCTGCCTTCCACCTTGCTGACGGTGGACGTACGTTCCCGTTCAAACGGTTCAAAAATGTGCTTCTGAAACTCCTGCGACATTCCGATGCCGTTATCGGCAACCGTGACCACCGTATCGCACCAGCCCTCTTTTTCGCCGGGCTTCTGCGTAACATTGCAGCGGATCGTGCCGCCGGCTCCCGTGTATTTGACAGCGTTGCTGACAAGGTTTGTACAGATCTCGGTCAGATGCGGAATATCCGCATAGATATACGGATACTGCAGCTGTGTTGTCACCGTAAGCGTCTGCCCCTTGCTGTCTGCCTGATTCCGGAACATGGCAACGCAATTACGGAAATCCTTCTCGACATCCGAAACAGAATACTCCATCTCCGTCTTATCGTTCTCGATTCGGGCAAGATCCAGAACATTGTTCAGCAGCATCAGCAGGTTCTGTCCGCACACCTGAATGTTCTCCATGTAATTTTTCAGCTTTGCAGGGTCGTCCAGATGCCGGGAGGCAAGGTCTGCGTAACCGATAATGGCGTTCATGGGCGTGCGGATATCATGCGACATATTGAACAGGAAGGTGGATTTGGCGTGGTTCGCGCTCTCGGCGTTTTCCACAGCGACCTGCAATTTTGCATTCAGTTCCTGCGTATCGCTTGCGGCTTTTCTTGCAGCAACTTCGGCTTTACGCGCCTTCCGCAGCAGCTTCAGGATCGTGAGCAGAATGACTGCAACCGCAATGCTGCTGACCAGCAGAGCCATAAAGAAGTTATCCTTTATAAAATCGCTCAGGGTAACCTTCCGCGCGGAGCTTTTATACATCGCAAGCGCGCCGGCAAGCATATTAACAGGCATTGCCTTGATCGTTTTGTTCAGGATGGACAACAGGCTGCGGTTTCCGCTATTGACCGCAAAGCAGGATCTTACAGGGTTTACCAGCGGAACGCTGTAAAAGCTGTATTTCTTGCTGTATTTATTCTCACTGCTGATCCAGGTAACAAAGCAATCCGCCTGTCCGTCTTTGACCAGCTTTGCGGCATCCTCCTGTGTATCGCAGTCCACGATCTCCCACTGCGGATAATAAAACGCAAGGTACTTTTTCAGGGAGAGTTTGTTTTGGGGAACGGCAATGCGGTTTACATTGTTTTCGTTAAAGTGCTGTTTGTTCGTGACCGCCATCAGGTTGGAGGTCCATGTTGTGTTGGTACAGGCAAAGTGATACTCTTCTGCCAGATTGGGACTCTGGTCGAAATGGAAGATCATGTCGATCTCGCCCGATTTCAGCGCATCCAGTTCTGCTTCCTTGCTGTCATAGCCGACCAGCTGGAATTCCAGTTCCTGATTGCCCAGACAATCTGCTGCAAACTGAATATAGTCCGTGATTACCCCGGTAAACTCCCCGGTGGCAGGGTCAAAGGTGCTGACGCCGCTGTCACTCGTCAGAAAGCCCATCTTGATGGCACCGTGCTCTTTGAGCCACGCCTTTTCCTCCCCTGTAAGGATGGGCGTATAATCCATTGAGAAATACCGTTTATACAGATCCGCCGTATAAAAAGGAGCCGCTTCGTCCAACGCGCGCATTGCATCGTCCAGTTCTTCCTTGAGATCAGGACGGTCTTTGTTGAGCGCATAGTAGATGCCGGATTCTCCCACACGGGTTATGGTCGAGATGCCACGCTCTGCCCAGAAGGACTCTTCCAGCGAAACAAAGCAGTCGATCTCGTGATTTGCCAGCTTTTGCTTCACATCCTCGTTGTTGGAGATGTTGACGTGTTCCGTTTTCAGACCGTATTTTTCTTCCCACTCGGTCAGCATCACTTCCGGCTCCGTTCCCATCAGAACGCCGATCTTTTTGCCATTCAGCGTTTTGTAATCGGAAGCGGAGATGTCTGCGCGCGAGAGATCGGCGTAGAGGTAATATTTTTCCACTCCCATCGGCTCGTCTGAAAACAGCATCTTCTCGGTGCGGTCCTCCGTATAGGAAATACCGCCCATAATGTCGATCTCGCCGTTTTTGAGTTTTTCGAAGCAGTCTGACCAGTCGCAGGTCACATACTCGAACTGCCAGCCTGTATAGCCGGATAAGGTCTCCAGCAATTCGTAGCCGTAGCCCTTTCTTGCGCCCTTCTCGTTGACATAGTTGAAGGTGTCCTCAAACGAGCCGACACGAACAACCTTTGCAGGGGCGGTTTCCGCGGCAGCTTTCACAGGGAGCACGGCTGATAGTAGCAACAGTAGGCTCAGCATTACACAGGCGCTTTTCCGCGTCAAGGTCTGCATAGTTTCGCTCATTCCAGAGTTTTTCATTTTATCCAATCTTTCTCCGCCCCAGACAATCGCAGTTTGAGTTCATTTCCGTACCGCCGATTTTAGATTTGATGCCGTTGATCCGCCCATCGGTCCGGTCGATGGTATACACGATTTTGGGAATGATGTCTTTTCGTCATTTTAACAAATTCGCTCTTTTATCGTACATACCTTAAAATCGTTTTTATAACTTCATCCATCACAATCGGCTTTGACAAATGTGCGTTCATTCCTGCATCCAGTGATGCCTGAACATCTTCTGCAAATGAATTAGCTGTCATTGCTATAATAGGAATGTTTTTTCCATCCGGTCTGTCATTCATTGCCCTGATGGCTTTTGTCGCTTCATAACCATTCATTTCAGGCATCATGACATCCATCAGGATCACATCAAATGTGCCTTTCGGATGATTTCTGAAAATCTCAACAGCATTCTTTCCATCCACAGCTCTTTCTACATTCATCCCGAACTCTTCCAACTGCACGGCAGCAATCTCTGCATTCAGTTCATTATCCTCCGCAAGAAGGACATTCACACCTGTAAGATCTACCTTTTCCGAAAAACCCGGGTCTGACTTATTCCATTCCTTATCTGTAATTTCCAAAGGAATATCCACAGTAAATGTGGTTCCCTCATGCTTTTTACTCTGCACGGAAATGGTTCCACCCATCATATCCACATACTTCTTTACGATAGCCATCCCCAGTCCAACTCCGTGGTACTGCGTTCTCACATCGGAATCTTCCTGTGCAAATTCCTCAAAAACTTCTTTTGTAAATTCCTCACTCATGCCAATACCAGTATCCGAAATGCGGTAACGCATATTTATATATCCTTCCCCGCCCTTTTCCTGACACCGAGTTTCAAATGTAATCGTTCCTCCATCCGGAGTGAATTTTACGGCATTGCTCAGAATATTGACCAGCACATCGCGCAGGCGTGCAGGATCCGCAAGTACATTTGGAATCTTTGCATCTTCACACTGAATCTTAAAGTTGATATCCCTGTTCGTAAGAAAGCCTTTTATAATATCCAATGCAGAATCGGTAATGTTTTTCACATCCGCCGGTACCGGATTGTATTTCACTTTTCCACTTTCGATGTGGGTCAGATCTAATACATCATTGATCAGCGACAGTAAATACTCTGAGCTTTCGTCGATCTTTTCCAGACAATTTTTTACTTCGTCTGACGGATTGTTTTTCATTGCAATACCGGTAAATCCTATGATTGCATTCATCGGTGTCCTCATATCATGGGACATATGTGACAAAAATGCTGTTTTTGCCTTGTTTGCAGCCTGTGCATGCTCTGCCAGTTCCGCCATTTCCTCAGCTTTCTCCTGGGCCGCCTTCTGAGCTTTTTTTTCTTGCACTGAGATGCACCATTGTCACAGCCATAGCAGTCAGCAGCCATCCAAAAATAAGAAGAACTAAAACAGTAACAACAGGATGCAGACGGATCCAGTCAACAACTGTCAGCTCTGTTGCTTTGTATGTGGTATACTGTGCTGCAAGATCTTCAACAAGATATTGAGGCATGGCATACATTGCTTTCGTCAGAATACCAGCCAGCGCATGGTTCTCAGTTGATGAAATCACCATGCGGTAGGTGAATGTAGGCTGTTCCAGCAGAGTATATGCCATGGTGCCCGTAGTGTCACTGTTCACAAACGCCTGTGCCATGTAATAGTAGACGAAGGCAGCATCTGCTTTCCCCTTACGGACAGCTTCCATCATTTCCTGTCGGGTACTGCACATCAGTTTTTCTGCACCGGGTGCCATTGCATCTTCAATTGAATTGGATGCTGTCTGGTCAACAGTAGCAACAACATCAATTTTTCCATCAAAGTCACGCAGTGTCACCCTTGCCAGCCGCATCGTAATGAAAGGTGCCGTAATCCCCCATTTTTTCGCCTCAGCATAGTTATCTGTTTCCAGGCGTGCATCGATGCTTATATCTGTGGTTTCCTTATTTTTCTGATAAGCAATATACTCATCTCTGGTGGCAGGTGTAAGAAACTCATAGGAAATCCCGGCATAGTCTGCAATTTTCCGGAAGTAATCCGGGATAATCCCCTTCATCTCACCATTTTCAGTATAAGAATATGGATAACGGGTCGGATCACACAGAACATGAAGCGGGTTGTCCTTGGAATACTGTGAAATTATACTTTTTTCTTTCTCCGTATATTCCAGATTCTTAGTTTGTATGCTTTCATAATTTTTATTATAAAGTGCCGTTTTCCAGTCACCCTCAACTGCATTCATCTGGTCGATTGCATAATTGATCTCATTCAGCAATTCTGTATTACCTTTTTTAACAATGACATAGAACTCGCTGCTGTCAAATTTATCCACGATACGCTCATTGTTTGTTTTCCTCATAGAAGTGGCAGCAATCGCATCAACATTTCCGCTCTGAAGAGCTTTCTCCATCTCTGCTGTCGTATCAAAATAAAATGGATCATATGTAAATCCTTTATTGCCTGCAAAATCCGCAAACTCTTTATCTCGTGAGCTTCCGTTCAAAAGTGCCACACGCATACCGTTGTAAGTACTGTAATTGCCCTCCACAATCGTGCTGTTGTCACTGCGGACGGTCAGAATCCCATTATTGGTTCCGATCGGACGTGAAAAGTCAAACTTTTCTTCTCTTTCCGGTGTTTTGCGGGGAGATGTTACCATATCAATCTCGCCATCTTCAAGCATCTGCTGCATATCATCCCAGCTCTTATCATATCCGACATATTCGTAATCTACATCCCAATAACGGGCCATCAGCCGAAGAAAATCATAGCCATACCCGCTGCGGTTGCCTTCTTCATCCATCACATGATAACCATCCATGGCAAAGAAACCGACTTTGACAGTTTCATGCTGCGAACTGTCCTCGGCTGCATATGCAGTCTGGGGAGAAAATATCATACACACGCATACAAAAACCAGTAACACTGCCACATATTTCTTTGCGCTCAAAATCATATGAAATCTCCTGTCCATCAAATAGATTTCTCCAGTATAAGTATACCCTTTTCGTCTCAAAATGCAATGTTTTCTTAAGCAGCAACGAAAATCTCAACTTCCACAGCAGCTATTCCGAAACCATCGCGTACAACACCCTTACAGGTGCGATTCTTAAAATATAATGATACTTGCTACAACCCCCTCAATGCTACATACAGTCGCGCCCGGCAAGAGCGCAGACTTCATCGTGACGCGCGAAAACCCGCTGGAGGATCTGCGGGCCTTGCAGCATCTAGAGCTGGTGGTCTGCTGCGGCCGCGCCGTGAAGAACCCCTCCCCCAAGCGCAGAAAAGAAGTAGACGCCCCCTGGTTCCCAGATCCGGATCTCTGCCCGGAGCAGCGGCCCGGGTCCCTGCACCTGGTCCAGACCCATGTTGGGGTGGGCTACCGGATGCTCCGTGTGGAGCCCGATGAGCTGTAACGGGCAGATAAGATTTGGCAAAGGCTGCCTTTACCCCTTGACAGAGGCAGCTGGGGACTGTTTTAATAGACCTGATAAAAGGGAGTAAAGGGCGGCGCACCGGGTCCTGGACCGGGTGCGCCGCTGCATGGCAGCGTCATCACGGCAGCAATGCCCGATGCCATGTGTTGGCTTGAGACTTTTGTCACAGACACTGTGCTGTGGCAGAAGTCTTTTTTCTTGCCCCGGCACCCAAGCACAAGGAGGCAATGAACAAGCATGAACCTTTTGAACACCTTTGGCAGTCTTTTTTCCAACTTTGGGAACCTGACCTGGCAGATGGTGGTGATGTGGGCCATTGGTGCCCTGCTGATCTACCTGGCCATTGCAAAAAAGATGGAGCCCAGCCTGCTGCTGCCCATGGGCTTTGGGGCCATTCTGGTCAACCTGCCCGGCTCCGGAGCCATTACCCAAGGGGACACCGTAGGCCCCATCTCCGCCCTGTTTGAGGCCGGGATGTCCAACGAGCTTTTCCCCCTGTTGCTGTTTATCGGCATTGGTGCCATGATCGACTTTGGCCCCCTGCTGGAAAAGCCCTGGCTGATGCTTTTTGGCGCAGCCGCACAGTTCGGCATCTTTTTTACCCTGTTTTTGGCCGGGTTCTTCTTTGACCTGAAGGACGCCGCCTCCATTGCCATCATCGGTGCCGCCGACGGCCCCACCGCCATCTTTGTGGCCAACACCCTGGGGTCCCAGTACCTGGGTGCCATTATGGTGGCAGCCTACAGCTACATGGCCCTGGTGCCCATCGTTCAACCCCCGGTGATCCGGCTGCTGACCACTCGCAAGGAGCGGCGCATCTCTATGCCCTACCAGCAGGGCAAGGTGACCCAGCTCACCAAGATCCTGTTCCCCATCCTGGTCACGGTCATTGCCGGGCTGGTAGCCCCGGCCAGCGTTGCCCTGGTGGGCTTCCTCATGTTTGGCAATCTGCTGCGGGAATGCGGCGTGCTGAACGCCCTCAGCGAAACGGCCCAGAACGTGCTGGCCAACCTGATCACCATCCTGCTGGGTCTGACCGTAGGTGCTTCCACGCAAGCATCCGAGTTCCTGACCACAGACTCATTATGGATTTTCGGTCTGGGCGCATTCTCGTTCATCGTCGCAACCGCTTCCGGAGTAATCTTCGTGAAGATATTCAATCTCTTCCTGAAGAAAGGCAATAAGATTAATCCGCTGATTGGTGCTACGGGACTTAGTGCGGTTCCTATGGCCAGCCGTGTAGCCAATGACATTGCTTTGAAATATGATCCTAAAAATCATGTATTGCAATATTGTATGGCCAGCAATATCTCGGGAGTGATCGGGTCTGCCGTAGCGGCAGGGGTGCTGATCTCTTTTCTGTCTTAATCCGGGCTGACCGGTTGCTATTTTGTTTGGCTATATTCTGTTGGCCTTTATTTCCTGGACCATAACAGATCAGGCTGAATCTTAAATAGGAATCTGCATAATTAATTTGTATAAAAGCTTCCGGTTCCTTTTTTTAAAAGAAGGACCGGAAGCTTTTTTTATACTTTATCGTTGAAACATTTGGTATGAATCTTTCATTTTAAGGTTGAGATTGGTGACTTGGACGAGATAGTCTTTAAAGAAATTTTC
>ENA-OPCP01002172-OPCP01002172.1-human-gut-metagenome-genome-assembly--contig:-NODE-2172-length-10653-cov-9.513210_pt1 | contig 10653 bp, 8 predicted proteins | sample MGYA00241563_ERZ501477 | MGnify/ENA primary metagenome ERZ501477 (study PRJEB25962, sample SAMEA2042572) | human gut metagenome | biome: human gut; feature: human-associated habitat; material: faeces... | reverse complement strand
TAAAAATAAAGGCAACCGAGCAGTAAGATTTAAGTCTTACTGCTCGGTTTATTAATTGCTGGAATGTCTGGTCAGAGAGTTTATCAATGACTTTTCTTCGCTTTTATCACGCCTTTGACGGTCTCGAATGCGTGGAGCGAGCCGACAAGCGGATGGTAGAGCATGATACGCGGACCGGAGTAGCGCATGACGGCTCTTATCTTTTCGCGCATGGCGGGCTTATAGCAATGGCACGGGCACTGGGAGCAGAAATTCTTTTCATTCCCCCAACGGCAGTGGTCGAGCCTGTAAAGCGCATAGTCGCACAGCTCCCGGCACTCGGGGCAAAGTTCTCCCCTCTTTGTCTTATGCACGCCGTGACAGTAGATTTTCACCATCTCCGGCAGCATCTCTTTTTCGCGGGTTATTCTGTCTTTTGTCTCTTTCTTGCTCATGATAATCTGCCTCTGTAAACCGTATAAGCCTTGTCGGCTATTCTCGAAGTTGATTTTCTGTGGGAGACGAGCACTATGCTCTTGCCCTTCTTTGCCTCGTTTATCGAGCGCAGGATATGACCCTCGTTGAGGCTGTCAAGGTTACTCGTAGGCTCGTCAAGCATAATCATCGGCGCATCGCTGAGGAACGCCCTGGCGAGACCTATTCTCTGCTTCTCGCCGTCGGAGAGCAGATCTCCGAGCTCACCGACATTTGTGTCATAGCCCTTGGGCAGAGTCATGATGAAATCATGGATAGAAGCTTTCTTCGCCGCTTCAACGACCTGCTCATGCGTGGCGTTGTAATCGGCTATTTTTATATTGGACTCTATCGAATCGTTGAAAAGCTGCGTCTCCTGACTGACAAGGCTCTGGTTGCTTCTGAGGCACGAGGTCTTTATATCTCTGATATCCTCGCCGCTCATCTTTATGCTGCCCTGCTGAACATCCCAGAAGCGCATCATGAGCTTGAGCGCGGTGGACTTGCCCGAACCGCTCGGGCCCGTGATACTGATTATCTTGTCCGGCTCGACAGTCATATTGAAGCCGTCAAGAATTTTTTCATCGCCGTAAGCAAATCCGACATTTTCGTTTTCTATGCCGTCGAAAGCAACTGTTTTTCCGTCTATGTTTTCTTCAACCACCGGGTTCTCATCGAGTATGCCGAGAACTCTTTCGCCCGCCGCGAGAGTGTGGGTAAGATTTCCGGCAAGACCCGAGAGCGCGGCGACGGGGCCGAACGAGCTCATCATCGAAACGGTAGAAACTATCATTCCGTCGAAACCGATAACGCCTTTTTGATAGAGGGCGATACCCGTGAGCAGCATTGCAACGGAGAAGAAGATTATTGCGATATCCGTAACGGCGCCCGTGTGTCCCTCTATCTTCTTGAGTCTGTCCTGAAGCGAGTTCAACTCGTCAGTCTTTTTATCCATCTCTTCGAGACGCTTGTCGGTGCTGTTATATCTTATCGACTCAAGCAGTCCGCGCATACTGTCGAGCACGAAGCCCGAGAGCGCGCCGGAGCCGTCTCTGTAGGTCATGCCTGCATTCTTGTTAAGCCTCGAGGACACCAACGGAATCACCGCGCCGACCGTTATATAGGCGGCGAGCGCAACGAGCGAGAGCCAAATGCTGTAGCGCCCGATAAAAATAAGCATAATAAGGCAGGTCAGTATCGCAATGCAGGTCGGCGATATCGTGTGCGCATAGAACACTTCAAGCAGTTCGATGTCGCTCGTTATGACCGAGACAAGGTTGCCTTTGTCTTTACCATCGAGCTTCGCGGGAGAAAGCCGGCGCATGGCTTTGAACACCTTGTCGCGGATAAGAGCCAAAAGCTTGAATGCTATATAATGGTTGCACGCCTGCTCGCCGTAGTGCAGAAATCCCCTGAGAACGGCAAAAATTATGATGCAGATACAGCCGGTCTTTATTGCGATTCCGCCGCTTATTTTTGCGGCGGTGAGCAGGGTCAGCGAACCCGCGACGGTTATCTGAATGGCGCAAAGGAATCCGAGCACGCCGAGCAAAACCGCAAGACACATAAAGCCGGAAAGCGGCTTGACGAGGACTATGAGTCTGCTCATTATACGCAGACCGCTCTGTTTTCTTTTCATACCGCTGCCGCCTCCTTTGAATATTTTTCAAGCTGAGCCTGAGTCGAATACATTGTATAATACTTGCCCTTTTCTTGCATAAGGCGCGAATGCGCGCCGCTCTCCGCGATGCATCCGCCGTCAAGCAGTAGAATCATATCGGAGGTGACGACATTTTCGAGCCTGTGGGAGATAAGCAGAACCGTCTTTGTCTTTGCCATTTCGCGGATAACTTCCATGATGTCATTTTCGCTCTCGACATCGATGTTCGAAGTGACCTCATCGAAGATATACACAGGTGTGTCATGCAAAAGCGCGCGGGCTATCGCGAGGCGCTGACGCTGACCGCCGGAGAAATTGCTGCCCTGCTGAGAGAGAGCCGTATCAAGCCCATCCTGCGAGGAGAGGAACTCCCAGAGATTCACTTTTTCGAGCGCGTCTATGAGTTCGTCGTCGGAAGCATTCGGGCAAGCCATGAGCAGGTTGTCCCTAACCGTCCCAGCGAAGATATAGCTGTTGAAATTGACGGCGGTTATGTTATCCATGAGCGCTTTTTCGTCGATGTCTCTTATCTCAACGCCGTCTATCTTTATGCTCCCTTTGTAGCCTTTTGTTGTGCCGCAGATAAGAGAAGCTATTGTGCTCTTTCCGCAGCCGGACTCGCCGACGACGGACACAAGGCTGTTCTTCGGGATATCTGCCGAGATGCCGTTGAGCACGGTCTTTTCGCCATCATAAGAGAAGGTCACGTTTTCGAGCTTTATATCGCTATCGAAGTTCTCGGGAATCTGCGTTCCCTGCTCGTCTGCTGGAGTATCGAGGAGCTTAAAGAGCTTGTCACTCGCCGCCATACCGTTCATCGCAACATGGAAGAACGAGCCGAGCAGACGCAGGGGCAGGAAGAAATCCGCGGCAAGCATAATGATAAGAAACGCCTGCGGGAGCGTTATCGTGCCGTTTGCCACCTGACATACTGCGATGACAACGCCGACCGCGCTGCCCGCATATGCGACGATATCCATGACGCTGACGGAGTTCAATTGCATGGTAAGCACCTTCATGGTGATACGCCTGAACTCCTCCGCCTTTTCGTTCATCTCGACGTTCTTTCTCTCATCGGCCTGATAAACTTTGAGGGTCGTGAGTCCCTGAATATTCTCAAGGAACGTGTCGCCGAGGTTGACATACACTCCCCAGTATTTGCTGAGCAGGCGTTTTGCTATCTTCTGCACCGCGACTATCGAAAGCGGAATCAGCGGCACGCAGACGAGAAGCACGAGCGAGGCTTTCCAGCTGACAAAAGAGAGCACGGAGAAAAGCGTAATCGGCGCGAGCATCGCGAAGAAGAACTGCGGCAGATACTTGCCGAAATAAAGCTCAAGCTGATCGACACCCTCGACAAAAACCTGGAGCACCTCGGAGGTTGAAACCTTCTCATGATACGACGCACCCATGCGGGTAAGCTTTTTGTACATCTTCCCGCGCAGGACTTTTTTCACCTGAGCCGACGCCAAAAAAGATGTCTTTGAGCTGCACACTCCGCAGACATAGCGCACTGTCATAACTGCGGAGATGCCTATAATATAAGGCAGAAGCACGCTAACCGTCATGGTCGCGCCGCCCAAAATAAGCTCAAGAATATGTGAGAAAATAAACATCATCACGATATTCGCGCAAAGCCTTATCCACTGCGCGAGCACCGTAAGGGCAATGTACTTCTTGGAGGAAGGCACCTGCCCTATGAGTCTTGTTTTTATCATCTAATCACTCCCCAATGATTTTGAACTGTTTATTGAGATAGCTGTCGGCGAGATTTCTGTCCCCGTGTTCGGCTATTTTTCCGTTGCCCATTATGAGCGCCCTGTCTGCCATAGCGGCGGCGCACCTGCGGTCGTGAGTAACGGTGACGACCGTACAGCCGTTTTCGCGGTTCAACTTATTGACAGCCGAGACTATTCGCTCAAGATTATTATAATCCTGTCCAACAGTAGGCTCGTCGAGGAACAGCACTTCCGGCTCGCCCGCGCATATCGCAGCGAGACCCGCGCGGCGTTTCTGTCCCTCCGAAAGGGACTGCGGATGCCTATTTTCAAGCCCCGAGAGGCCGAACGCCTCGATCATCTCCCTTGCTTTCTGCTCCGATGATGCCCTGAAAGAGACCTCGGCGAGCAGTGTCGGCATGAAGAGCTGATATGTCGGATTCTGATAGACAAAGCCGACCTTTTTGAACCACGCGGCGTTGGGCTTTCTTCGCCCCGGCTTTTGAACTATATTTTGTTCGAGCGTGCCTGATGTGAGCTTGTTGAGCCTTGCAAGAGTCCGCATGAGCGTAGTCTTGCCGCAGCCATTCGCACCGAGCAGAACAAGGCGTTCACCTTTATACACATCGATATCGAGCGAATCAAGGATATTTCTGCCGCCTGCGCTAAACACCAAACCACGCCCGCTTATAACCGGTGAGCCAGCAGTGTGTGCATTGTTCTCCGGCTCTATGACCCGTTCGGAACGGGTAACGGCATCTTTATCGGTGCTCACTATGACATTTTTATCTTTTATCCACATGACCTTGTTGACATACGGTCTGACAACATCGAGCCTGTGTTCAACGAGCAGCACGGCATATCCGCTTTTGGCAAGTGAGCGAAGCGCGCCGAGCAGGACATGCGCGCCCTCAACGTCAAGGTTTGCCAGCGGCTCATCAAGAATTATGATTTTCTGCTTCATCGCGAGCGTCGAAGCGGTAATCAGTCTCTGCTTCTGCCCGCCGGACATAGTCCGCGTCTTTGCGTCGGGCGATATTTTCATCATATTTGTGCTCGCCGCTATCCTAAAATCTATCTTTTCGACCGGGACATCTAAGTTTTCGCACCCGAAAGCTATTTCGTCGCGGACGGTATCATAGACTATCTGCTCGTCTGCATTCTGGAGCACCGTGCCTATAAGCCTTGCACGCTCGCTGACTCTGACGTCGGTAACATCCTCGGAATTTACATAAATTTTTCCCTCAAGCTTTCCCGGCGTTATAAACGGGATCATGCCGTTGATTATCGAGAGCAGCGTGCTCTTGCCCTCACCCGACACACCGGAGAGGAGAACAAAATCTCCGTATTCAAGGGTAAAATTGACACTGTCGAATATTTTATCCGAGCCGTTATATGAGAAACTGATATTTTCAAGCCTCAGCGCATCCATACCGCCACCCCCAGACCCGCGCAGGAAATAACCGCCGCAACCGAAAATACTATATCGCGCGCACGAAGCTCGACCTTGCCGTAGACGGTTGCGGGAGAATTATCGAGCGCGAACGCCCTTGTCTCAAGCGAAAGGGAGAGCGTATCGGAGATACCGATAATGCGCATGACAAGCGGGATAAAAAACGCTCTGTAGAGACAGTCCGGGCGATACCATTTGACATTCGCTCCGCGCACCTTCATTGCCTCCCATATTCGCCTTATCTCGGTGACAAGTATCGGGATGAAGCGGAGGGTGACCAGCATTCCGAGCGTTATTATCCGCGGACAATGCAGCTGATTCATGCAGCGCATGAGATCCGCGGGCGGCAGCGTTATCATCGGCACGGCGCATATCCCGAGCAGGAGCGCGCGCACGACCGTCTGCCAAAAGGCATTGAAATTGCGGTTGGTCAAAAAAGCCAGCCCGCCTATCACAAGCCCGAAGGCGAGCATTGCGGCGCTCATTTTCCATGCGCCGCGAAACAGCCCGAAGCAGCAGCAGAGCAAAAACAGCACTCCGGCAAACGCAAACGCCCAAAGGCTCTTCGAAAGCAGCATTCCGCACACGAGCATACACAGCGACGAGAAGAAGGCTACAAGCGGATAAATCGGTTTTTTTACACTGAACGCATCAAGCATTTCCGTCTTCTCCGTCGGGCTTGAGCTTGCCCGCCTTTTGCAGCTCTGCGGCTATTTTCATGCCGATTGCCGCGCCTATGAACCCGAGCGCCACAGTACCGAGCGAGGTGAATATCGAAGCTGTCGGGCGCGCAAGCAGCTGCTCATAGCTCTGTCCGTTGAGCCAAATGCTGAAAAGCACTGAAATCGGCAGAGAGAGCGGCATATATATTCCCGCCGTGAAAAGCACGGAGCCTTTATTTTTATAGCCTCTGAAGAACAGCAGCATCAACAGCTCCGCTATCACGGCCGCCACGAGGTTGTTGAAGAACATAACGGTTGAAAAGAACGCGAGCGGAGCGCCGGAAAACAGACCGATTACAGTCAGCGCACCCGGTTTTCTGACTTTCATCAGACCGACAGCGCAGAAGAGCGCATATATCGGAGCCGCCGCCATATTGCGAAGCCCGAATAAAGTCGTGTGCATAACAAGCGGCATGGTTATTCCGCCGCAGAGCGTCATCGCCGCCGAAAGAATTGCAAGGAAAACGAAATCCTTGACCTGAAATTTTTTGAAGCATTTGTTCATTCCGGTTACTCCTTTATTGCTTTTCTCTTTATCACCGTTGCAACTATGAGCACAACTATAACGACCGCCGCAAAGACAGATCCGATTATCGCCGCAGTCTTTTTGCTTCCGCTGTTATTTGAAGTCGTCTCGGAAACGGGTTCGGCAACAGATTCAGAGACAGTTGAAGCCTCATTTTCCGAGATGCTCTCCCCTGTTACCGTCTCGCCGGTAGAATCGGTTTCGGCAGGTGCAGAAGCCGTTGTATCAACCGAAGCTTCGCCTTTTGCGCTTTCAGTCGGCTTCGTGGGAGTCACCGCATTCGGAGCAGTAACAGCGGCGGAGCCGATATCCGCAACTTTTTTAGCGCTTGCATAGTCGATATGTATTCTCGCGGAGGGCGACATCGGCATAACGGGTGCGGCGAACTTCACGCCGACGAACTCGCCGTTTCCGACTATCGGAAACTCAAACGCGGACTGATATGTCGTGCCCGCTATCTTAACGCTCCCTGCGGGCTTGACTTCGACCGTGTCGCCCTCAACTCCGCCGTTTTTGTAATACCAGAACTGCATACCCGAGACGCTCTCGGGCGTTGCTATAGTCAAAGTCTTGCTGCCGTTTTTCACGGTCAGCAGTGCGGTATGAACAAGGTATTTGTCGCCCATAGAGGTCTTGTCCTTCTGAGCGTGGTACATCTTAACGCTGACTTCATACACGCCGTCCTGAGTCGGAGCCAAAGCCGCAAAAGCCGGCAGAGCCGCACATATAATTACCGCAAGCATCAAAACAACTGCGGCAACAGCCGATATTTTTCTGTTCATGTTTCTCCTCCATTCAATTAGCTTTTGCTAACTGCAACACAAAAAGCAAACGCCGTTTCGGCGTCACAGTACTTTTTCTCGATTAGCATTAGCTAACTATAAATCTTAAAGTCAACCGGTTAGTCATTGCTATCCGGTTCGATAATATTCTACCAATCATTCGGCTTTATGTCAATATCATCGGCAAAATTCCGTATATCTGCCCTTTTTCGCGCTGAGTCAAACGCAAAAATTATGTAAAGTGGAGATTAATTGGGTCTGCTGTTAGTGCGGCAGACTCGGTATTTGAGTCGGTAGGTAAAGTAAAACAGAGCAGAAAGATTCTAGTCTTACTGCTCTGCTAGTTAAATAAAATTCACTTAGTACAATGATTTTTTAATAAATGAAGTGTTTGCTCCGCAAACATGAGGCGACAACTTCGTTGTAATAAAGCGTTCGCTATGCTCGCATGAAGTAAACGCACCTCTTGTTTTTTATGCGGTTTGACCGCACTTCATTAGCGAAGCGACTTCATTTTTCATGCACCGAAGGTGCGCTTAATTGAAAAAGCACTTGCAAATGCAAGTGCTTTTTTGGCTCCCCCTGTTGGACTCGAACCAACGACCCTTTCGGTCAGAAACATAGTCGCATTGCTCGCTTGGGGCACTCGCAACGCTCGTTGTTTCTTCCTGCTCAGAGCACCACTTCATCTGCCGCAGGCAGCGCGGTGCTCCGAGCCAGTTAACAGTGGTTGTGACGCGAATATCAAACAGTGTCATTTGATTCCATGCAGTGTAGAACCGTGATTTTTCCCATATAACGCAATTAATAAACGGTTCGCGTGGTGCGAAAAATCGCTAAATAATAATAGTGTTAGACAATTGTTAGACGGTTTGCTTGCTGTTGTTTTAATTATATTGCAGAGTGGAGTAAAGGAAACTCGCTGAGTGGCTGTACTCAGAAACACAGGTTCAATCCCTGTCTCTGCAAACTTAAATCTAAAATTTTATAGTGGGCATAGAAGAAGGCAAGCTTTTCTTTCATGTTGCACCGTACTAATTCTTTTAGTTGTTTCCAGATTGTTTCTTTATTTAGATGCACAATAACTCATAGATTCGCAAAATGGTATGAAATTACACTACTCTCAAAACCTTACATTATGCTCAGGGAAATAGTTGTCTGTGTAATGACCAACCGAGACATAATCTCTGCCTAATCGGGAAAGGTCTCTGACGATAACAACTGAGATATATCCCATTTCAATATCGTCAAGAAGCTCCTGAAAAGCAGGTCTATTGAAGTTCGTGCCTGTATAACCGTCATCAACATAATACTTGGTATTTGATAAACCTAATTCCTTTGCCTTTTGTGTCAGCATTTTCTTTTGAGACGAGATTTGTCAAGGTATGTTTTTGTAAAGGAGTGTGCAATTCGCATTGACAAGCAGCCTTCATCGACTGGATGCGGGGCAGCCTCTTCGGACAGGTGGCCGGAATGGCGATACTCCCTTCGACACTTCTCGGCATCTTGCCGGTGGGCTGCGTTCTTCATATGCATGGCACTCTGTCGGCAGAGACGTTCCTGACGGTTATCGTTCTGTCCTTCGGCGTTATGCAGCCGCTGATCACCGCCTTTTCCTACACCGATGACATCGCCCAGGTCAAGACCATCGTGGACGAGATAGCGGAGGTGCTGTCCGGCGAGGATATGCAGCATCCAAGGACGGTGGAAAGGCTGCCGGCCGACAACGCCATCGAGCTAAAAAATGTCCGCTTTGCCTATCACGACAAGGAGGTGCTGCACGAAATCAATCTGCACATTGCCCCGGGGACGGTCAATGCCCTTGTAGGCTCCTCCGGCAGCGGCAAGTCCACCATCGCCCGGCTTATTGCCTCCCTGTGGGATGTAAAGGACGGCACAATTAAGCTGGGCGGCGTGGACATCCGTACACTTCCGCTGGCGGAGTGCACGAAGCGCATCGCCTATGTGTCGCAGGATAATTACCTTTTTTGACCTTTCGGTTATAGACAACATCCGCATGGGCAGAAAGGGTGCGACCGATGCGGAGGTCATTGACGCCGCGAAGAAATGCGGCTGCCACGAGTTCATAATGGGGCTGGAGAACGGCTATCAGACCGTATGCGGCGCATCCGGCGGACACCTCTCCGGCGGCGAACGGCAGCGCATCTCCATTGCCCGGGCCGTGCTGAAGGACGCGCCAATCGTCATTCTGGACGAGGCCACTGCCAATGTTGACCCCGAAAATGAAAAGGAGCTGATGGAGGCCGTTGCGGAATTGACCCACGATAAGACGGTCATCATGATTGCTCACCGGCTGAAAACCGTGCGCCATGCCGACCAAATTGTTGTGGTCGATCATGGTGAGATCGTTCAGCAGGGCACCCATGGCGAGCTGGTTGCTGTTGACGGGCTCTACCGCCGCTTCGTGGTGGAGCGGCAGCAGGCCGCCGGGTGGAAGGTCTGATTTCACTTTGCATATTATTCAACAAAGCCCGTACCAGTTAAACTGATACGGGCTTTGTTATGCTCCGCGTTTATCCGCCCCCCTAACGCTAATAACACAGCGTCTGCAAGGAGCAGAGAGGCACCTTGCCGCCTCTCTGCTCCCTCACTTTCTTGCTTATTTTCGGGGATTTTCTTCATCGTCCAGCAGGTCGGTCATATTCCGCAGGCTGATGCCCAGGGTGGACCCGTTGTGCAGCAATGCCGAGGTGGTGGGCGGCAGTACCCCCGCCACGCCCAGTGCGATCAGCGCCAGGTTGAAGCCCACGATGAAGCGGTAGCTGCCGTGGATACGCTCCATCAGTGCCTCACCGAGCCTGCGCAGTGTTACCAGCGCAAACAGATCCTCCGAGGCAACGGTGATGTCGGCGATCTCCCGGGCGATGGCCGCACCGGTGGAGATGGCGATGCCCGCGTCCGCTTCGGAGAGGGCGGGAGAATCGTTGACGCCGTCGCCCACCATGATAACGGTGTGTCCCTTTTCCTTTTCCTGCCGGATAAACGCGGCCTTGTCCTCCGGCAGCACCTCGGCGTACACGGCGTCCACGCCCACCTCGGCGGCCACAGCCTCCGCCGTGCGGCGGTTGTCGCCGGTCATCATCACCACGTTGGCAAAGCCGCTCTCGTGCAGCGCCCTCACCGCCTCCCGTGCCTCCCGGCGCAGGGGATCGTGGATGCAGATCACCGCCGCCAGCTCCCCGTCTATGCAGAGATACAGCTGGGAATACGCGGCTGGCAGCGCGTCAAATTTCGGCTTCTCTCCCTCCGGGATGCGGCAGCCCTCGTCCTCAAAGACAAAGTGGGCGCTGCCGATGATGACCTTCTTGCCCTCCACCA